>ERZ650306.311-NODE-311-length-29440-cov-29.638727_pt1 | contig 29440 bp, 31 predicted proteins | sample MGYA00376242_ERZ650306 | MGnify/ENA primary metagenome ERZ650306 (study PRJEB26733, sample SAMN07839244) | wastewater metagenome | biome: urban; feature: wastewater treatment plant; material: waste water | place: USA: North Carolina | collected 2016-03-31 ... | reverse complement strand
AGCACTGGATTGTGATTCCAGGTGTCACCGGTTCGATCCCGGTATGTCGCCCCAAGCAACACAGCGAAAGCCCCGAGAAATCGGGGCTTTCTGCTTTTCGGCGCTGCCGTCTTCCCGTGCGTCTTCTCGCCTGACCGGATTCAGGCGGTCTTCGGTGACCGCCGGGTGACAGGCGTCGCAACAACGACGCCGCGCGGGGGCTGTTTCGCACCGTTGCCCGATGCGACGCCATGGTTTCAGCCTCCCTCTTCCGCTTCCAGTCCCTTGATCCGCCGGTAGAGCGTACGCTCGCTGATGCCCAGCCGCGTGGCCAGCGCCTTGCGCGAGCCGGTGTGGTTGCGCAGGGCGGCGGTGATTTCCTCATCGCTGGGCGCGGCGGTTTCAGGCGTGGGGGCGGGCGCTGCCGGCAGGTTGCCGCGCACGGTGGCGGCGGGCTGCAGGAGTTCATCGGGCAGGTGGTTCGGCTTGATGGTGTCGCCGTCGCACAGCAGGCTGGCCCGTTCGAGGATGTTGCGCAGCTCGCGCACGTTGCCCGGGTAGTCGTAGGCGACGAGGCTGGCCAGCGCTTCGGGGGCGATGCGCAGCTTGCGCTCCGGCGCCACGCGGCCCAGGAGCACCTCGGCGAGCAGCGGGATGTCGTCGCGGCGGTTGCGCAGGGGCGGCAGGCCGATCGGAAAGGCATTCACGCGGTAGAACAGATCCTGGCGGAACTGGCCGTTCTCGACGAGGGTTTTCAGCGGGCGGTGGGTGGCGGAGATCAGCCGGATGTCGGCCCGGATGAGTTCGGTGCTGCCTACCCGCCGGTAGGTGCCGGTTTCCAGCAGGCGCAGCAGCTTGACCTGCATGGTGAGCGGGATGTCGCCCATCTCGTCGAGGAAGAGCGTGCCGCCGCTGGCGGCTTCGACGAGCCCGATCTTGCGGGTGTTGGCGCCGGTGAAGGCGCCTTTCTCGTGGCCGAAGAGTTCGCTCTCGAAGAGGGTTTCGGTGAGGCCCGAGCAATCCACCGCGACGAAGGGCCGGTCGGCGCGCCGGCTGGCGTCGTGGATGGCCTTGGCGGCGAGTTCCTTGCCGGTGCCGGATTCGCCCTGCAGGAGTACGGTGGCTTCCGACGGCGCCACCCGGGCGACCAGCTCGAGCATCGCCCGGAAGGCCTGGGAGCGGCCGATCAGGCCCTTGTCGTCGGCAAACCCGCGGGCCACCGGCAGCGGTTCGAGCTTCTCGATGAAGTAGGCGATCTCGCCCTGGGCGTCGCGTACCGGCGACAGCTCGATGTTCTCGTAGCTCTCGCCAGACGAGGTGTGGTGCAGATGGACGACCCGCTCCCGCTGGCCGGAGATCAGGCTGCGCGCGAGCGGGCAGGATTCGCCGGCCTGGTCGCAGGGCACCGGGTAGCGGTGCGAGACCTCGTAGCACTTGCGCCCGATGAGATCCTCCGGCCGCCCGCAGTTGGCCCGGTAGGCCGCGTTGGCCGCCAGGATGCGGTAGCTGCGGTCGCACAGGATGTGGGGCTCGGGCAATGAGTCGAGGAAGGAGACGAGCTCGGGCAGGGGATGGACGCTGGCGGTCATGGGGAGGCTTCTGCCAAGTAGACTGCCAGATGCTGTCATGGCGGTGTCTGGCGGTCAATCGGTGTCATCGCGGAGATTCCGCGGCGCCCAGCAGGTGACTGTGAAAAAAGGGATTTCCGGGCCCGGCGCGGGTTGGCACGGGGCTTGATTGGGTTTGCACATCGGGGGTGAAAGGCGGCAGGCTATGGCGTTGCTGATCCAACCCCTTTCATCTGCCCTCAAGAGGAGAGCCGTTTGATGATGACCCGCTTGTTTCGATCGTTTCGGGCGCTGTTCGTGCTGGGTGCGCTGCTGCTTGGCATGGAGGCCATGGCTGCGCCGCTCGCCCCTGGTGCGGTTTTTCCGGTGCTGAACCTGGAGGATCAGCACGGCAAGGTGCTGGCGGTGCCGGCTGGGACGCGGGTGGTGCTTTTTGCCGCTGACAAGACGGCGAGTGATCTTGCCAACGCCTTGCTGGCGGCTCAGCCTGCTGGCGTGCTGGATCGGCTGCAGGCGGCCTATCTGGCCGACATCAGCGCGATGCCCGCGGTGATCACCCGCATGTTCGCGCTGCCTGCCCTGCGCGCGCTGCCTTTCCGGGTGGGGCTCGCGCGGGACGCGTCGCTGCTGGCCGATGTGCCACGTCAGCGCGGCGCGGTGTCGGTGATCCGGCTGTCCGAGGGGCGGGTCGATCGCATCGATTTCGCCAGCGACGAGGTGCAGCTCAGGTCGGTCCTTGGCCTTCAGTAGCGTTTTGCGGAGCCCTGCCATGCGCTGGAAATCCTGTTCGCACCGGTTGGGACATGCGGCGCGGGGTGCTCCGGTTGGTGCAGAACTCCGACTTCGCGCCTCAGATCCAGGCCGAGCGGAGTCACCGCGGACCTGGCCGTAATTTCAGACGGGTTCCCGTCTGCTGAAAGGCTGGCACAACAGCGGCCTGTCGCCACGCCCGAAGATGAATCCGGAAGAGATGTATCGCCATGAACCCGACTGAGTTGCCATCCATCGAGCCCCCGCCCATAAATCAAGCTGCTGCACCATCCCACTCCCTCGCCCACCTGCCGGTGGCGCTGTTTTCCACCGTGATGGGCATTGCCGGTCTGGCCCTGGCTTGGCAGAAGGCTGCCCGCCCGCCTGCTTGGCTGGCCGGCAGCCGTTGGGCAGGGATTGGTCTGGGTGGCGAGTGCCGTGTTTGTCGTGGTGGCCTTCGCCTACCTCGTCAAATGGCTGCGTCATCCGGATGCGGTGCATGCCGAGCGGGCGCATCCGGTGAAGATGAACTTCGTGCCCACTATTTCGATCGGCATCCTGCTGCTCGGTGTCGCCTGGCAACCGGTGGTGCCGGCGTTCGCCAGCGGGGTGTGGGTGGTTGGTGCTGCGCTGCATCTGGCGCTCACGCTGATCACGATGAGCGCCTGGATCCACCATACCCACTTCGAGGTGCAGCATCTCAACCCGGCGTGGTTCATCCCGGTGGTGGGCAACATCATCGTGCCGTTGGGCGGCGTGCATTTTGCGCCGCTGGAGTTGTCGTGGTTCTTCTTCAGCATCGGGCTGGTGTTCTGGATCGTGCTGCTGGCGGTGGTGATGTACCGGCTTTTCTTCCATGCGCCGCTGGCCCTGCGTCTCACCCCGACCCTGTTCATCCTGCTGGCCCCGCCGTCGGTGGGCTTTGTGGCCTATACCGGGCTGACCGGCGGACTCGATGCCTTTGCCCGCGTCCTGTATTACACGGCGCTGTTTCTGGCGCTCCTGCTGGCAAGCAATGCGCTGCGTTTCTACCGGCTGCCGTTCTTCGTGTCGGCCTGGGCGTACTCGTTTCCGTTGGCCGCGCTCACGACGGCCACGCTGCGGATGGCGGAGCTCTCCGGGCTGGATTTCTTCGTCTGGCTGGGCAGCGGCCTCCTGGGGGTGACCAGTGTGGTCATCGCGCTGCTTGCGGTGCGAACCGTGCGGGCGGCGGTCGCAGGTGAGCTCATCGCCGGAGAGTGAGCTGGCTGACAGTGTCGGCTGTCATGGCAGGGGTGCTGGCAGATCAGGTGGCAGAGCCCGTACCCTCTGCAAGGCGGGTTGATTCTTCAAGGTGTTGATTTATTGGGTGGTTTTATTCTTGGGTGGGCTGGCACGGATGTTGATATGTCCAGCCTGACATCACAGAGGCTCCGCTTGTCCCGCGAGCCCCCAACGGAGAGAACCCCATGTCCAGCAATAACCTGTCCCCTGCCGGCTGTAGCGTCGGTGCACCGTGCAACCCCTCCCGCCGATCCCTGCTGATCGCCACCGCCGGTGCCGGCGGGGCGCTGGCGGTGGGTGCGGCTGTGCCCTTCGTCGCCAGCCTGACGCCGTCCGAGCGGGCCAAGGCCGCCGGGGCGCCGGTTGAGGTGGATATCGACAAGCTCGCCCCGGGCGAGATGATGGTCGTCGAGTGGCGCGGCAAGCCGGTGTGGATCCTGCGCCGCACGCCCGAGATGCTCGCGGCGCTGGCCAAGGCCGAGCCCAATCTGGCCGACCCGGGATCAAAGGTGGACGCCCAGCAGCCCGAATACGCCCGCAACGCCCATCGCTCGCTGAAGCCCGAGCTCTTCGTGGCGGTAGGCATCTGCACCCATCTGGGCTGCTCGCCGTCGAGCGCCTTCCAGGCCGGCAACCCGGCCCTCGGCGCCGACTGGCCCGGCGGCTTTCTGTGCCCGTGCCACGGCTCCACCTTCGACTTTGCCGGGCGGGTCTTCAAGAGCAAGCCGGCGCCCACCAACCTCGAGGTGCCGCCCCACAAATACCTGTCGGATGCGCGTCTGCTGATCGGTGCGGACGACACCGGCGCGGCCTGACCGGGAGCGCAATCATGAGCAGACACGATCTGGATCATCCTGCGTCGGACCATCCCGACCCGGGGTTCCGCATCCTGTCGCTCGCCACCGGCGTGGTGCTGGCGTTGCTGCTGGTGCTTTTTCCCCGGGTGGCGATGGACCGCTGGGGCGGCGCCGACCCGCTTGCGGCGGGGGTGCTGTTGTGGGCGATGGGTGCCGGCTTTGCCAGCGGCCTGAGCCTGGTGCCCCGGCAGCGGGTGCTGCGTGGCCTGCTGTCGAGCGAGGCCTGTCTGCTGGCGCTGGTGCTGTCCCTGCTGCAGATTGCCAGCCACTGAGGGTGTTGCGATGTACTTCCGGCAATTCTTCGATCCCTGCAGCGCCGCGATGAGCTATCTGATCGCCGACCCGTCCAGCGGGCAGGCGGTGCTCATCGACCCCAACCCCGATCCGTGCCAGGCGCTGGTCTTCAAGGCGCTGCTGGCCGAGCGCCGGCTCGAACTGGCGCTGGTGCTGCTCACCCACGCCCACTGCCCGGCGCTGGACGGGCTGGCCGATCCCTACCCCGGCACGGTGGTGGTGGCCGGCGCTGTGCCAAACGCCGGCGACGGCTTCCGCCAGGCCATCGACGGCGAGATGCTGCATTTCGGCAATGAGGCCATCCGGGTGATCGCCACCCCGGGCCACACGCCGGCCAGCGTGAGCTACCTGTGGCACGACCGGCTGTTCTGCGGCGATGCGCTGGAACTGGGCGGCTGCACCCGGGCCGAGACCGGCGAGGGCGATCCGGGCCGGCTCTACGACTCGGTCGTCACCCGCCTCTTTGTGCTATCGGACGAGGTGCTGGTGTTTCCTGGCCACGATTTTCACGGTCGCACCGTCTCGACCATCGGCGAGGAGCGCCGCCGCAATCCTTACTTCCTGGCCCGTTCGCGGGATGCCTTCGTGGCCGCCTTCCGGGCCCGGCAGCAGGAGGCTTTGGCCCGGCCGGCGTTTGTCGGGGCCGCGCCGCTTCATCACTGAAATCAATCCACAGCGGAGAAAACCCATGTCCCTCCTCATCACCGAAGGCTGCATCAACTGCGACGTGTGCGTGCCCGAGTGCCCCAACGAAGCCATCGCCCAGGGCGACGACATCTACACCATCGACCCTGCGCGGTGCACCGAGTGCGTCGGCCACTTCGACGAAGAACAGTGCGTCCAGATCTGCCCGGTGGACTGCATCGTCCACGACGACGCCCACGTGGAATCCCGCGCCGAGCTGATGGCCAAGTTCGAGCGTCTCGCCGCCTGAGCACGATTTTGCCGTCGTCCGGCGGCCGATTTGCTACGCTTCAGGCAGGGTAGCCTGGAGAGAGCAGGAAGATGGACAGTCTGGAATTACGCAGCCGGATGATCGTGCTGGCCGTTGCGCTGGGCGCGATGGCCGCGCCGGCGTTGGCGGTGAACAAATGTGTGGGTACCGATGGCAGCGTGACCTACACCGATGGCCCCTGCGCTGGCGGCACGACCCAGGCCAAGCGGATCGAGACGCCGCCACGGCTCTCGTACCGGGAAGAGATGGAGGCGCGCCGCCGCAGCGAGCGGGTCGTGGAGGACGCCCGGGCGTTGGAGGCCCGTCAGTCCGCCGAACGGGCAGCCCGCGAGCGCCGTCAGGAGGCCGAGCGTGCCGCCGAGCTGGCTGCCCAGCAGCGTCAGGCGCGCCAGGAGAGCCTCCGCGAGGAGCAGGAGCGCTGGAGTGTGACCCAGCCGGTGGTCCGCCGCTACGTGCCGCCGATCCAGGTGGTGCCGCCCCGGCCGATCATCAAGCCGCCGGAGCCCGAACGGCCGCAGCCGATGCGCTCCTATCCCTTCCGGTAGTTGATTTGTACGAAAAACGGCAACAGTGCGGTGCGCATTGTTGCTGTTTTTGCGTCGAATCGCCGGATGGGTTTTTCAGGCCGTGAGCACCTGCCCGGGCGGCACGGCCGGGTCGAGCACCAGCAGGCGCACCGGCTGATCACCGTGGCGCGCGGCGTGGGCGAGGGCGGCTTCGAGCGGCGCGGCGAGGCGGGCGTCGGCCACCACGATCAGCGTCGGCCGGCGCGGCAGCCAGCGGGAAAGGGCGGCGAGCCGGGGCGCGTCGGCGGTGCCGAGCCAGGCGTCGTCCCACGGTTCGTCGGCGCGGCGGGGCAGGCACCAGGCCAGCGGACGTAGTTGCACGCCGATGCGGTAGAGGATGCCGCCCAGCCGGCTGCGCTCGTCCAGCTGGTGATAGCCGGCGAGGCGGTAGCCGAAGTGGCGCACGGCGGTGGCTTCGCTGGCGGCAACGCGGGCGATGGCGAGGGGCACCGGCACCTTCGGGCGAGCCCACGGCAGCAGCGTCGCGCCGTTACCGGCGCCCTGGGCGGCCCAGTCGGCGAGCTGGCGCGTGAGCGCCGGGTTATCGCGGCGGTCGGCGGCGCCGTCGATGGGCGCCAGCGCGGTGTCGTCGTAGCGCTGGCGCAGGCGGGGCAGGCGCGGGGCCAGGGCCACCACGACGGCCGCGGCGAGGGCAATGCTCAGCACGCGAAGCGGCTCCGCAGTTCGCCCAGGTTGAGCTCGTCGAGGATTGCCTCGAGGCGTTCCATGGCGTTCTTGCGGGGCTGGCCGGTGCGCTTGGCGATGATCAGCTCGTTCTTCATGGAATGCTCCCAGCCGACAAGCTCCGTCACCGTGAGCTGGTAGCCGTGGGCTTCGAGCTGCAGGCAGCGCAGCACGTTGGTGAGCTGGCTGCCGAATTCGCGGGTGTGAATCGGGTGGCGCCAGATTTCGGAGAGGGGCGTCATGCCGAAGCTGGCGTTCTTGTTCTTGCGCAGCACGCTGGCGACTTCGGCCTGGCAGCAGGGCACCAGCACCACGAACTTGGCCTCTTTGGCGAGGGCGAACTGGATCGCGTCGTCGGTGGCGGTGTTGCAGGCGTGGAGCGCGGTCACCACGTCGATGCGCTCGGGCAGGAGGCTGGAGCGGGTGGATTCCTCGACCGACAGATCGAGGAACTGCATCCGCGGGAAATCCAGTTTTTCGGCGAGCTCGCGGGAGCGCTCGACCAGCTCGCGGCGGGTTTCGATGCCGTACACGGTGCCCGCGTCCCGCGCCTTGAGGAACAGGTCGTAGAGGATGAAGCCCAGGTAGGACTTGCCGGCGCCGTGGTCGGCGAGGGTGAGTTCGCCGCCAGCGGCGATCACTTCGTCGAGAAGCGGCTCGATGAACTGGTAGAGGTGATAGACCTGCTTGAGCTTGCGCCGGCTGTCCTGGTTGAGCTGGCCGTCGCGGGTGAGGATGTGGAGCTCCTTGAGCAGCTCGATCGACTGGCCTTCACGGATCTCCGGGTGCTGGGCGGGCTTGGCGGGGGCCGGCGCGGCGCCCGGGCCGGGGCTGCGCTTAGCCATTGCGCTTGGTGTGGGCCATGCCCAGCGCCATCCAGCCGGCGATGCCCATCTTGCTGAGGGTTTCCATGTTGCGCTCGTAGATCATCTCGGCGTCGGGGAAGGCCTCGACGGCCTTGTCGAGGCTGGCCTCGCGGATCAGGTGCAGCGTGGGGTAGGGTGCGCGGTTGGTGTAGTTGGTGATGTCGTCGGGCTCGGTGCCCTCGAACTGGAACTGGGGGTGGAAGCTGGCGATCTGGATCACGCCCTCGAGCTCGTGCTCGGTCACGGCTTCGTCGGCGATCTGGTGCACGTCGTTGAAGTCGAGGAAGTCGGCGAACAGCGTGGGGTGGATCAGGAGCGTGGTGTCGGTGACTTCGGGGTCAACCTCGGCCAGGTGGTCGAGCTCGCGGTCGAGATCCTCGAGGAAAGCGTCGATGTGGCGGGCGCTGCTCACCACGATGCGCACCTGGTTCTTCACGTAGACCGACTTGGCAAACGGGCACAGGTTGAGGCCGATGACGGCCTTTTCGATCCAGTCGCGGGTTTCAGCAATGACTTGTTCGTGGTCCATGGGGTGCTTTCGGGCAGAGTTTCCTTCGAGGGTCGCCATTTTGCCCTGATAATGACGGGTTTTCATTGATTCAACGCACGCCCATGGCTATCCAGTGGTTTCCCGGACACATGACTTCCGCCCGCAAGAAGGCGGCGGAGAGCATGGAACGCATCGACGTGGTCATCGAGGTGCTCGATGCGCGCCTGCCCGAGGCGAGCAGCAACCCGATGATCCGCGAGCTGCGCGTCCATCGTCAGCGGCCCTGCCTGAAGATTCTGAACAAGGCCGACCTGGCCGATCCGGACGTCACCGCCCGCTGGCTGGCGTACTACAACGCCCAGAAGGGCGTGACGGCGGTGGCGCTGTCGTGCAAGAAGCCCGGCGACGTGGCCAAGGTGGTGGGCCTGTGTCGACCGCTGGCGCCACACCGCAACGACCGCCTCAAGCCGCTGCGGATGATGATCATGGGCATCCCCAACGTGGGCAAATCCACGCTGATGAACGCCCTACTCAAGAAGAAGGTGGCCAAGGTGGGCGACGAGCCGGCCGTCACCAAAAGCCAGCAGGCGCTGGATCTTTCACCCACCGCGTCGCTGATCGACACGCCGGGGATGATGTGGCCGAAGATCGAGTTCGACTCGGACGGCTACATGCTGGCGGCGAGCCACGCCATCGGCCGCAACGCGGTGATCGACGAGGCCGTGGCCAACTTCCTGGGCGACGTGCTGCTGGCCCGCTACCCGGCGCTGGTGGCGGCGCGCTACAAGATTCCGGTGGACGGGCTGGACGGCCCGGGGCTGGTGGAAGCCATCGCCCGCCGCCGCGGCTGCCTGCTCAAGGGCGGCGGGCTGGACATCGAGAAGGCCTCGCTGATCCTGCTGCAGGATTACCGCGACGGCGCCATCGGCCGGGTGAGCCTGGAGTCGCCGGAAACCCGCAAGCTGATGCTGGAAGCCCACGCCGAGGCGATGGCCGCGAAGGCGGCGGCCAAGGCGGCTGGCGAGGTGGATGATGCGGAGCCGGACGACGTCACATCATGAGACGAGGGCAGCGAGCGAGGCATCGATGCGGTGGCTTCGCTCTTGATCCTCGCGCGGTACGGTCAGAGAATCCGCATGTACTGAAGCGCCTGCCGGAGTTCGGTTTCAAGGCTTTGGAAGCTAGGCAGCTCTCGCAGGCGCTGCAACGAAACTTGTTCTCCAAGAGCATTCAACATAGGTGAAACGCCCTGTTTCCTTCGGCGGCCGGAGGGCTTCGTCGCAAGAAATGCTTCGTCAAGAGTTCGTTTCGGATCTGATGCTGCCTCAGCTGCTGCGGCGGCGAGGGGCAAGCCCAGATCCCCGGCGGTCTGCGTGGTACCAAATACTTCACGGACGGCGTCTGTATCAAACATCGCCCAAGCCTCTGTCTCGCGGATCGGTATTACTGCGACACCTGCATGAGCCTCACCAAAGGTTTGGTGCAGAAGTGCAATTGCGGGCTCCGTACGCTCCGCTCTAACTTTTGCAGGCGCCGTTTCACCGTCCGAATGTACGAAAAGGACTTGCCAAGCGCCACGAGCTGCTTCTGCTGCGCCGAGGATGCGAACATCACGGGACGCATTTTTAAGCTGTGGCGGATCGTCGAGTTCGAGCACTGCGCTGAACTCAACCGGTTGCCGAGATTCCCTTGCGCAGATATCTTCGCAAAGGCGTTGTAAGAGAGGGCGAAGAAAGTAGTAGTCCGTCGGGCCCTCGGCATAGAGAGCGAGTCCGAGATAATGCATCTTCACCCCTCACCACTGACGGTCTCGAGAACCCGCTTGACCTCTAGATCAGAGACAAAACCTTGAGGCACTGCATCGTCAGAAAACAGGTCGCCTTGATCTCCTTTTCGTTTCATTCCCTGTTGTTTTGGTCTTACGGGCCGTAACCGGGTCTTTCGTCGTATTTCCTGTCGTTGCGGATCGCTCACCGTGGCTGTGTCAGCGAACAGAATCGCGCCGCCGATGGGAGCGTTGTCTTCGTCAATCAGTGACGACAGCACTACAGGTGAATGGCTGTTGAGGAGAAGCTGACTGAGGGGGACTACACCGTCGTCTGCCGAATATTCTTGTGGGCTAGTCACCATATCCTGCAGGCGCCGGACAAGCTGCCTAATGCGTCCAGGATGCACTCCATTCTCCGGCTCTTCGAAACAGATGAGGCCTCGATGCCGCGGGTCATGGAGTAGGGTCAATAGAGCGAGGACACGTAGTGTTCCGTCGGAAACTACGCGGGACGTGAACGGGAGCCCATCGCGCATCGTGAGTTCGATGCGATATTCCCGACTGGTCGAGTCGAGTTTTGCATCTAGGCTGGAAATGCCCGGGATAAGATGATTTAGTTCAACGGCAATGTCGTTCAAGACACCTCTCGGCCGCTGATGGGTGGCTGTCTCTAGTTTCAATTGTGCCAATACAGCGGCGAGGTTGGCTCCGTCTGCGTCAAGTGTGTCCGCTGCGGTTGCTGGCACTGGCTTGCGTAGCAGAGCAGGGTCCAGTTGTAGCAGCCGCCAGTGGCGCATCTCTTCACGAAGGGCAAACAGGTGGGGAAACTCGCCGTTTGTAATGCTGGACAGGACGGTGGCTTCAGCGGCGCTGGCGGGCCGATTACGACCTTGCTTGCCGTCCTGATGAACACTGAAGGCCATTCCTTCCGGCAGTTCTTCGGTAGTTAGCCAAGGTTTGGATCGGAGGTACTTGAGGTAATTGCTGCGAAACGATTTCGAGGGCGACATGGCGTCTGCCCAGCGGTCGTCCTTGCGTAAGATCGGCTCTACTGATTCCTGTGCGATCTGGATGCGTTCAATACCCGGTCGGATATGACGACGCTCAAGAGTGACTTGGTAACGGATACGTGTGTGCGTCAGACGGACTTCGCTGCCCCAAGGGTCTCGGGCACTTGGATCAATAAGTACTTCAGCCGCCATCCTGATCTGCTTGCAGCGACCGCTAGGAGTCAGGCGGAAGAGCTCCAGTGGCTCGCCTCGCATTTCTTTCATGGCTTCTGAGACGTCCTTAGTTGCCAGCAGCGAAAGCAGGCGGATCGCATCGAAGAGATTGCTCTTTCCTGCGGCGTTCGTGCCGAGGACTACCGTGAAAGGCAGCAGATCGATGGCGAGATTCTCGAAGGTCTTGAACCCATCGATCTCTAGTCGGGTCAGCATTGTCACAATCCTTTCTTTGGTGCCTAGGCTCCTGCACGGAGTCCTGATTGGGTCTTTTGGTGCTGCGTCATCATGGATGCAGAGGGTCGGAAGGATACCGCAGCTTGTCGGGGGCGGCTGCGGCTGACCTCGTACTCCAAGTGCCATGGCGGCCTTGGAGGTTCGATCATTCTGATTCTGGTTGCTGTCGATGAGTATGCCGATGCGAGGCGCACGTCTGCCTTATTGCGCCCCATCAAAGATTATCGATGACGTTGGGAATGAGGACTTACTCACACCCGCATCAGCAGGATCTTGAGGGGCGGCTTGCCATCCGGGCTGGGGAAATCCTCTTCCGGGGTGATCCACTCCATCGCGCGGATCGGCCGGCCGGCCTTGGCGGCGCTGCGGGTGAGCTGCTCGGCCCAGGCGTCGCGGTCCACCTGCGCCACGTTGTTGCAGCAGATCAGCGTGCCGCCGGGCTTGGTGCACAGCAGCGCCGGCTTGAAGAGGGCGGGGTAGTCGTTGATGAGATCGACCACGCCGAAGGCGCTCTTGGCGTAGCGGGGCGGGTCGAGGAAGACCACGTCGAACTGGTGGGGCGCCAGCTCGGGGAAGGGCGGCAGGCGCTTGCCGCGGACCATCTTCGGCTGGCCGATGCCGGCGAGCTGGCGCAGGGCGGCGAAGGCGTCGCTCTTCACGAAGCGCACGCGGATCGGCAGGTCGTTGAGGCGGGCGTTGTCCTTGCCCACGGCGAGGCTGGATTCGGCGAAATCCACATTCACCACATGGCTCGCGCCGGCCTTGGCGGCGGCCACGCCCACGCCGCAGGTGTAGGCGAACACGTTGAGCACCGACTTGCCGGCGGCTTCCGCCATCACCCGGCGGCGGGCGGCGCGCAGGTCGAGGAACAGCCACGGGTCCTGCCCGGCGTGGCGGGCCTGCACCCAATATTTGACGCCCAGCTCAGAGAACTCCCGGCGCGTCTCGGCCTCCAGCTGGCGCTCGGGCGGCAGCGGGTTGGCGATGCGCGAGTTGGCGTGGCTGCGGTCGTTGTAGAACAGGTCGAGGCCGGGGAAGGCGTCGGCGTAGAAGGCTTCGAGGGCTTCGAGCGCAGCCGGCGAGAGCGGGTCGTGGAAGCTCTGGACGAGGATGATGCTGCCGTAGCGGTCGACGGTGAGGCCGGGGTGGCCTTCGACGGTGCCGTGGAAGAGCCGGAAGGCGTCGGTGTGATCCGAGGCCAGGCGGGCGAGGAGATCGCGCCGGGCGTCGAGGGCGCGGGCGAGGGCTGCGGTGAGGTTGGCGGGCATCGGGTGGCTGGGTGAGGGTCAGAGGCCGAAGAATTCTCGGATTTTCTTGCGCAGGACGGCGACTTCGGACGAAGGGGGCAATTCTGCGCCGGGCTTGTCCTTGGCGTAGCCTTTTTCGAGATCGTCGAAGCGGGACAGGCGCCGGTTGAGGATGGTGGAGATGCCTTCGGCGAGCTCGGGGCGGGCGCGGATGATGTGCTCGAAGCCGGCCTTGTCGAGGCGGTAGGCCTCGATGTCGGAGATGGCGATGACGGTGGAGCGGCGCGGGGCGCCGGTCATCAGGCCGAGCTCGCCGAACACGCTGCCGGGGCCGCGGGTGTCGATCAGGCGCTGGGGGCCGCCGTCCGGTGGTTGCCACCAGGCTTCGGCTTCGCCGCTGGCGATGATGTACAGCCAGTGGGCAATCGCGCCCTGGCGGAACAGGGTGTCGCCCTTGGCAAAGGGCGCGGCGATGAGGCGGTGGGCGAGCTCGCGCTTCTCGTCGTCGGACAGGCGGGCAAAAAGATCGATGCGCGAGATGGCGCCAACCCGGCGTTCGAGCTCGCGGGCGCGGACTTCCTCCCGGTGGGCCTTGTTCTCCTCGACCAGGTGGATGGTCTGGTCGGCCACTGCGAGGCGGATGCCCTCGCGCTGGAGCGCGGCGAGGATGTGGCGGCGCACTTCGGAGTCGGTGGCCTCGTCGGGGCCCGGATCGAGCAGCCAGTAGCGCAGCTGGTAACGGGCGAAACCGGGGCCGAAATCCATCAGCAGGCACAGGGGCGCGGGTTCAAGGCTGACGTTGGTGATGCGGGCGGTCTCGATGTCATGGAGCACGGCTGCAGTCACCCGCGCAGGGGCTACCGACAGATCGACGTTGAAGCCGACGATCCGGCGCTGCAGCGGCACGCCCTGGCGCTTGTTGCAGATCACCGCATAGCGGTTCTTCATCAGGTGGCTGTTGGGGATGACGACCCGCTCGCCGTCACGGGTGAGGATGGCGGTGTAGCGCCACTGGATGTCGGTGACCTTGCCGGAGATGTCGTTGATCTCGATCCAGTCGCCGATCTCGAGGGAGTTGTCCATCTGCAGCGCGAGGCCGCCCAGCAGGTTGCCGAGGGTGTCCTGCATGGAGATGGCGACCACTGCGGTGAGCACCGCCGAGGTGGCGAACAGGTGGCTGAACTCGACCCCGCCCAGGCTGAGCCGCAGGAAACCCCACAGCACGTACGTGATGATGACCAGGATGTCGGCGAGGATGCCGGCCACCTGCACGCGCATGCGCGGCATCACCACGTTGAAGAAGGCCAGGCCCAGGTAACGGATCACCGCCAGGCCTTCGCCGAACACCGCCATCTCGCGCAGCCAGTGGACCATGCCCTGGGGCAGGTGGCCTTCGAGCAGGCCGGCCGCCAGATCGCCCAGCAGACAGGTGAGGAAGAACACGCCGGTGTTCACCAGCGAGCGGCGCCAGGCGTGGAGGGGCTTGAAAATCAGCACCCCGATCACGAGCATCAGCAGGATGGCGAAGGGGGCTTCGGGGCTGAGATAGGCGATGGGCATCGGATTGGGCGAGGCGGCTCCGGCGGGCAGATGAGCAGGTATACGGATCGCGCCGGCCCGCATGTAGGGGCCGGCGCGAAACGTGGAGCAGCGGGCGCGTCAGAGGGCCGCGCTGAGGCGGGCGGCCATGGCGTCGAGATCGGCGCGGTTGGGCGCGACGGCGGGCCAGAAGGGCAGCAGGTGGTCGTCGTTGAAGCGCGGCAGGACGTGGATGTGGAAGTGGAAGACGGTCTGGCCGCCGGCCACTTCGTTGGCCTGGAAGAGGGTGACGCCATCGCAGCCGGTGACGGCCTTGACCGCCTTGGCGACCTTGGCCGTGGCCTGGAAGACGGCGGCGGAGAGGGTGTCGTCCAGCTCGAAGATGTCCTTGCGGTGGGGCTTGACGATCACCAGCGCGTGGCCGGGGTGGGCCGCCATGATGTTCATGAAGGACATCGTGTGCTCGTCTTCGTGGATCTTGGATGCAGGCAGTTCGCCTCTCACGATGCGGCAGAAGATGCAGTCGTCCATGGGTGTTGTCTCCGTTGTCGTTGTTATGGTGATTGGACTCTAGGCCGCGGAATCCCGTTCGGCGAGGGCGCGGGCGAGGTTGCGTTCGGTCTGCCAGCTGCGCCGTTCGGGATCGGCGTTGGCGTAGCGGTGGCTTTCGTCCGGTGAGAGGGACCGGAAGCTCTCGACGGTGCGCTGGAGCAGGTCGTGGTGGGGCAGCATGGTGCCGAAGAACAGCACGGTGTCGCGGCGCTGGATGAGCACGGTGGGGAAGTTCTCCACGTCGTAGTCGTCCAGCAGGTCGGCTTCGTCTTCCACGTCGAGCCACAGGAAGCGGGCGTCGGGGAAGCGTTCGGCGAGGGCGTGGAAGCCGTCGCGGTAGTCGCGGCAGGTGCCGCACCAGGCGGCGCACAGGCAGGCGACGAGGAGTTCCGGCGATTGGTTCATGGCGCGGCGGGTGGCTCAGGGGTGTCGGGTTGGTCAGCGGCGGCCGGGGTTTCCAGCGCGACCCATTTTATCCACTGGCCGCAGGCGTTGCGCGGGCCGCGGCGGGAGGTGTTGTGCCACGGGCCGTCCTGGCACAGGCCGCGGTCGTTGTCCTCGTCGTAGTCGACGGTGTCGGGCTCAATGCCGGGCCGGCGTTCGCCGCCCCAGCGGTTGCACGACAGGCAGCGGCGGCGGTCGATGTGCTGGCTGGCCACGGACGGATCAGGGCTTGGGGCCCTCGACCGCCTTGAGCGGTGCGCGCAGGGCGTCGAAACGGGCCGGGGCGACGTACTGCAGCAGCTCGCGGCCCTTGGTGTCGAGCACCACGTCGAGCCCGCGGGTGGGGTAGAGCAGGTGCTCCACGTGGTCGTTCACGCGGATGCGTTCGGCGGGCTGGCCGAAGCGTTCGAGGATCACCGCCTCGTCGAGCTGGGCCGACGGGATGAAGGCGAGCCCGCGGATCGGCGCGGCCAGCGCGGCGGCCAGGTCGGCCTCGGCGAGGGTCGCCTTGCGGGTGGTGCTCTGCATGTATTCCGTTTTGGGGGCGCGTTCGCGCATGGCGTCGATGGTGGCAGCGGGCAGATCGGCGGTGACGATCAGCTTGCCCGCCACGAAGCCGGCGGTGACGCTCTCGTAGTAGCCCTCCACGTTGCCGGCCTCGTTGGGCTCGGCGACGATCGCCAGCTGCATTTCGGGGCCGAAGTGCTTGCGCGCGTCGGCAAGGGTGCTGCGCCCGAGGGTGAGGTCGAAGACCCGGGATTCGCCGCTGGACAGGGTTTCGATCTGCCAGGGCAGGCCGCGGCTGGGCACGGCGCTACCCGAGTGGTGGGTGAAGGTCCACACGGCGGGGCCGACGATCGCTGCGAGGGCCAGCAGGATGAGGGAGATGGCGAGTTTCATGGGGTCTCAGTGGGGGGCGTGGAAGCCGTCGGGCACCTTGGCGTGGAACTGCACGGGCACCGCCGGCATGTCGAGCACCGACTTGCGGATGCGGCCGACCACATGCATCTCGCAGCGCTTGCAGTCGAAGCGCAGGGTGAGCTTTTCCTTGCCGTTGATGAGGGTCATCGGGTCGGGCTTGATGCCCTTCACTTCCTTCGGGCACAGGTTGAAGCTGTAGCGCAGGCAGTGCTTGGTGATCATCAGCGAGGCGTCGTCCAGGTGCTCGTTGGCCTCGTAGGCGGCCTCGATGAGCTGCACGCCGTGGCGGTGGTAGAAATCCCGCGCCTTCTGGTTGAGCACGTTGGCGAGGTAGGAGAGCTCGGTTTCGGGGTATTGCACCGGCGGCTCGACCGGCGCGCGGCGGGGCAGCGGTGCCAGGGCAGCGATGCGGGCGGCTTCGAGCTGTTCGGCGGCGTCGCGGCGCAGGGCGTTGATGGCGCCGGCGGGCAGGAACCAGGCCTCGGTGAGCTGCAGTTCGATGTGGCGCGCGCTGAAGATGGTGGCGCCGAGCTTGCCGAGGCTTTCGCGCAGGCCGGTGATGGCGCGGTCTGCATCCTTGGCGGGCTCCTTGGCGTGGGGCAGGCTGGCGGTGACGCGGATGCCGGTTTCGTCGGTGAGGGTGAGGGCGAAGCCGTCGGGCGTCTCGGCGAAGACCACATCCACGTCGATGCGGCGCTCGGCGGATTTCTTCTCGAGCATCTTCTCGAACTCGTGGTCGCGGTTACGGAAGATACCGGTGCCGGGGAAGAGCTCGGCCGGGATCGCGTCGGCGGAGTGGACGCGGAAATCCTCGCCGATCTTCTCGGCGCGGTTCACGCGCAGGCCGACGAGCTCGCCCTTGCGGTCATAAAACGTGAGGCCGTCGCCGTTGTGGAGTTCGACCGCGCTGGTGGTGTCGAAGTGGCGGCGCTGCTTGCCGTCCAGGCGGATCACGCTGCCCACCGGCTCGCCCACGAACTTGGGCGAATCGAAGGCGCCGATGTCGGCCGTGCGGCCATTGACGAAGTAATCGGTGGCGCCGCGGTTAAACGTTTTGTCGGCCAGGGGCTGGAACAGGAAGGTGCTGCGCCCGGCGGAGGTGCGGCTGTACTCCGGCGAATCCGCCATGATCTCGTCGAGCAGCTGGCGGTAGTGGGCGGTGATGTTCTTGACGTAGGCCATGTCCTTGTAGCGGCCTTCGATCTTGAAGCTGGAAATGCCCGCCTCGGCCAGGGCGCGCAGGTTGGCACTCTGGTTGTTGTCCTTCATGGACAGCAGATGCTGGTTGCTGGCGACGAGGTTGCCGTCCTTGTCCGCAAGGTCGTAGGGCAGACGGCAGGCTTGCGAACATTCGCCCCGGTTGGCGCTGCGGCCGGTGTGGGCGTGGCTGATGTAGCACTGGCCACTGAAGGCCACGCACAGGGCGCCGTGGATGAAGAACTCCAGCGCGCAATCGGTGGCGGCGGCGACCTTCTTGATCTCGGTGAGGGTCATCTCCCGCGCCAGCACGATCTGCGAGAAACCCACGTCCTGCAGGAAGCGGGCTTTCTCGGGGTGACGGATGTCGGTTTGCGTGCTGGCGTGGAGCTGGATCGGCGGCAGGTCGAGCTCCAGCAGGCCCATGTCCTGGACGATCAGCGCGTCGGCGCCGGCTTCGTGCACCTGGCGGATCAGGCGCTCGGCGCTGGCCACTTCCTCGTCGTGGAGGATGGTGTTGCAGGTGACGAACACCCGCGCCCCAAAGCGGTGGGCGTGGCGGGCGAGGCGCTCGATGTCGGCGACGGTGTTCTCGGCGTTGGCGCGGGCCCCGAAGGCCGGGCCGCCGATGTAGATGGCGTCGGCGCCATGATTGACAGCCTCGATGCCGATGTCGGCGTTCTTCGCCGGGGCGAGGAGTTCGAGCTGCTTGCGGGATTGGGTCATGACTTGCTACTCCTGGGGGGCCCGGTGGCGGGCGTGGGCCGCTCAAATGGCAGCTTTTTTCAACCTGCCATTATCGCCCGCCACCGGTGCAGCGTCGAGGTAATCAGCCCTCGGTCAGCCCTTGCTGCGCTTCTCGCGACGCAGCGACAACACCACCGCGCCACCGATCAGCACCGCCACCACCAGCAGCGAGATCGCCACCGGGATCTTCACTACATCCACCAGCAGCATCTTGGCACCGATGAAGACCAGCACCAGCGCCAGGCCATACTTGAGCAGCGAGAAGCGGTCGGCCATGCCGGCCATCAGGAAGTACATCGCCCGTAGGCCCAGGATCGCGAACAGGTTGGAGGTGAGCACGATGAACGGATCAGTGGTGATCGCGAAGATCGCCGGGATCGAATCCACCGCGAAGATCACGTCGGATAGCTCGACCATCACCAGCACCAGAAACAGCGGCGTCACGTAGCGCACCGCCTTGCCGGCTTCCTTGCGGGTGATGAAGAAACTCTCGCCGTGGAGCCGGTCGGTCACCTTCACGTGATTGCGGATCCAGCGGATCAGCGGGTTGTTGGCGAGATCGGGCTCGGCGTCGGCGAACCACCACATCTTGACGCCGGTGACGAGCAGGAAGGCGCCGAACACGTACAGCAGCCAGTGGAACTGGGTGATGAGCCACGCGCCGGCAAAGATCATGATCGTGCGCAGCACGATCGCACCGAGCACGCCGAAGGTGAGCACGCGCTTCTGCAGCTCCAGCGGAATCGCGAAGAAGCTGAACAGCATCAGCCACACGAAGACGTTATCGACGGCGAGGGATTTCTCGATCAGATAGCCGGTGAGGAACTCCAGCGCCTTGGTGTTGGCGACATCGCGGCCCATCGTGGAATCCAGCCAGGCCCACAACGCGGCAGCGAAGGCCAGCGTGACGCTCACCCAGATGCCCGACCAGGTGGCCGCCTCCTTGAACGAAACCCGATGCTGTCGCCCGCCGCCCACTGCCAGCAGGTCGATGGCCAGCATCACCAGGACAAGGCCGAAGAAGCCCGCCCACATCCACCACGTACCGATTGATTCCATGAAAAACGTCTCCAAGTCCGGATTGCATCCGCCGCTCCGCGCCGCCTGGGGCAGAAAACGGAACGGCCCTTTGTCCAGCGAGGACGAAGGGCCGTTGAATCCTGAGAGGTGACTCTCGCGGGGATGCCTTCGCCATCGCGGCAAAGGTCTTGCTCGCTGCCGTCTGGTGACGACAACCCGGGGCGCCGGAAAGGCAAACCTGCAACTTTTCGTGATGACGACGCCGCGGCGGTAGAGCTACTCCCCCTTGGGACGTTCCAAGATTAGCGGGTGGGAACTGCGCAGGTCAAGGGGAAATGCGTTCTGCCCACGCCGGGCCTCTTGCGCCGGCGCGCGGGGGCGGTTAAGGTCGAAAAGCCCGTAGCGCAAGCATTGACGGGCGTTTCCGCCGAATGAACCCACTCGGTCGCCCCGCCCAATTCCCTGCCGCCACCATGAAATTCTTGCGTGTATTTCTCAATCGCCTCCAGAACCTGCCGGACGCCCACGACACGGTGGTCGTCATCGACGTGCTGCGCTCCTTCACCACCGCCGCGGTGGCGCTCCACCGGGGTGCGACGGCGATTTATCCGGTGGAAGGCGTGTCGGCCGGCATCGTCCTGGCGGGGCAGCTCGATCGGGCGGTGTCGGTGGGGGCGATCGAAGGGGGCGATCCGGCGCCGGGTTTCGAATTCGGCAACTCGCCCGCGGCCCTGCTCGATGCCGATCTTGCCGGGCGCCCGGTGGTGATGAGCACCGCCGCCGGGGTGCGCGGGCTGCAGCGCTTCCGGCAGGCGCGGCAGCTCTACGCGGCGAGTCTGGTGTGCGCCCGCGCCACCGCCGAGGCGATCCGCCGGGCCGGGGCCGACGAGGTGTGCTTCGTGATCACCGGCGAATGGGTGGATCGGGACGGCGACGAGGACGTGGCCTGTGCCGATTTCATCGAGGCTCTGCTGCGGGGCGAGCCGGTGGTGCCGGCGGATTTTGCGCGGCGGGTGCGCGAGTCGGACTTTGGCCGGCGCTTCGTGGCGGGCACCTGGCCTAACCTGCCGCTGGCCGACCTGGAGCTTGCCGCCCAGGTGGGTCGCTTCGATTTTGCGATGCCGGTGGTGCGGGAAGGCGAGCGGATGGTGATCCGCTGAGCCACCGCCCAGCTACGCCGCCCTTGGCGCCTGCGCCGTGGGCTGGAACAATCCGCCCTTCGCAAACTTCATCGGCGCCCGTCATGGAATCCAGACTCACCGAAATCGAGATCAAGCTCGCCCTCACCGAAGATCTGGTGGATACCCTCAACATGACGGTGCATCGCCAGCAGGAGCAGATCGATGCCCTGCAACGCCAGATCCGTCAGCTTTACCAGCAGATGCAGTCGGCCAGCGCGTCGGCCGAGAGCCACGATCTGCGCGACGAGATCCCGCCCCACTACTGATTGCCGGCGGTGCTTTGTGGCGTGGAGCGTGGCGTTTTGAACGCCCATGACATTTTTCCACGCCGCCCTGCCGGCCAAGCGGCTATAACGACGATCGGATCATCCGCACGGCTGCGCTGCCGGTTGCCGCCAACCAACAAGAAATCAGGAGGAGTTCCATGCCCAACGCCGACTTGACGCGCTTCGTCGCCCAGGCCCGGGAACACGCCCACGAGGCGCTCACGAGCCTTGGCGCGCTGCCCGAGGGCGTATCGGTCGCCCGCTTCATTGCCGACTACGGCAAGGTGGGCGACATGGTGCATTACGTCACCGTGCCGGATGCCGCCGCCGAGGCGGTGCGCCAGGTCGAGGCCGCCCACGGCGCCGACGGCGCGAAGACCTTCCTGCGAGCGGCCCTTGCCCACGGCGCGGCCGACCTGCTCGAATCCGGCCGGCTCGACGCGCTGCCGCCGCGCATCGTGCATTACCACGTCAAGCACATGGGCCGCATCGCTGGCGCCACCTCGGCCAACGCCGACTGGATGAACATCAAGGGCGATCTCTTCCACAAGGATTTCGGCCTCATCACCCTGCGCCTGTTTGCCGCTGCGGCGCAGCTGCTGGACATCCGCTGCGGCATCCCGCGCTCGATCCTGTTCACCGAGGGCGCGCTGGCCAGCGTGAAGAAGGGTCAGGCGATCATGCAGATGGGCGGCTTCAAGCCCTATGTGCAGATCCACACCCATCTGTCGGACCTGGACGATTTCAACGAGGAAGGCTGGAACGAGTGCTACCGCTGCTGCGCGGAGCTCTACGAGACGATGCCGCAACTGCTGGGCATGTTCGGCGCCAGCTGGTTCTACGACCCGGTGCTCGACGACATCAGCCCGCGCCTCGCCTACCTGCGCAAGATTCCCCAGGACGGCGGTGCGCATGTGCTGTACGTGAGCACCGGCGGCGATCACATCGACAACGCCACCTCCACGTCGCCCAGCCGCCGCAAGCTCTACGAGGAAGGCAAGTACATGCCCAAGAGCTACATGCTCGCCTGGGGCAAGCGCGAGCAGATCGACTGGGCGAAGCGCAACCCGCGCTGAGGCGGGCTGGCGAAGGCTTTAGTGCAGGGTGTCGGGCGGAGTGAGCGGCTCGACATCCACCCACACGTCGCCGTCCTCGCTCTCGCGGATCATCAGCCCGAAGGTGGCGAAGGCGGCGTGCACATCGCGGCGCAGTGGCGCGTCGGCCAGCTCACCGGGCTCGATGACGTGGCCGGCGGCCAGATGCTGGGCGGTGGTCATCCAGATCGGCGACAGGAAGGACTTGCTGACCCGCTCGGCCATCTCGGCGCTCACCGCCTTGAGAGGCTGCTCCATCCCGTCCAGATAGCCCTGCACGTGGGCCACGGCCTGCATCAGGTGGGCGATGCGGCCGGTGCTCTTGGCAAACAGGCCGTCCAGATCCTGATCCGCAAAATACAGGGTGATCTCTTCCTGCATGCCGCCGGGCAGGGCTTCGAGGAGCGCCGCCAGGTGGTTGAGCAGCAGGTCGGAATCCGCCGGCAGCGACCACGCGGTGCGCCGGTTGATGCGGTATTCCTGCCACATCACCGCAACGATGGGCGCCAGCGCGCGGGCCAGCGGGGTGCCGGCTTCGGCCGCTGCGGCCGGGCGGGCCGCATCGTGCAGGCGCCAGCATTCCTTGTGCAGGTGGTGGATCAGGCGGGCGATCTCGGCGCTGTCGCCTTCGAGGATCGACCATAGCTTGACGCCATTCACCAGCAGCGCAAAGCCCGGGTTGCTATCGACGATGCGCGACAGGTGCTCGCCGGCGGCGGGCGTCACGCCAAAGCGCGCCTCGGCGGCAGCCAGGTCGTCGGCCACCACGATGCGGTCGAGGGCGGAGAGGTCGAGATCCCCGTCGCGGGCCACGATGCGCTGGATCAGCGCCTCGATGACCTGACGGATGAGGGTGGCGTTGGCGCTCGAAACCGGGCCGTCGAATTCGATGTTCATGATCGGCGGAAAAAAAGAAAAAGGCCCGGACGCTGATCGCCGGGCCCGGAGTTGGGGCGGATTATTCTTCTTCGACGTGGCGCAGCGACAGATCGATGGCGCGGACGTCCTTGGTCAGGCTGCCGATGGAGATGCGATCGACGCCGGTCTCGGCGATGGCGCGCACACGCTCCAGATTGACGCCGCCGGAGGCTTCGAGCTCGGCGCGGCCGGCGTTGATCTCGACGGCCTTGCGCATCTCGTCGAGCTGCATGTTGTCGAGGAGGATCATCTTGGCGCCAGCGGCGAGGGCTTCCTCGAGCTGCACCAGGTTCTCCACTTCCACCTCGATGAACACGTTGGACGGGGCGAACGAGCGGGCCTGTTCGATCACCGCCTTGATGCTGCCGGCGGCGATGATGTGGTTTTCCTTGATCAGGATGCCGTCGTACAGGCCGATCCGGTGATTGGTGCCGCCGCCCACCTTGACCGCATACTTCTGCGCCAGACGCAGGCCGGGCAGGGTCTTGCGGGTGTCGACGATCTTGGCCTTGGTGCCGGCCACTGCCTGCACGAAGGTGGAGGTGAGCGTCGCCGTGCCGGAGAGCAGCTGCACGAAGTTGAGGGCGGTGCGCTCGGCGGTGAGGAGGGCGCGGGCGGATGCGTCGATCTCGCACAGCAGCTGGCCTGGCTTGATGCGCTCGCCGTCGCGCACATGCCAGATCACCGAGGCGTCGGGCTCGAGGGCGGTGAAGGCGGCGTCGAACCACGCGGTGCCGCACAGCACGGCATCCTCGCGGGTGATCACACGGCCGCGGGCCATGCGGGTGGCGGGAATGAGTCGGGCGGTGAGGTCGCCGGTGCCGATGTCTTCGGCCAGAGAGGCCGCCACGGAGCGCTGGACTTCAACGCGAAGCTGTTCAGTAAATTCCATCGGGGTCACCTTAGTCGTGCTGAGGGGGGATTCTAACATCCGGGGGGCGGCGGTCGGGGCGCGCTAGCAAACGCAAATCGGAGTCCTTCGTGCTTGGGCGGTAGGCAAGAACATGGGCCCGATGGGAATCCTATTTAGGTTTTTTCGGAAACTGACTTGAGTGTTGCGCAGACAACGTCTGCGTTGATCGTGAGCGCCTCTGGCTTGAGTCTGACCATGACGCGTTGCAAGAAGCGAAGGATATGCTCCTCCGTTGTACTGTTTTCGTTCAGTTGTACTTCCACAATGCCCTCTGCCTCAGCCACTTTTCGGGCGCCAGCTTGGAGTGGCAGCGGCGAAACGACAATGCCGCCCACTGCAGCTGTGTCCTGAATTCGATACGCAATAGCTGCGACATCCTCTTGAGTGAGTCTTCGGGTTGTGTGGCGCCGAATCTCAATAATTATTATCCCGTCGCCCTGACTCGAAACACCTTTTGCATCAATTTCCCATTCTGTTCCCGATCGTTGGCCTGAGAGGTGCTGCTTTCCTTCTACTCGTTTGAGGTTGAGCTCCTCTGCGAGCTTGCCAAGCAAAAATCGAGCGACTTCTTCATAGGTTTGCCAATTCATTTCTCGTTCTCGGTCATGTTAATAGCTAACCTGCGTTGATTCCTTTGCGCATAGAGGTATACGGCAGGTTGGTGTGGCGCAATCCAACGATTGTTATGATCCCTGCAATGCATCGAGTCGTAAACGGTAGTCGAGTCACACCAATCCAATGTGCAGATCCAACATTCTCGCCGTGAATGCAGGAAGTGCGCCTCCGTGGCATTCGATATGTGTGTTCCTACCGAATAACTATCCAGTAAGTGAGTAGGGGGCAGTGGGCTACGACTGTACAGCTATATTGCTCGGAGACCGTTGGATTACGCAGTGCTAACTCGACGTGCTCAGACTGGTCCTGTCTGCAATTTCACGTACCTTCGTAGGTTCGCATTATTCCGAAGTTTTCGCATGCGATATCTAAGTCTTTGCCCGCCCCCATGTCCGAGTCGCTCCAGGAAATTTCTACCCTAAGTACTTCGTCGTTCTCTTCGAGAACTCGATACTTTCTATTCCCGTTCGTGATCTCCCAAGTCAGCAGGACCGATAGCGCGTCAGCGCTCGGCTCGTTCCTGCTCATGAAGCCTTTGTTGATGTTGCGGTGATCGCGAGAAAATTGATAACGAGCTGTCGGCATTGTCCGATTCCTTTCATTGATATTCTATTAAATGAGATTCATATTAATAGTGTGGTTTCGCAGAGTGCGGATTGATTAAAAGCGCCTTTGTTTTGTTGAAAAATCCGCCCATTCTTCTCTACTTATCAGTCCCGCTGAGACGGCTCCTTAACTCAAATTGCTGCGCGTGGATCTGTTGTTCGCGGTACTTTCAGTACGCTGCACGATAAACTCATCCCAGTCGTGGCTGTAATTGTAGCAATCCTAATTTTTTCCTTTTCAAACCTAAAGAATATGCTCCGGACAATTTTTTGATTCCTCTCCACATTTTAAAAATCCGAAATTCGCTAAGCTCTTCGAAAAACCTGCAATTTTTTAATCTCGGATAAAGTCAGATAAATCCCGTCGAGTATCAAGAAAGTCCCGTTTTGTATTAAAAAATATACGCCGATTAATTAAATAATCCCGCTTGCTCAGGGCGCTGGGTTCAGTCTTGGGTTTTTTAATGGATGGAAGGATTAATTAATTGCTCGGAGCAATTAAATTGATGTCCGCGCGGGTTTTTGCAAGGGCGGGCGCAAAAAAAGCGGGTTGCCCCGCCTTTTTGCCTGGATGCGCCGGGGTCAGTCTGCGGGGGTGTCGTTCTTGCGAGGGCGGCCGGGGCGGCGGATTTTCATGGCTTGCTGCAGTTCTTCAAGGCCGGCGGCTTTTCCGAACATCTTCATGAGCGCGTAGCCGTCGGAGGTGGCGACCATCACGTCGCTGCCAAGGGCGGTCTGGGTGTCTTCCATCTTGGCAAGCACTTCCTTGATTCGCAGGATGCGGGGCTCGAGGAGGGTGTAGGCGGCGAGGTCGGATTTCATCTCGGCGTAGTCGAAGTTGGCGGGAAGCGCCTGCTGGTTCTGCTCGAGCACCATGGCGGTCTGCTGGCAGAAGGTGACCGATTTGTCGCCCATCTTGAAGAGATCCTTCTTCTCACTGGCGGTGAGGGTGAGGAAGGGTTTGGTGAAGTGCTCGAGCGTGGCGATTGCCTGATCGACGGCGGCAATGGCGTCGGCGCCGATGTCGAGGGAGATGAGGTTCTGCGGCATGGTGCGCTCCTGTGCGTGGTGGATTTGCCGTGCTGTTCGGCCTGGGGTTTTGTCCAGCAGTAAGACAGGAGCGGATGGTAACTCAGGAAATTTGTTATGGGTATCGAATCATGCATTTGACAATTTCTGCCCCGCGGCGTGTGTGGCGGAACTGTTGCCGCCGAGTACGCTTCGCGTTGTCGGGCCCGGCCAGCCCTCAGTCGATCCCGTAGCGTCTCAGCCGGTTGGCGATGGCGGAGTGGGAGGTGCCTAGGCGCTTTGCGAGCCGGCGGCTGGAGGGGAATTCCTTGTAGAGCCGCTGCAGCAGTTCCTTCTCGAAATCGGCGACGGCCTGTTCGAGGCTGCGCACCTCGCCGGGCTGGGCGGGGGTGGTGACCTGGGCGAGTTCCAGGTCTTCGGCCTGGATGATGCTGCGCTCGGTCATGGTGACGGCGCGGAAGATCACGTTCTGGAGCTGCCGTACGTTGCCGGCCCAGGGGTTGTCGAGCATCGCCGCGCAGGCGCTCTGGGACAGACGCATGGGCGGCCTGGCGGCCTGGGCGCAGGCGCGGGCGAGGAAGGCGTGGGCGAGGGGCAGGATGTCGCCGGGCCGCTCCCGCAGCGGTGGCACCTGCAGGTTGAGCACGTTGAGGCGGAACAGCAGATCCTCGCGAAAATGGCCGGAGCTGGCCATGGCTTCCAGCGAGCGGTGGGTGGCGCTGATGATGCGCACGTTCATGCGCACCTCGCGCTCGCCGCCGACCCGGCGGAAGCTGCCGTCGTTCAGGAAGCGCAGCAGTTTGGCCTGCAGGTAGGGCGACATCTCGCCGATTTCATCCAGAAACACCGTGCCGCCGTCGGCGAGCTCCAGCAGCCCCGGTTTGCCGCCGCGCAGGCCGCCGGTGAAGGCGCCGGCGGAGTAGCCGAAGAGCTCGCTCTCGGCGAGGTTTTCGGGCAGGGCCGCGCAGTTGAGGGCGAAGAAGGGCTGGCTGCGGCGGCTGCTGCTGGCGTGGCAGGCGTGGGCGAGGAGCTCCTTGCCGGTGCCGGTCTCGCCGGTGATGAGCAGCGGTGCGTCGACCATCGCCATGCGCGCCGCCCGCAGCTTGAGCTGCTCGATCTCCGGCGAGGTGCCGAGGATGGCGTCGAAGCCGCCGGCGTCGTAGTTCTGCAGCGCGCTCATGCGCTCGCCCATGCGGCTGGGGGTGTGCAGGGTGAGCACCGCGCCGGCCACGCGCCCGCCGGTTTCGTGGAGGGGCATGGTCTCGAGCAGGAAGGGTTCGCCGCTGATCGCCACCTCGCACGCCGGCAGGTGGTAGTCGGCCGCAGCCAGATCGCGCAGCAGGTCGGGCTTGCCGATCAGGCCCTGGATCGAGGTGCCGATCAGGCTGCCTTCGGCCAGCCGGCAGGCAGCGCTGGCGGCGCCGTTGGCGATCACCACCCGCCCGGCTTCGTCGATGGCAAACACCGGGTCGGGTTGGGAGGCGAGCAGGGCATCCAGGTAGAGCCGCCGTTGGGCGCCAGGCAGCATGCCCACTGGCTCGACGCTGAGCACGCCTTTGAGCAGGAGCATGTGCTCGCGCAGCGCGTTGAAGCTGCGCGCGTCCAGCTCCGGGGCCTCGATGAAGATGTGGGGCGGGTCCACCTCGACCGCGGTGACGTTGAAGCTCCGCCGGGCCAGCTCGGCGAGCACTTCCTGGGCGATCCCGACCCGGTCGGAGAAGAACACGTCGATCCGCATGGGTGATGCCTTTGTATCGATTTCTTTACAGTGTATTGAAAAATGTACGTATTTTTCAATGCATTGAAACAAAAGGAGAAACGCAGGCTTGGCGGCGTGCGCTCGGCACCTGCCTGTAACGGAATCGATACGGTTTGCGGCTGGCGTTGTACCAATAATTCTCCAGGATGTTGTTTTCAAACGGTTTTTTGATCTGGCACGAGACTGGCTATAGGTCTCGCAGACAGATGAACAACCCGAATTGAAAAGGAGAATCCCCATGCGCGTCCTCGTCCTCGGCAGTGGCGTCATCGGCACCACCGCCGCCTACTACCTGGCCAAGGCCGGCCATGAAGTCACGGTGGTGGACCGCCAGCCCGGCCCGGCCCAGGAGACCAGCTTCGCCAACGCCGGCGAGGTGTCGCCGGGCTATTCCGCCCCGTGGGCGGGCCCGGGGGTGCCGGTCAAGGCCATCAAGTGGATGCTGATGCACCACAGCCCGCTGGTCATCAAGCCGCTGCTCGACCCTTCCATGTGGCGCTGGTGCGTGGCGATGCTGAAGAACTGCACCACCTCGGCGTACCACATCAACAAGGCGCGCATGGTGCGGGTCGCCGAATACAGCCGCGACTGCCTGAAGGAGTTGCGTGCCGAAACCGGCATCGCCTACGACGAGCGCGCCCAGGGCACCCTGCAGCTGTTCCGCACCGAGAAGCAGCTGGACGGCATCGGCAAGGACGTGGACATCCTGCGGGAATCCGGCGTCCCCTTCCAGCTCCTCGACCGCGATGGCTACCTGGCCTACGAGCCGGCCCTCGCCGCGGTGAAGCACAAGTTCGTCGGTGCGCTGCGCCTGCCCGGCGACGAAACCGGCGACTGCCACCTGTTCACCTGCCGGCTGGCCAGCATGGCCGAAGAGCTTGGGGTGCGCTTCCGGTTCGGCACCTCGATCCACGGCATCGAGCAGGACGGCACCCGCGTCACCGGCATCCGCACCGACGCCGGTGTGCTCACCGCCGATCACTACGTGCTGGCCCTCGGCAGCTATTCCACCCAGCTCCTCGGGCAGGTGGGCATCGACATTCCGGTCTATCCGGTCAAGGGCTACTCGATCACCGTGCCGATCACCGATGCCGCCATGGCGCCCGAATCCACCGTGATGGACGAGACCCACAAGGTGGCGGTGACCCGCCTGGGCGACCGCATCCGCGTGGGCGGCACGGCGCAGCTGTCGGGCTTCGACCTGAGCCTGGACGGCAGGCGCCGCGAGACCCTGGAGTTCGTGGTGTCCGATCTCTTCCCCCACGGGGGCGACATCTCCCGCGCCGAATTCTGGACGGGCCTGCGTCCGATGACGCCTGACGGCACCCCGATTATCGGCCCGAGCCGCCTCGCCAACCTCACCCTCAGCACCGGCCACGGCACCCTGGGCTGGACGATGGCCGCCGGCACCGGCCGCGTCGTGGCCGACATGGTGAGCGGACGCCAGCCCGAGATCCCCGTCGCCGACCTCAGCGTCGCCCGCTACGCCTGAACCCGGCTTTCCCACCTATCCACCAACCCCACACCAAAGGAGACCCCCATGAAAATAATCGACACCGCCGCCGCGCCCAAAGCCATCGGCCCCTACGCCCAGGCTGTGCTCATCGACGGCTGGCTGTTCAGCTCCGGCCAGATTCCCCTCACGGCCGACGGCCAGCTGGCCGGCCCCGACATCGAGGCGCAGACCGAGCAGGTCTTCGACAACCTCGAGGCGGTGCTGGCCGCGGCCGGCGCGTCCCTCGCCCAGGTCGTGAAATCCACGGTCTTCGTGAAGGACCTGGAGGATTTCGCCCGCCTCAACAGCGTGTATGCCCGCCGCTTCGGGGCGCACACGCCGGCCAGGGCTCCCGCAGCTACCCTATCGACATCAATCGTCATCATCCTCATTGACTT
>ERZ650306.309-NODE-309-length-29498-cov-7.112353_pt1 | contig 29498 bp, 23 predicted proteins | sample MGYA00376242_ERZ650306 | MGnify/ENA primary metagenome ERZ650306 (study PRJEB26733, sample SAMN07839244) | wastewater metagenome | biome: urban; feature: wastewater treatment plant; material: waste water | place: USA: North Carolina | collected 2016-03-31 ... | reverse complement strand
CGGGTAGGTCGGGTTTTAACCCGACATCGCCGCAGCAACACCGCCCACCACCGCCGCCCCGTGGCCGTGGGACGCGTGGCGACATCGGGCTGAAGCCCGACCTACGGTGGGGCGTGCTGCCCCGCCCCACCGGCGACACCAGATGCGTTATCCTGCCCCGCCATCGTCATTCACCCCCTACAGGACACGCCGCCCCATGGTCTATTACGCCTTCAAAGTTTTGATTTCCGCGCTGTTGATTGTCGCCATTACCGAGCTGAGTAAGCGCAACAGCGGCTTGGCCGCCTTGCTGGCTTCGCTGCCGCTGACTTCGCTGCTGGCGTTTATTTGGCTGCATGTGGAAGGCACCGCCGCCAGCGAGATTGCCACGCTCTCCACCCAAATTTTTTGGCTGGTGCTGCCCTCGCTGTTGCTGTTTGTGCTGCTGCCGCTGCTGATTAAGCAGGGATGGGGATTTGGGCTGAGCTTGGCCGTGTCGGCGGCGGTGACGGCGGGCGGCTATTTGGCCATGCGCCCGCTACTGGCGCGGTTTGGGGTGATGCTGTGAGCCTGTGTTGAGCTGCGCCGAAAAAGCATAATCGCTGTTTTATTTCCCTCCGCCGGAGGGGGGCGACGGCAACGCCGGACGGGGTGCTGGCTGGCGAGGCTGCCGGAGTCAAAACCCAACACCAAAGTCAAAATCCAAAGTCAAAACCAACCACCCCCCGCCTCCGGCGTACCCCTCCCCAGAGCGGAATAAAAGCCAAACCCCATGCAGCGGGATGAGCCACCAGCGGCGGGGCATCACGGCCAAGCGCGTCTGCAGTGCAGGCCTTTAAACGAGATGCCATAAAACCGTAGCAGGGTCGTCGGCAGGGTTTCAGTTCCACCGCCGCGCTTTCGGCATGTTTTGCCTAGACCACAAACAGGTTCTAAGCCCCGCATGGCAGGCTTACGCCGCCGATTCTTCTTCGCGCCCCACGTCCATTTCCAGCTCCTGAATTTTGCGGGTCAGGGTATTGCGCCCCAAGCCCAGCAAGCCCGCAGCCTCTACCCGCCGACCATGAGTGTGGGCGAGGGCGGTGCGAATCAGGGTGGATTCAAATTCACGGGTTAGCGCGTCAATAATCCCCGTTTCACCGCGTTTAAGTTGGGCGCGGGCGGTTTGCTCCAGTGCGCCGGCCCAGTCGGTAAACAGCGGCACAGCGGGCGTGGCAAGGGTGGGCGTTTCTTTCATTTCTGGCGGCAAATCGCCCGGCTCAATGTTTTGCCCCGGGGCCATCACCGTCAGCCAGTGGCAGATGTTTTCAAGCTGCCGCACGTTGCCGGGGAAAGGGTAGCTTTTTAGCGCGTCCATCGCGGTATCCGACAGCCGCTTGGCTTCCACCCCCAGCTGCTGGGCACTCTTAAACAAGAAATGACGCGCCAAAAGTGGGATGTCTTCTTGCCGTTCACGCAGCGGCGGCAAGCGCAGCCGGATAACGTTGAGCCGGTGGAACAAGTCCTCCCGAAACAAGCCCTGCCGCACCCGCTCTTCGAGGTTTTGGTGGGTGGCGGCAATCACCCGCACATTGGCTTTAATCGGCTGATGCCCGCCCACACGGTAAAAAATCCCATCCGACAAGACACGCAGCAAGCGGGTTTGCAGCTCGGTGGGCATGTCGCCAATTTCATCCAAAAACAGCGTGCCGCCTTCGGTTTCTTCAAACCGTCCCCGCCGCTGGGTACTCGCGCCGGTAAACGAGCCACGCTCGTGGCCAAACAGTTCGCTTTCCAGCAAATCGCGGGGGATGGCAGCGGTGTTAATCGCCACAAACGCTTTGCCCGCGCGGCTGGAATGGCGGTGCAGCGCGTGGGCGACCAGCTCTTTGCCGCTGCCCGATTCGCCGGTAATCAGTACGGTGACGGACGACTGCGACAGCCGGCCAATGGCGCGAAACACGTCCTGCATGGCGGGGGCTTGGCCCAGCATCACCGGCACGGCGTCCTCTGCGTCGGGGTTGAGCGTGTCACGGGTGGCTTCGCCCAAGGCACGTTCGACCAACTGCACCGCGTGGTCGATGTCGAAGGGCTTGGGCAGGTATTCAAACGCACCGCCCTGAAACGCGGCAACCGCCGAATCAAGGTCAGAGTGGGCGGTCATGATGATGACCGGCAGGGTGGGATGGTCGGCTTTAATCCGCGAGAGAAACTTCAGCCCATCGGTGCCGGGCATACGGATGTCGCTCAAAATCACTTTGGGCGTGGCATCGTAGAGGGCGTTGAGGGCATCGTCGGCGTTAGAAAAGCTGAGGTGGGCAATACCCGCCCGCGTCATCGCTTTTTCGAGAACCCAACGGATTGATTTGTCGTCGTCAATAATCCAGACAGCAGGGGTTGTCATGCTTTTTTCTCTCCGAAGGGCAGCAGCACAGTAAAGCAGGTGTAGCCGGGGTGTGAGTCGAATTCGATGGTGCCACCGTGCTGGTGGACAAAGGTCTGGGCGATGGTCAGCCCCAAACCTGTGCCTTCGGCGCGTCCGGTGACGAGGGGGTAAAAAACGTGTTCTTTCAGCTCGGCAGGAATGCCCGGGCCGTTGTCTTCAATTTGCAGCATCAGGGCGAGTTGGTGACGCTTACGGGTCAAGGTGACTTGGCGAGCCACACGGGTGCGCAAAATAATATGACCCTGCCCTTTCATGGCTTGGATGGCATTCCGCACAATATTCAGCACGATTTGGATAAGCTGTTCGCGGTCGGCGGTCAGCATGGGCAAGCTGGTGTCGTAGTCGCGGCGGAGGGTGATGCTCTGTGGGTATTTGGCCAGTGCCACGCTGCGCACGCGCTCCAGTACTTCGTGGATGTTGACTTCGCCCAAGACATGTTTGCGATTGGGGGCGAGTAGCCGGTCGAGCAACTGTTGCAGACGCACGGCTTCGTGGGTGATGACTTCGAGGTATTCGTTGAGCTCGGGGCGGTCTTCTAGCTCATGCGCCAAAAGCTGTGCCGCGCCGCGAATGCCGCCGAGGGGGTTTTTGATTTCGTGGGCGAGGTTGCGGATGAGTTCACGGTTGGCGGCTTGCTGCACCAACAGGCGTTCTTCTTTGGCGATTTTGAGCTGCTGGGCGATAGGGCGCAGCTCAATCAGGGCGGCGCAGCCTGCTACGTCAATGGGGGTGACGCTGCACAGCACTTGCAGCGCGGTTTGGTTGTTGGTGGTGAGTGTTAAGCCGTGCTCGGTAAAGTTGACGTTGTGTTGCAGCGCGGCGTTCAGCCCTGCCAGCAGCGTGCCTTCTTCTTGAAACAACGACCCCAAGGTGTGGCGGAGCAGTTCTTTTTCGCCCAACGCCAGTAGGTTTTCGCTGGCGGGGTTCACATAGCGAATCGCGCCCTTGGCATCCACCGCCAAGGTGGCAGTTTCGAGCAGCTCCAGTCCGGCAAAAGCAAGATATGGCATGGTTTATTCGGCTTGTGAGGGGTGAAAACAGAGATTGAGCAATAAGTGCGCCACCCACAAAGCGCGACGCTAAAGCGGGGCAGTTAAGGCGACGGGTGAAGATGTGCGCACTGTTACGGTGCATGGCCGTGGTGTAGCACCAAGACGGTGCGCTTGCTTGGAATCTGTTTGCGGGCTGGCGAACGATGGGGTCGGTCAAGCCGTCACCTGTTGTATTCCCTCCACCGAAGGGGAATACAAGCAAGCACAGCAGCGATTGCGATTTTTTGTGCATTTCCCCTTGGCAACCCCCGCGCCATTCAAGATGTTTACGATCTCGCGAACGAAGGGTCAGCCAAGGCGAAATGAACCGAAAAAACGGAGTTGACACACGGTCAATGCGTATTTTTCGGGGCATTTCAACGCAGGATCACCCGAGTTTCGCAGACTTTGAGCAGGTTCTTAGTTGGCGCGACGCAGCTCACGGCGCAAGGCTTCGATGTTTTTTTCGCGCTCGGTCACGCTGTCTCGCAGCAGCCGCAAACGGGCGGTGGCTTTGGCATCGCCTGCGGCCTCCTGCACCTGCCGCTGGGCTTCTTGCAGGGCGCGTTGCTCGTTGTTGAGTTCGTCTTCCAAAATCCGGCGGCGGCCGGTGTCGCGGTGCTTTTGGGTGGCGTGGTCTACCGAGGGGAAGCCATTGGGGGCAGGCAGCGGAAGGGGCGGCACGAGGGGCGTTCTGGGGAGCGGCACAGCAGACGGGGTGGCGTGCTTGCCCGCAGAGGGCGGCGAAGCAGGGCGGGGGGCGGACGCGGGGCGGGTCAGCGGCTTGAGGGCTTTGCCGCCGCGCATCGGGGTGTTGGCGTAGGTAACATTGCCGAACTCATCGACATAGCGGTAAATCGGCTGGGCATGGGCGGGGAACGCACCGCTCACCACGAAGCAGGCCAAAACCATCCCCCGCACCCACGTTGGGCGGCAAGCTAAGCGGATAAACCACCACACGCGGGGCAAGCTTAAGCCTCCGACGGTTGAGGTAGGGCAGAGGGCGCTGCTTCAGCCGCCCGTCTAAACAACAAGGTGTGGTCATCGCTGCCCTCGGGCACAAAGCGGTAGCCCTCGGCGGCAAAGTCACGCAGCCCTTCTGGGCGGTCAATGCCGTGCTCGGCAGCAAAGCGCGTCATCAGACCCCGCGCCCGTTTGGCGTAAAAGCTAATCACCTTATAACTGCCGTTCTTCTCATCCTGAAAAACAGGGGTGACCAAGGGGGCGCGGAGTTTTTTGGTTTGCAGGGCTTTAAGGTATTCGTTGCTGGCGAGGTTAATCAGCGCGGGCTGGGGATGGGCTTCTAATAGGGTATTGACCGCCGTGGTCAGTTGGTCGCCCCAAAAAGCATAAAGGCTGGTGCCGCTGGGGGTGGGCAGACGCGTGCCCATTTCAAGCCGGTAGGGCTGCATATAGTCCAAGGGGCGCAGCAGGCCATATAAGCCCGACAAAATCCGCAAGTGGTCTTGCAGCCATCTCACTGCTGCATCGGATAAATCTGCTGCCGCCAGCCCCTCGTAGACATCGCCCATAAAGGTAAAGAGCGCGGGCTTGGCGTTGTCCGCCGTAAACGGAAGCTGGAATTGGGCGAAACGCTGGGCATTGAGCGCGGCCAAGGCGGGGCTTATCCCCATCAAGCTGCTGAGTGCGTCAGGGCTATAGTCGGCCAACAGCGTCACCAAGGCGTGCGACTGGGCGGTAAAGGCGGGCTGGGTGCAGGGCAGGGCGCGGGTAAACGGGGTGTCGTCTAGCGTTTTGGCGGGGGAAATCAGCAGCAGCATCGTGCGGTCTTTCGCGGGAAATTTTCGCTATTTTATGCGGTTTAGACGGGATGCGGCGGCTCTCTTGACAGCGGTCAAACAGTTTCTTTTTCCGCCCAAGCTCTGTTATCATTGCCGCCATTCAGTATGGGCGTTTTGCCCATTTTTTATTTGTGGAATGAATGATATGGATGTTCGCGTGTTGCTCGAAAACACGCTCGCCGGGCTGGGGTATGAATTTGTTGACCTTGAGCTGACCCGGTCGGGCGGGTTCCGCTTGTTTATGGACAAGCCCGAAGGCATTACGGTGGAAGATTGCGTGCTGGTTAGCAATCACCTAAGCCGTTTGTTTATGGTTGAAAATATTGATTACGACCGCCTTGAGGTGTCCTCGCCTGGCCTAGACCGTCCCCTGAAAAAAGAAGCCGATTTTGTGCGTTTTGCCGGTCAAAACGCCAAAATCAAAACACGCCTCCCGCTTGAAGGTCGAAAGAACTTCGCTGGGCGTATGTTGGGCTTTGAGGATGGGGCTGTGCAGCTAGAGGTGGAAGGCAAGCGCGTCAGTATTCCGCTGTCTAGCATCGACAAAGCACGGCTGGAGCCTGAAATTTAACCATCTCGGCTTGTCGGCACAGGCATAAAAAAGGGCGGCAGGTCAGATAGCCGCCCGCGTGGAGGATGTAAATGAGTCGTGAGATTTTGCAGTTAGTGGATGCGCTGGCACACGAAAAAAACGTCAGCAAAGAAATTGTATTTAGCGCACTAGAACAAGCGCTGGCTTCGGCGACAAAAAAGAAATTTAACCAAGACGATATTGATGTGCGCGTTGAAATTGACCGCCATAGCGGGGAAACCCGTTCTTTCCGTTGCTGGCAACTGGTCGAAGACAACGACCACGAATTTCCTTCGCGCCAAATCGCGGTCAGCGACCGTGACGACCGCCATGTTCATATGGCTGTGGGTGATTTTTACGAAGAACCCATGGAAGCCGTCGAATTTGGGCGCATCGGCGCACAAACTGCCAAGCAAGTGATTCTGCAAAAAATCCGCGATGCCGAGCGCGAGCAAGTCCTTAACGACTTCCTCGACCGTGACGAATTTTTGGTAACCGGCACCATTAAACGCCTAGAGCGTGGCAGTGCCATTATCGAAATCAACAACAAGCTCGAAGGTCTCCTCCCGCGTGACCAAATGATTCCCAAAGAAAACCTCCGCTCGGGTGACCGCGTGCGGGCTTTCTTGCTGCGCGTCGATTACCAAGGCCGCGGGCCGCAACTTATCTTGTCACGCACCGCGCCTGACTTTGTAAAGCGGCTGTTTGAGCTAGAAGTCCCCGAAATTGACGAAGGCCTACTGGAAATCAAAGGCGTTGCCCGCGACCCAGGTAGCCGCGCCAAAATGGCCGTTAAAGCCCACGACCCCCGCATCGACCCTCAAGGGACGTGCATCGGGATGCGTGGCTCACGCGTTCAGGCCGTCACCGGCGAACTCGGCGGCGAACGTGTTGACATCGTGCTGTGGTCGCCAGAACCGGCTACCTATGTCATCAACGCGCTGTCCCCTGCCGAAGTGCAACGCATCTTGGTAGACGAAGATCGTCACAGCATGGATGTGGTCGTCGAAGAAGACCAATTGCCCTTGGTGATTGGTCGCGGCGGTCAAAACGTACGCTTGGCTTCTGAGCTGACCGGCTGGCTGATTAACATCATGTCGGTTGAAGAAGCCCAGAAAAAACAAGAAGGTGAAATCGAAGGACTCCGCAGCCTGTTTATTGACAAGCTCGGCGTGGACGATGAATTGGCCGAAATTTTGGTCACCGAAGGCTTTACCACACTCGAAGAAGTGGCCTATGTGCCGCTGGCAGAAATGCTCGAGATTCCTGCGCTCAACGAGGATATCGTTAACGAATTGCGTAGCCGCGCACGCAGTGCCTTGTTAACGCAAGCCATTGTATCGGAAGAAAAAGTCGAGACCGTCTCTGACGACCTCAAATCTCTAGATGGCGTTGATGCCGCTACTGTCCGCACGCTCGCCGACCATGGCATCACCACCCGCGACGACCTCGCCGATTTGGCGGTGGACGACTTGGTGGAAATGACTAGCATGGAAGCCGAAGAGGCCAAAACGCTCATCATGAAAGCACGCGAGCACTGGTTCAGCGAGTAAGTGATTGCTCCACAGGGCGGGCAAACCCCCGCCCATGGCTGAAACCAGGGTACGAATTAGGAATAATTAGGAACGCGAATGCTTGAAACAAATGTAAAACAATTTGCCAGTGAACTGAATCTCCAGCCAGAACAGCTGTTGGAACAGCTTCGGGCGGCGGGTGTCAGCAAGTCATCCAGCGAAGATGCCCTTTCCGAGCAAGATAAAACGGCGTTGCGCAACCACTTGCGTGTCGCGCACGGTGGCACGGTAGATAACCGCATCACCCTTCAGCGCAAAGAAACCAGCGAAATTCGAAAATCAGACAGCACCGGCAAGTCCCGCACAATTCAAGTAGAAGTGCGGAAAAAGCGCGTGGTCGTTCTGCCCGACGCGCTTGTTGCGGCGCAACCCGCCCCCGTCGCAGCCCCTGCTGCCGAAAGCATCGCCGTGACCGAGCCTACACCGACACCCGTTGTCACCCCTGAGCCTGTGGCCGCAGTGACCCCTGCCGAGACGACACCTGTCGTTGCCGCTGAGCCTGTGGTTGTGGCTGTGGCCGAAGCCCCTGTCGTTGCTGCCGCCCCTGCTGCGCCTGTCGCCGAAAAAGCACCTGAAGCACCGAAGCCTGCTGCTGCGGTCGCGGCAAAGCCTGCTGCACGTCCTGCTGCGGGTAGCCGACCCAATGCCGGTGGTGCGCGTCAAGGTCAAGGGCAAAACAAGCCCCAAAACAACGCGCCGCGCCAACCGCCTAAGCCGAGCAAGGCCGAGTTGGCACGGATTGAGCCTGACAAAGATGCACCCGCCCCGCGCCCTGTCTCGATTTTGTCGGACGAAGATTTGGCCGTGCGTGAGCAAGAAGCCCAACGTCAGAAAAAATTACGCGAAGCCCAAGATGCCCTGATTCGGGAACGTGAAGCCCGCGAAGCACGCCGTATTGCGGCCCGCCAGCAAGCAGAAGCCGATGCCGTTGCCCGCCAAGTGGCCGCGAGTCAAGCCGCTGCCGCACCCGCTATTGCAGCCGCCGCACGCACACCAAAGCCTGAGCACGGTGCCATTCTGCACAAACCCGCCGGTACCGGCGCGGCACGTCCTGCGGCAACAGCCCGTCCTGCGGTGCGTCCTGCTGCGGGTGGCGCACCCGCTGCCGCCGCCCCAAGCCCAGCCAATAAACCAGCTGGCGGCGGCGATGCGCGTCCTAAAAAGGGCGGCAACGCCGGTGGGCGCGACAGTTGGAGCGATGGTCAAAAGAAACGTGGTGGCGGCCTTAAAGGTAAAGGCGGCTCGGATTCCCGTAGCGACTGGAAGAGCAAAAAAGGCGGCAAGGGCAAACAAGCCCAAGGCGCACATCAATTCCAAGCCCCGACGGATCCGATTGTCCACGAAGTCCTCGTGCCTGAAACCATTAGCGTGGCTGACCTTGCCCACAAAATGGCCATCAAGGCTGTTGAAGTCATTAAAGCCCTGATGAAGATGGGCATGATGGTCACGATTAACCAAGTGCTCGACCAAGAAACCGCCATGATTGTGGTGGAAGAACTGGGTCATGTGGCCAAGCCCGCTAAGCTGGACGATCCAGAATCCTATCTAGACGACTCCGACGGCGAACACCACGAGAGCCTCCAAGTTGACCGCGCACCCGTTGTGACCGTCATGGGTCACGTTGACCACGGTAAAACCTCGCTGTTGGATTATATTCGCCGCGCCAAAGTGGCTGCAGGCGAAGCCGGTGGGATTACCCAGCATATCGGTGCGTATCACGTTGATACCCCACGCGGCATGATTACCTTCCTCGACACCCCAGGTCACGAAGCGTTTACCGCGATGCGGGCGCGTGGTGCAAAAGCCACCGACATTGTGGTGCTGGTCGTAGCTGCCGATGATGGTGTGATGCCGCAAACCATCGAAGCGATTCACCATGCGAAAGCCGCCAACGTGCCTATCGTGGTGGCGGTGAACAAGATTGATAAGCCCGGTGCCAACCTTGAGCGCGTGCGCCAAGAATTGGTGGCCAACGGCGTTGTGCCTGACGATTGGGGTGGCAACACCCAGTTTGTCGAAGTCTCGGCAAAACAAGGCACCAACATTGACGGCCTGCTCGAAGCCATCTTGCTGGAAGCGGAAGTGCTTGAGCTGACCGCCGCCATCGACACCCCCGCCAAGGGGATTGTGGTCGAAGCCCGTCTGGACAAGGGTCGCGGTGCAGTGGCTTCTATCTTGGTGCAGTCTGGCACGCTCAAAAAGGGCGATGTGGTTCTGGCAGGTACCGTGTTTGGTCGTGTCCGTGCGATGAACGACGAGAACGGCAAGCCTATCAACGAAGCCGGTCCTTCTATCCCTGTCGAAGTGCTGGGTCTGTCTGAAGTCCCTGCGGCAGGCGAAGATGTGATGGTGCTGACCGACGAGAAAAAAGCCCGTGAAATCGCCCTGTTCCGCCAAGGCAAGTTCCGCGATGTGCGTTTGGCCAAGCAACAAGCCGCTAAGTTGGAAAACATGTTTGCGCAAATGGCCGAAGGCGAAGTCCAAACCCTGTCGATTATCGTCAAGGCGGACGTTCAAGGTTCGTGCGAAGCGTTGGCCAATTCCTTGCAAAAGCTGTCTACCGAGGAAGTGCGCGTCAATATTCTGCACGCTGGCGTAGGGGGGATTACCGAATCCGACGTCAACTTGGCCGCTGCTTCTCGCGCCATTGTGATTGGCTTCAACATCCGTGCCGATGCTCAAGCACGGAAAGTTGCCGAAAACAACGACGTGGAAATCCGCTACTACAACATTATTTACGATGCGATTGATGAAGTCCGCTCCGCGCTGTCTGGCATGTTGGCACCAGAGAAGAAAGAGCAAATCATCGGTACGGTCGAAATTCGCCAGGTGTTTGTCGTCTCCAAGGTGGGCTCGATTGCCGGTTGTATGGTCACCGACGGTATCGTCAAGCGTGGCGCGTCTGTCCGCCTGATTCGCAACAACGTGGTCGTTCACCAAGGTGACTTGGATTCGCTCAAGCGGTTCAAGGACGATGCCAAGGAAGTACGCCAAGGTTACGAGTGCGGCTTGCAGCTGAAGAACTTCAACGACATCCAAGAAGGCGACCAATTGGAAGTCTTTGAAATTGTCGAAGTGGCCCGCACGCTGTAATTTGACGTAAGCGTCTAGGTCGTTTGAGGGTGGGCACAGCAGCCCACCCTTTTTCATTTGCCGGTCTTAACCGGTTGAGGAGCCTAAAACATGGCTAAAAAGCATTTTTCACGGTCAGACCGTGTCAGCGAACAAATGCAGCGTGAGCTGGCAGAAATTCTTCGCTTTGAGCTGAAAGACCCACGTATTGGCTGGGTCACGATTACCGATGTCGAAGTGACCCGCGACTATTCTCACGCCAAAGTGTTTTACACCGTGATGACTGCCCAAACCCAAGAAGAACGTGCCGCCAGCCAAGCCGCGCTGACCCATGCGGCGGGCTTTTTGCGGAACGAAGTGGGCAAGCGCATCAAGCTGTTTTCTACCCCACAACTGCACTTTGTCTACGACGAATCCATCGAACGCGGTGTGCACATGAGCAGCCTGATTGACAAAGTCGCCCGCGCAGATGCCCTACTACCCCAACAAGATGACGACGAGACCCCCGCATGACCCCCGTGCGTTCTAAAAAGCGTGTGGTAGATGGCGTGCTGTTGCTCGACAAACCTTTTGGAATGACCAGCAACAAAGCCCTGCAAACCGCACGCTGGCATTATCACGCTGCCAAAGCAGGGCATACCGGCGTACTCGACCCCTTGGCTTCGGGCTTGCTGCCGGTGTGCTTGGGCGAAGCGACCAAGTTCTCTGCGTATTTGCTGGATGCCGATAAACGCTACACCGCCAGCGTGCGCTTTGGGTCGGTGTCTACCACCGGCGACCTTGAAGGCACGCTGACCGCCGTCGCGCCACCCACATTTTCAGCCGATGCCCTGCGTATGGCCTTGGTTGGCTTGCTGGGTGAGCAGATGCAGCAAGCCCCCATGCACTCGGCACTGAAGCACGAAGGCAAAGCCCTCTACGAATACGCCCGCCAAGGCATTGTCGTGCCGCCCAAAGTGCGTCAAATCACCCTGCACCAGCTTAATTTGCTGGCGTTTGATGGCGAAACCGCCGAGATTGACGTGCTGTGCAGCAAGGGCACGTATATCCGCAGCTTGGCCGAAGACCTCGGCAAGCTGATGGGCTGTGGGGCGCATTTGGCCGGCTTGCGCCGTACCGCGACGGCGGGGTTTTTGCTGGCCGACGCGCTGACGCTGGAGACACTGGAAGCTACCCCACCAGAAGCCCGCGATGCCTTGCTCTTGCCGCCAGACATCCTTGTGGCGCACCTGCCCGAAGTCACCTTGACCGACGCTGAAGTGGATGCGATTTGCCACGGGCAAGCGGTGCATTCTGAACAAAAAAATGCGATAATCGACCGCTGTCGTTTGTACGCAGTTGACAAACGATTTATCGGTTTGGGCGCAGTGCGTGCCGATGGCTTGTTGTGGCCAGATCGATTGCTAGCCAGTGCAGCGATATCTTAAATTATTCAACGCATTGCGTTAGTTTGCCTTGGTGGGGTTTACCTTGCTGGGGTAGGGAAGCGCGGAGGGGTTTCGGCTCGCCGCGTCTCGTCTGTGGGTGTATTGCCCATTATTCTTGGAGTATTTCATGGCTGTTAATGCTGACAAAAAAGCAGGTATTGTTAAAGATTTTCAACGTGCTGAAGGCGATACCGGTTCGCCCGAAGTGCAGGTGGCTTTGTTGACTGCACGCATCAACGATTTGACCCCTCACTTCAAAGCCAACACCAAAGACCACCACAGCCGTCGTGGTCTGCTGAAAATGGTGAGCCGTCGTCGTAAATTGCTCGACTACCTGAAGAAAAAAGATGCGGAAGGCTATCGCAATCTGATTTCCCGCTTGGGTCTGCGTAAGTAATTACGCCCCTGCGCCAAAAAGTCGCAGCCTGTGCTGCGACTTTTTGGTTTTTGAGGGTGGTTTTATGCCCTCGTCTGCCACCTGAGCAGACCTTAGAGCCTATTTACGATCTAGCGAACGACGGGTCAGCGTTGGACTTGAATCCACACGCATGTTTTTACGAATTTCAACGCAGGATCACCCGAGTATCGCAGATCGTAAACAGGTTCTTATTGCCGACAACGGGGGAAGCCTCTAGGTATGTTGCCCCACTGTGGTTGCATAGCTAGGGGCTTCCGTTGCACTTGCTGGGTGTCCAGCAAATCTTAAATTTAGAGAGCCAAATAACGTGTTCAATAAAATCAGCAAGACCTTCCAATTCGGCCGCAACACGGTCACGCTAGAAACCGGCGAAGTCGCCCGCCAAGCCTCGGGTGCAGTGATTGTTAGCATGGATGACACCGTGGTGATGGTCACCGTGGTCGGCGCACAGGGCGTAAAGCAAGGGCAAGACTTCTTCCCCCTGACCGTTGATTACCAAGAACGCACCTACGCCGCAGGCAAAATTCCAGGGGGCTTCTTTAAGCGCGAAGGCCGCCCAAGCGAAAAAGAAATTCTGACCAGCCGTCTGATTGACCGCCCTATTCGCCCCCTGTTTCCTGCTGGCTTCTACAACGAAGTACAAATCGTGGCTACCGTGCTGTCGCTCAACCCCGAAATTGATGCGGACATCCCCGCCTTGATTGGCGCGTCGGCTGCTTTGGCTCTGTCTGGCCTGCCTTTTGACGGCCCTATTGGCGCAGCACGCGTCGGCTACGCAAACGGTGAATACCTGCTCAACCCCACCAAAACCGAACTCGAAACCAGCGAACTGGACTTGGTCGTTGCCGGTACAGAACGTGCCGTATTGATGGTGGAATCCGAAGCCCGCGAATTGCCCGAAGCCGTCATGCTGGGTGCCGTGGTGTTTGGTCACGAACAAATGCAAGCTGCCATCAACGCCATCAACGCGCTGGCCGACGAAGTGAACCCCGTATTGTGGGACTGGGCACCTGCCGCGCAAAACGAAGCTTTGATTGCCCAAGTGCGCGAAGTCGCCGGTGCAGACATCAAGCTGGGCTTTACCCTGCGTCAAAAGCAAGCGCGTAGCCAAAAGCTGGCCGAAGCATGGGACAAAACCAAGGCTGCGCTGATTACCGAAGAAACCAGCACACTGCAAGCCAATGAAATCAAAGGCATCTTTAAAGATTTGGAAGCGGAAATCGTGCGCGGCCAAATCTTGGCTGGCGAACCCCGTATTGATGGCCGCGACACCCGCACCGTCCGCCCCATCAGCATCCGCACCGGTGTTTTACCGCGCGCCCACGGCTCCGTACTGTTTACCCGTGGCGAAACCCAAGCCATGGTGGTGACCACCCTCGGCACCAAGCAAGACGAGCAACTGATTGACGCACTGGCAGGCAGCTACACCGAACGCTTTATGCTGCACTACAACTTCCCTCCCTACTCCACCGGCGAAACTGGTCGGGTTGGCTCGCCAAAACGCCGCGAAATCGGCCACGGTCGCTTGGCTAAGCGGGCACTGATTGCCGTGCTGCCTAAAAAAGAAGATTTCAGCTACGCCATGCGCGTGGTCAGCGAAATCACCGAATCCAACGGCTCGTCGTCTATGGCTTCGGTCTGCGGTGGCTGCTTGTCCCTGATGAACGCCGGTGTGCCTCTCAAGGCTCACGTTGCAGGGATTGCCATGGGTTTGATTCTGGAAGGCAACCGCTTTGCCGTGCTGACCGACATCCTTGGCGATGAAGATCACCTCGGCGATATGGACTTTAAAGTGGCCGGCACCGAAGCAGGGATTACCGCCCTGCAAATGGACATCAAAATCCAAGGCATCACCAAAGAAATCATGCAAGTGGCGCTGAGCCAAGCCAAAGAAGGCCGTATGCACATCCTCGGCTTGATGCAAGCGGCGGTAAACGCCCCGCAAGAACTGTCCGCCCACGCGCCGCGTCTCTACACCATCAAAATCAATCCTGAAAAAATTCGGGACGTGATTGGTAAGGGCGGTTCAGTGATTCGCGCCATTACCGAAGAAACCGGCACCAGTATCGACATTGGTGAAGATGGCCTGATTACCATTGCCTCCACCACCAACGAAGGTGCAGAAGCCGCGAAGAGCCGTATCGAAGCGATTACTGCCGATGTTGAAGTGGGTCGTATCTACGAAGGCACGGTCATGAAGATTCTCGACAAAAACGTCGGGGCGATTGTCCAAATCATGCCAGGGCGTGATGGTCTGGTGCATATCAGCCAAATTGCCAACGAGCGGATTGCCAACGTGGGCGATTACCTGAAAGAAGGCCAGCAAGTGCGCGTTAAAGTGATGGAAACCGACGAGCGTGGCCGTATCCGCCTGTCGATTAAAGCCATTCTGAACGAAGAAGCGGCAGCAGCAGCGGCAGCACCTGCACCAACCGAAGAAGCTTAGAACCTGTTTACGCGCTACGATGCTCAGGTGGGGCTGCGTTGAAATACGCAAAAACATGCGCATTAACCGCGTGTCAACGCCGCTTTTTTTAGTTCATTTCGCCTTGGCTAACCCTTTGCTCACTAGCACGTAAATAGTTTTTTAAGTCTTCAGCAGTCGGCATCTAGAGTATGCCGATGCTGCAATAAAATCCCCCCAGATATTGGACAGTTGTCCAATATCTGGGGGGATTTTATTGCAGCATCGCATCCGCTGGCAGTAGGTTTAGTGTTTTACTTTGTTATCTTCTAGCATCCGCGTGGTATCAAAGCCTACGCGCAAAGCTCCCCAATGCCGACCTGCTACATATACCGGCATCGAAATTTCAGACAAAATTTCGCCCGTATCGCGGATATAGGTTTGTAGCAAGAAGGGCTGCACGTTTTGTGCCGAGCGTAAGCCCGTTGGGTCATTGAAAATCCGTTTATCACGGCTGTTGACCAAGTCGATTTTAAGATCGCCAATGGGTGACTTGGAGTAGCAGGCATTGTGAGTCGGTGCATAGCCCTTCTCATCTACCAATAGAGTGAACTTACCCCCTGGTATTTGCTGGATAAGCTGATCGTACTCTTTCTGCATAATAGTCTCAAACAGCTTGTTATAAGAAGTCAGGTATTTTTGCGGATTGGTATTGGGGATGGGCTGATAATGCTGGTCAAACAGGTGCGCCCCCTTGTCGTGCTCCGCTTGCAGCATGGCTTCTAGCTTGTCACGGTAAAGCTTGGTTCGGCTGATAGCTAAGTCAAACTCACCCTCCTCTCCGACATTAAAGCGCGACACCAGCTCTTGCACCTGCTCCGAAGAGCGTGAGAGCTCAACCGAAACGGCGCATGTGGTTTCGAGCTTGGCAGTAACGGACTGGCTTAATTGGTTAATTTCACAGACATTGCTATTGACCTGTTGGTTGGCTTCAGAGAAAGACTCCATGGTCTGGGCAATCTGCGCCAAGGCATTGGTGGTCGTATCATAATCTGCCACCATTTTTTCAAAATGTTGGCTGGCTTTGTTGACGGTTTCGGTGGCGATTTGGGTATCTTGGGTGATTTGACTGGTTTCGGAGAGCGTGTCACTGACCAAATCCAACATGCCATCAATATTGCTCGAAATTTCATTGGTGGCGACTTTGACCCGCTCGGCAAGCTTACGAACCTCGTCGGCCACCACGGCAAATCCACGCCCTGATTCACCCGCCCGTGCGGCCTCAATGGCGGCGTTCAGTGCCAGAAGATTGGTTTGGTCTGAAATATCTTTAATTAAATCAACGATTTCTTTAATGCTGGCGGAGCGTTTATTCAACCCTTCTACCGTCAAATTAAAGTGTCCAACTTTTTCATTCACCGTCTGCATCCGGCGGCTCACATCCATCAGCTCGGTATAAGACGTTTTCGCCACACCCAAATTGGCACGCGTGGTCAGCGAAATTTGCTGGGTTTGCTCAGAGACGGCCGTGATGCCGCGTGTGGTTTCGTTACTAGTGTTGTTAACCTCTTCGGCAAATACCCCCTGCCGCTGGGCACTGGTCAACGATTCACTAATATTGGCATGGGAGCGTGCCGAGTTCATAGCAATGCGAACGGTCATCAAGCGCACATTGCTGATGATTTCGCGCATTTTATGCAAAAAGCGATTGTAGGATTCGGAGAGGTCGCGGATTTCATCGTGGGTAATGGCGGGAATATCGCGAGACAAGTCGCCCTCGCCCTGCCCGATTTCGTTAAAAATATTGATGATGGCGCGAATGGGTCGAACAATTAAAAAACGCACATACCACACCATAAAACCAATAAACAGCAGGGAAAAAAACCATAGGCCAATCACCGCGCGCATGGTGTAGGTCATGACCTGCTCAATGTGGGCATTAAGGCTCACAGGGACATTCACCGTACTGAGAATGTCTTGACGGACTTCAGCAAAGGCCAGCCAAATCAAGAATACAAAGCCCAGTTGAAACAGGCTGATAAAGAAAAAACTACACAGCTTTTTGGTGAGGGAGTTCCAAAAAGTCTTCTCAATCAGCGTATAGGTTTGCCAGAACCAATTCACGTTATCTCTCCGCTTTGCCATCAAGGACAAAGATAGTTTTATAGGGAGGGCGTGCCGCAATGATGCGGGCTGCGCTCTCAAATCTAGGACCACAGCAGTGTCGTGGCACGGTGAAGCCGGAAATAAAATTTCCCAGAGTAAATGACGCAGAATAAGTCTTTGACGTTTTGGTGGGCGTTGTCGCTTATTTTATCAACACATAGCCCACTTTTTGGTGTAGCTACGGCTGTGAAATGCCCCTTTTAGGGGGAAATAAACTGCCCACGCGGGGGTGGCCTGAGCAGGAATGTGATTCAAAGTGTGCATCAAGCAGCTTAGGGCGCAGTAGGCAGTACTTTGGCCAGCAAAGCCCCCCGTGCATCACCGCCAAGGTCAAGGTGAACCACGACACCGCTGCCACCTGCCGACGTAACGACACCCCGTCCTGGGCGGGTCATTTCGCCAACGGTGACCAGTCGGTTGCCTGCGGGCAAAATGACTTCCACGGTATCGCCGGTATCAAAGCGGTTTTTAACATCAACAATAGCCTGCCCTGCATCGTTCATGCCCAGCACTTCACCAACATAGATGCTGCGCTTGGCAAGGGAGTGGCCGGTCATATAGTTTTGGTATTCGTGGGTATGGTGGCGTTCGTAAAAACCATCGGTGTAGCCCCGATTGGCCAGCCCTTCGAGCTCGGCCAGTAGGCGCAGATCAAACGGACGACCTGCCGCCGCATCATCAATCGCACGACGATACACTTGGGCGGTGCGAGCCACGTAATACAGGCTCTTGGTGCGGCCTTCAATTTTGAGTGAATCTACACCCATTTTGACCAGCCGGTCGATGTGCTCCACCGCCCGCAGGTCTTTGCTGTTCATGATATAGGTGCCGTGCTCATCTTCGATAATCGGCATGGCTTCGCCAGGGCGGTTGCCTTCTTCAATCAGATACGTTTTATCGGCCAGCGGGTGGCGTTCTGCGCCCCCACAGGCGGCAAAGCTTTGGTTGGCTTGTTCGAGTGCCGAGCCAAAGTCGAGCTTAATCAGCGGCTGCACATCGTCGGTATCGGTGGGGGTGGTGTCTTGTAGCTTGTAATCCCAGCGGCAGGCGTTAGTGCAGGTGCCTTGATTGGGGTCGCGGTGGTTAAAGTAACCTGACAGCAAGCACCGCCCAGAGTAAGCAATGCACAACGCACCATGCACAAACACTTCGATTTCCATATCTGGGCACTGCTGACGGATTTCTTCAACTTCATCTAGGCTGAGTTCCCGCGACAAAATTACCCGCGTTAACCCCTGCTTTTGCCAGAACTTCACCCCCATATAGTTGACCGTATTGGCCTGTACCGACAGATGCACAGGGATATGTGGCCACTTTTCGCGCACCATCATAATCAAGCCGGGGTCGGCCATAATCAGCGCGTCTGGCTGCATGGCAATCACCGGTGCCATATCCGCCAGATAGGTTTTGAGCTTGGCGTTGTGCGGCAGGATATTTGAGGCGACGTAGAATTTTTTGCCGCGCGTATGCGCCTCCTGAATGCCGATTTCGAGCTGCTCAAGCTGAAAGTCGTTGTTGCGTGCCCGCAGGCTGTAACGCGGCTGACCGGCATAGACTGCATCGGCACCAAAGTCATAAGCAGCACGCATTTTGTCAAGCGTACCAGCGGGAAGAAGCAGTTCAGGAGTCATATAGGTCGGCGTTTTTTATAAAGGGAGAAGGGCGTATTAAGTAATACTGCGGTAAGAATAGATACTGGAATCAAGAGGCCAAGTCAACCAGACCAAATCACGCTGCGAAAGAGGGGGGTTATCCCAGCTTTCGTAGGGTAAAAACGGTGGCCATGCCTGCAACGGTCAGTAATAAAGAGCCCAAGACATGGGTGGTGACGATGAGTGCTGCCCAGTCCCATTTGGCTTGCTGAACCAGCCCGATAACCTCGGCGGAGAAGGTCGAAAAAGTGGTCAGCCCGCCTAAAAATCCGGTAATCACCAACAGTCGCCATTCGGGGGCAAGGTGGGGCAGTTGCGAAAACACCGCGACGGCGACCCCAATCAAATACCCCCCCAATAAATTGGCTACCAGTGTACCCAGAGGAAAGCTGGGCAACATTGCATTGAGGCTCACCCCTAACAGCCAGCGACCTACCGCACCCAGAGCCGCCCCTAGGCTAATGGCTGCAATGGAAAATAGCATGACTATATGCTTTCTTCTGTGAAATAAAGCCATAGTGTGCCACAAGCCCGAAAAAAAAATCCCCCCAAGCAGACAAGCCGCAAGAGGGGAGATCGGAGGAAAAACAGAAAATCAGTAATCGTAAAAGAATCAAACGAATATCAAATTACAAACGTTTCGGTTTAGCGTAAATCCGCTCAGAACAAATACATCCCGCTATTGACATCCTCCCCCACCTCTCGCTAGAACTTTGTTCTTAGCGCACCCGACAAGCGGGAAAGGAAGGGGATTCCTACTGCGGTTAGCTAAAAGCTAGCTAACGCACTTCGGCGGGTTCTTGCTTCACCGAGCGGCCTGACTGCGCCGACTCTCCACAAGTGACTTCCAGCACACGGCAGGCTTGGGTGACGGCCTTCTTTTGCCCTTGATTATGCGCTTGTAGATCATTTCAGCTCGCGGGTGCGGTAAGCGGCTTTCCAATCCCAGCATGACCCGCCTGCTCTGCGCGGTACTGCCTAACCCAGCGTTCGACTGCGGTGCGACCTATGCCCATATCTGTCACCACTTGCGTAATACTCAATCCTTGATCGACTACCATGCGGGCAACCTCTAACTTAAATTCAGCTTCGTATTCCTTGCGTTCGGTTGTCATCGGCTTGTCCTCTCAGGGTGAATAATAAACCTTACGAGGTGTCCGTTTTTAGACCACTACACTTTGGGGTTTCAGGTTTAGGCATCGGGATCAGTAGGGGGTATTCGGCGTGCCGTACTCAAGCAGCCTTCATGCCTGATTTGTGCAACAAAGCCGGGGATTACCGTAATAACACGCCGCCGATTTCACCCCAAAAAAAAGCCCTGCTCCCATTGGCGGGGTCACCAATGGTGAGCAGGGCGGGTTTTCAGACACATGGTCAGGCTACGGCTAGTGCAGTGGTTTTAACGCCCTTTGCATTGCCGCGTGCAAAGGGAATTGTCGACATTTATTGAACCTCTACGCCCGTGCTGTAACGGCGGGCAAAGCGCAGTTCTTGCGGGTAGGGGAAGAAGTTAGCCATATAACCTTCGCGGATATGGGCTTGGGCTTCTTGCCAGAACTTTGGTGACAGCAAATCGCGGTGATATTGCAAAAACACCCGCCGCACGTCGGCATCGTAAAGCAAGAAAGATGCGAACTCTTCGGGGAAGACATCGTTTTTGGCTACGGGATACCACGGCTCCGACATCATTTCGTATTCTGGCGACGGGGCTTCTGGAATATCGCGGAAGTTACAGTCGGTCATGTATTCGATTTCATCGTAATCGTAAAAAATCACACGGCCATAGCGCGTTACGCCAAAGTTTTTAAACAACATATCCCCTGGGAAAATATTGGCTTGTGCCAGCTCGCGAATCGCATCGCCGTATTCGCGAACGGCGCGGTCTTTTTCTTCTGGATTGGCGGCTTCCAGATACATATTGAGCGGCTTCATGCGACGTTCAATATACAAGTGCTTGATAATCAAAGAATCACCGTCTTCTTCGAGAAGAGAAGGTGCCAGCGCGTACAGCTCATCAAGCAACTCTTTGGTAAAGCGGCTCTTGGGGAAGGCAACGTGGGAGTATTCCAGCGTGTCGGACATCCGCCCCACGCGGTCGTGCCGTTTCACCAGCACATATTTGGATTTGACGGTTTGGCGATCCATGTTTTTCGAGCTGCCAAACACGTCCTTAATCAGCTTAAAGACAAAGGGATAAGAAGGCAGGGTAAACACCAGCATCACCAGTCCGCGTATCCCGGGGGCAATCATAAATTCGTCGTTGGAGTGCTGAAGGTGGTGCATTAAGTCACGGTAGAAGGTGTTTTTGCCCTGCTTTTGCAGCCCCAGCATGGTGTAAAGCTCGGCCTTGGACTTCCACGGCAACATGCCGCGCAAAAATTGCACATAGCCCGAGGGGACTTCCATATCCACCAAGAAATAGGCGCGACTAAAGCTAAACAGCACCCCAATCCGCCAAGGGTCGAGCAAGATGGTGTCAAGACACAGACCGCCTTGTTCATCGTGGCGCACGGGTACAGCGAACGGGAAGGTCTGGGTGGCGTTGACGACTTTGCCGATAATGTAGGCAGTTTTATTGCGGTAAAATGCCGAAGAGAGAATTTGGATTTGGTAATTCACATCCAGCGCGGGCCACTCGCCCCCGATGTGTTCCAACGCCATCCGCATCACATGCAAAATGTCACGGTTGAGGTTGGTGAAAGGACGCTGCCAGCCAAAATCTTCAATGATTTTATTCAGGGTTTGGCGGAGGCCGTTTTGCCCCGGGTAGTAGCTACGGTAAATCGGCGGGTCAGATTCGATGTATTCAGTCGAAATGGCAGGGCGGATAAACACGAAGTCGTTATTGAAAAACCCCCGCTCCAACACACGGCAAAAAACCGAGTTAAAAAAGGTTTCTGCCAGCTCTGGCTGCTTGTGGTTCATTAACATGCCGATAAAACACAGCTTAGCTTGCTGCCATATCGCGTCGTCTTGCGAATCGGCAAAAAACCGGCATTGCAGATGCTCCACTGTTTCCATTACACGGTCATCGTAAAACTGAATCCGGTTAGTGATGGATTCTTGCATTGCTTGCCATTCCGCTGCCTCAAAGTGCTCTTTGGCTGCGCGGGAGCACTCGCGGAATAAGCGGTAGTGTTTGTTAAAACCCTTTACAACGGTCTGGGCAATGTCCCATGCAATGGCATTGCGTTCGGATGGCATATTCATCAAACACCTTTCAGGTCTGAAATCGCACCCCCCTCCAAGGGAGGGTGGGCGTAAAAATAGGCGGCGGCGTGCTGGCCATTTGTGCCGCAAAGACTCGGTTTATCCGAGCAGTGCAGGGCGTAAACAGGCACTTGGGGCAAGCCCTGCCGTGAAGTGCCGTATGTTGACCGACTATCTAGGCGGTGGGAAGCCCCCAGCACGGCGCGGCTTGGGCGGGACAGCCGGTGGAATGGCGACCAAAATTTGCCGTTGTTCACCTGGGGCGAGGTCTTCGAGCCGCCAATCACCAATCGCCACCCGTACCAGCCGCAAGGTAGGGTGGCCTACCCGTGCGGTCATCCGGCGGACTTGGCGGTTTTTGCCCTCGGTAATGGTGAGCTCTAGCCAGCTATCGGGGATATGTTGCCGCACCCGAATAGGCGGGGTGCGTGGCCAGACGGTAGGGGACTCCAGCCGTCTGACTTGTGCAGGACGGGTGGTGAAATCGCCTAAGTCCACGCCTGCCGCCAGCGTGCGCAAGGCTTCGTCGCTGGGGATGCCCTCAACTTGCACCCAATAGGTTTTGGGCTGCTTGCGGGTGGGGTGGCTGATGGCGTGTTGTAGACCACCGTCATTGGTCAGCAGCAATAATCCCTCGCTATCGGTGTCTAGCCGCCCCGCAGGGTAAAACCCCGCTGTGTGGATATGTTGCGACAAAGTAGGGTGCAAGGGGTGGTCAGAAAACTGGCAAATGACCCCAAAGGGCTTGTTGAATAAAATCAGGTCTGGCATGGGACGTTCTTTGGTGTTTTGGAATAGAAAGGCGGGCATGGCAAAATGACGGTGCGGTAGCGAATGGCAGGTAGAGAAACCAAGGGGGGATTCACCCCGCCTGCCTTGCCTCAATGTTCCAATGGGCGCGAAAACGAAAATTTCATGGTCTCTTAGAAGCCGTTTACGATCTAGCGAACGAAGAGTCAGTCAAGGCGAAATTCGGAAAAAAAGCGCAGTTGACACGCGGTCAATGCGCATTTTTTTTTCGAATTTTAACGCAGGATCACCCGAGTCTCGCAGATCGTAAACAGGTTCTTAATGTTGCAGTGCGCCACACACCGGCTGAAGTCACCCTAGCCGTCATGTTCGAATTTGAGCATAATAGCAAGCTGCGGAGGCACAGAGACATAAGCACATAATGACGGCCAAGCCGAACTTTCTGCCTCCCAGACCCAAAACCACTACCCCAAGCTTTTGTAAGCGCACACACTAATGATTCCCGTTGCCATATTCACCGGATATTCCCCCGTTCCACATGCGCCACAAGCGCGTGGCGGATATGGCTGGCGCAAGCAAAAATAGGCAAAATTGACAGTTCCTCATTGCCTGTGCCCAAGACACACCCCTTGGCTTGGCAGTAAGGAATGACCCCACCCCTGATGGAGCAGACATGAGCGCAGTTTCCCATATCAAGGTGCCGCAAGGCGGCCAAAAAATCATCCCAGGTCAAGCTACCCCTGACAATCCCATCATCCCGTTTATCGAAGGTGACGGCATTGGTGTTGACATCACACCCGTGATGAAAAAAGTGATTGATGCAGCCGTAGCCAAAGCTTACGGCGGCAAAAAGCAAATCCACTGGATGGAAGTGTATGCGGGCGAAAAATCCACCCGTCTGTACGGTCCTGACGAGTGGCTGCCAAAAGAAACCTTCGACGCGCTGAAGGAATACTCTGTTTCCATCAAAGGCCCGATGACCACCCCAGTGGGCGGCGGTATTCGCTCCCTGAACGTCGCGCTGCGCCAAGAACTCGACCTCTACCAATGCGTGCGTCCTGTTCAATACTTCAAGGGCGTGCCTTCCCCGCTCAAGAACCCTGAGCTGACCAACATGGTTATCTTCCGTGAAAACACCGAGGACATCTACGCAGGTATCGAGTGGGAAGCAGAAAGCGATGCCGCTAAAAAGCTGATTAAGTTCCTGCAAGAAGAAATGGGCGTGAAGAAGATTCGCTTCCCAGAAACTTCCGGTATTGGCATCAAGCCGATTTCCCGCCAAGGCACACAGCGTCTGGTTCGCGCCGCAATTCAATACGCCATCGACAACGACCGTTCTTCCCTGACCATTGTCCACAAGGGCAACATCATGAAGTTCACCGAAGGTGGCTTCCGTGACTGGGCTTACGAACTGGCTAAAAACGAATTCGGCGCAGAGCTGATTGGTGGCGGCCCATGGTGCTCGTTCAAGAACCCTAAAACCGGTCGCGAAATCATCGTAAAAGACGCGATTGCCGATGCCTTCTTGCAACAAATCTTGTTGCGTCCCGCTGAATACGACGTGATTGCCTGCTGTAACCTCAACGGCGATTACATCTCTGACGCGTTGGCTGCCCAAGTGGGCGGGATTGGTATTGCTCCAGGTGCCAACATCTCCGACCAATACGCTTGCTTTGAAGCGACACACGGTACGGCGCCTAAGTACGCTGGTCTGGACAAAGTAAACCCAGGTTCGCTGATTCTGTCCGCCGAAATGATGTTGCGTCATCTGGGCTGGACCGAAGCCGCTGACCTGATTATTCAGTCAATGGAAGCCGCAATTGGCGACAAAGTGGTGACCTATGACTTTGCCCGTCTGATGGAAGGTGCAAAAGAAGTGAGCTGCTCCGCGTTTGGTGATGCCATGATTGAACGCATGTAATACGCTATTTTTCCCCACTGACTCAGTTGGGGGAAAATCGTCCAAAAACCCCGCATGTTTCTGTGCGGGGTTTTTTTTTGACAGAACGAACGGCGTAGCCGCGTCCTTGGCGTGCCGTACCATCTGTCTGGAATGTCGTTGCCTATCACCCCAAGCCAAACGTAGAGTGTGACGCATGAAACGTCTTCAAACCTTTAAATTCGAGCTACAGCCCAATGGAGAGCAAACGCGACACATGTGCCTGCTTCGCAGGGTCATGCCGCTTAGTGTTTAACAAGGCATTGGCGTTACAGCAGGGTACGGTACGAACAAGGCGAAAATAAGCTCAGTTACGCCGAATTGTGTAAGAACCCGCCGAAGCGCGTCAGCCCAGATTGGACTGAACGCCGTAGCCCCCCCTCCTTTTCAGCTTGACTGGCGAGGGTCTGCGTAGCAGGCCGAGAGGGAGGAGAGGATGCCAAGCGAGCCGTTCTTATCTACAGGATGGGTCGATGAAGCTGAAAAAAGTCTCAATGTGGTTTTTGATCGCCGTACTTTCGGTGTTGGCCATGTGCGCCATGTTTCTGCTAATGATTCGGCAGGCACATCTTGAGGTGGTCAAAGCCGAAGCCTACCACCAATCCACCGTAGAACTGACCGATACGGTGCGGCAAGAAACCGAACAGCTTGTTCGCTTGGTGCGGGCTTATACCGTCACCGGCGAGACCCGCTACCTCTTTTTGTATTACGATATTTTGGCGATTCGCCGTGGCGAAAAAGCACCGCCCAGCCGCTTTGACCCCATTCATTATTGGGATGATGTGATTGCGGGTCGCACCATCCATATCCTGCCCACTGATGGGGTTCGCCAATCGCTCGAAAATCGTATGCGTGCGCTCGGGTTTTCTCCATCTGAATTCACCGCATTTCGTACCGTAGTGATCGCGACAGAGGCACTGAATCGTATCGAGCAAGTGGCTTTTGCTGCCACCCAAGGGCTCTACGACCCCATAAAAGGTGAGTTTATTTCTGACGGTGCACCTCGTCTCGACTTTGCCAGTCAACTGGTGCACGGTGCAGACTACAACCGACTTAAGGCTGATTTATCAGGGGCGGTAAGCATGTTGGCTGCCAATACCCGCGAACGCACGCTGGCAGCCGTTGGGGCGGCCAGCGACAAGCTCGAACAACTGATTGTAGTTTCACTCTTTTGTATGGCGGCGGCCATTAGCCTGATTTGGGTGGCGTTTTTAATTGTGCGGCGACAAGTTCTTGCCCCGATTGACCGTCTTTCGTGTACGGCCAGCAAGCTGAGCCAAGGGGATTACCGCGTCCGTGTCGGGGTATCGCACGGCGTAGAAGAAATTGAGCAGCTAGGCAAAACCTTTGACAGCATGGCGTGCGCCATCGAAGAAGATTTAGAACACCGCAAAGCGGTGCAAAAAGAGCTTGAAGTAGCTCGCCAAGTGGCCGAAGCGGCGACCCGCGCTAAGTCGCTTTTTCTCGCCAATATGAGCCACGCGATTCGTACCCCGATGAATGCCATCATCGGCATGGCGTATTTGGCGCTTAAAACCGATTTCACCCCCCGCCAGCAAGATTACGTCAGCAAAATTCACCAAGCCGCACGTGCCTTGCTCGGCATCATCAATGACATCCTCGATTTTTCTAAAGTAGAAGCCGGCAAGCTGGCGTTGGAGCACACCCGCTTTCGTCTTGAAGATGTGCTCAGTAATGCCTTGGCCTTGTTGCGCGACAAAGCCCACGAAAAAGAAATTGAACTGCTGTTTAACGTCACCGACCCCGTGTTACTGGGCAATGCCGGCGCAGTACTGGGGCCTAGGGCAGGTGCTAACCAACCTGCTGTCTAATGCCGTCAAGTTTACCCACCACGGCGACGTAAAGCTCAGCGTGACGCTGACCACGCATAATGAAGCGTGTTTTGACCTTGTCTTTAGCATCACAGATACCGGCATTGGCATGACCCCCGAGCAGCAATCCCGCCTATTCCAACAATTTTCGCAGGCCGACGACTCCACTACCCGTAAATATGGCGGCACAGGGCTGGGCTTGGTGATTTCCAAACGTTTTGTCGAGCTGATGGGCGGCGACATTACGGTAGAAAGTGCAGAAAAAAAAGGGACGTGTTTTCAATTTGCCATTCGCTTACCGCGTGTCTTCCCTTCCCCAGCTGTGCCTGTGACGCAGGCGGCGGTCGCTGCTTTGCGGGTATTGGTGGTGGATGACCAAAACGAAGCCCGCTTGGTCATGCTCGACCTGCTCACCACCTTGGGGGTGGGGCAGCCGCCGATAGGCTGTGCCCATGCTGCCGCCAGTGGCCGCGAAGCCCTTGGCCTGATTGAGGCCGCTTTCCACGCCCAAACGCCGTACGACCTTCTGCTGCTGGATTGGGCCATGCCCATCATGGATGGCGGGGAGTTGATTCGAGAGCTGAATTCTTGGCCAGAAACCCAGCGTCCGCTGGCGGTGGTGGTCTCGGCCTACGATTCGGACAATATGCATACCTTGGCGACGCAGCTCGGCGTACAGCACTTTTTGCCTAAGCCCGTGCTGCCGGATGCGTTGCGACAGTTGCTTGCTGTACTAACCAACCAGACTCTCGAAGCGGATGAAACCGAAGCCCATCTCCTTGCGCTGCCGTCTTTGGTGGGGATGCGGATTTTGTTGGTGGAAGACAATCCGATTAACCAGCAGCTGGCGCGTGAGCTACTAGAAGATGTAGGAATTCAGGTGGATGTCGCCGACCATGGCGCCATCGGGCTTGAAATGCTCGCCACCCACCCTGCCCACTACTACGCTGTGGTGTTGATGGATTTGCAAATGCCGGTGATGGATGGGCATGAGGCCACCCGTCGGATTCGTGCAGATGCACGTTACCTAAAGCTACCTATTTTGGCCATGACCGCCCATGCCATGACCGAGGCGCATGATTACTGTTTGGCGATTGGCATGAATGGACATATCACCAAGCCGATTGACCCTGAGCAGCTTTATTTGGCTTTGCAGCCGTACGCAAAAACGGTGTCTATTGCGACAGATGCCGATACCGTGTTGCCGCTTGCCGCACCAGCGACCTTGCTGCCGCCCGTCGCCCCACCCCATCCACCAGCACCTGCCGAACTCCCACCCATTGCCGGACTAGACACCGAGCGGGGTCTATATCAGGTGGGTGGCAAAACCACCTTGTATTTAACCCTGCTCCGGCGTTTTACTGAGGATTACGCCTCTGCGGCCGATAAACTAACAGCCTTGCTGGCGCAGGGTGCATGGCCGGAGCTAGAGCGGGAGGCGCATACCCTCAAAGGCTTGGCAGGCACAATCGGCGCGGTGGATTTACCGCCTCTGGCCGCGCAGTTAGAGCGGTGCAGCAAATCGGCTCAAGCGGCAGAGGCCGAAGCAGCTTTACAGGCATTGGGTGCCCATCTGGTGGCATTGTTGTCGGCGATTGCAGAGGCTTTACCCCTCACGGTGGTTACCCCCGCGCCCTCTGCTGCGCTGCCTAGTGAACCCCAAGCTGCGGCACTGATGACAGCACTGTTGCAGCACTTAGCAGAGGGCGACAGCGATGCCTGCAACCTCTGGCAAAACCATCTCGCTGCATTTTCTGCTATCTTGCCCGTTTCTACGGTTGGCCAGCTTAACCACGCATTTGACCAGTTTGATTTTGATGCGGCTTTGACGCTTCTCCAAGGTGCACAGGCAAAGCCATCATCTTCAGGAAACAACACACCATGACCATACAGCACACCTTACTTGTTGTTGATGACACGCCGGCTAATTTAACCGTGCTTACCCACCTGCTACGTGACACTTACCGCATCAAAGTGGCCAATAGCGGTGTCCGTGCCCTAGAGCTTGTTAACACCGCGCCGCCTGATTTGATTTTGCTGGATGTGTCGATGCCCGAAATGGACGGTTACGAAGTCTGCCGCCGACTTAAGGCCAACCCCAAAACAGCGCATGTGCCGGTTATTTTCTTGACGGCCAGAACCGAAATTCAGGATGAGGAAGCGGGCTTTGCTGTCGGTGCTGTGGACTTTATCCATAAGCCAGTCAGCCCAGGGATTGTACGAGCTCGTATCAAAACCCACCTTGACGTAAAAGCGTGGCACGACTTTTTGGCGGACCGCAATGCCGGCCTCAGTACGGCAGTGTCGCAGCAGCTGTCTGACATTCACCAGCTCCAAGATGCTGCGATTTACGCCATGGTGTCGATGGCTGAATTTCGCGACGAATGCACCGGCAACCATGTACGCCGGACCTGCGCCTATGTGGATGCCTTGGCCAACAAATTAGCCGAGTCACCTAAGTGGGAAAATTTTTTAAGCCCCGCGTGTATTTCGCAGATTGTAAAATCTGCACCGCTGCACGACATCGGCAAAATTGCAATTCCTGACGGCATTTTGCTCAAACCTGGCAAGCTCACCGCCGCCGAATTCGACATCATGAAAACCCATGCGACCCGTGGCTACGAAATTTTGCGCCAAGCAGGTGACCAAATGGGTGCACGCGGTACTTTCCTTAAGTTTGCGATGGAAATTGCCCACCATCACCATGAAAAATGGGATGGCAATGGCTATCCACAAGGCTTAGCGGGCGAGGAAATTCCCTTATCTGCCCGTCTCATGGCAGTAGCCGATGTGTACGATGCCTTGATTTCACGCCGACCCTACAAAGCCCCCATCTCGCATCAAGAGGCGATTAACTATATCGCCGGTGGACGGGGTAGCCAATTCGATCCCGAGATTGTCGATGCACTGCTGTCTGTCCAAGACAAAATCGACACGATTGCCCACACTTGGCTAGATACCCCACTTAACCCAGAACTCCACGCCCATTACTGAGCCGCCTAATCATGCGTTTCTTCCCCCGCCTTTCTGTGCCCTACCGTGCTTGCTGTTTTACGGTGGCACTGACTGGGCTGGCACTGCCTACCATTGCAGCTGAATTTTCGTTTTCGGGCTTTGGAACGGTGGGCTACACCATTTCTGACCAAGCTAACCACTATCAACGTTTTATCAGTTGCGCGTAAAACCTCGCGCTTCAGGGCGGGGATGGACAGCGCGGACGGCGTAGCCGTCCGGTTTTGACTTTAA
>ERZ650306.308-NODE-308-length-29576-cov-13.698113_pt1 | contig 29576 bp, 27 predicted proteins | sample MGYA00376242_ERZ650306 | MGnify/ENA primary metagenome ERZ650306 (study PRJEB26733, sample SAMN07839244) | wastewater metagenome | biome: urban; feature: wastewater treatment plant; material: waste water | place: USA: North Carolina | collected 2016-03-31 ... | reverse complement strand
TACAAGGTGATGGATTTTTCACTGTAATAAATAAAAATACACTAGGAACTGCAGAAACATTTTATACAAGAGCTGGAAATTTCCGTATGGGTCAAAGTGGAACTTTACAAAACCCAGATGGATATGAAGTTCAAGGTTGGACTATGAGCTCAATTGATCAAAAAAATGATGTAGTAAGTACAAATTCAAATGCTAGTAGATTTACAGATGCTTATGTTAAAAATCTTGGAAATAGTATTATTAGGCACTCTGATTATATTGAAACAATTGCTGCAAAGGCTACAAACTTTGATGAGACTGCAAAATCAGACTCTACAACAGTATTTAGTGGAGCAGGAGGAAAAACTAAAGCTGCAAAGCTAAAAGATATAGACCTTGCTATGGCAGATTATAATTCTTGGCTTCAAAAATATAAAGATGATCCAACTTTACCTTCACAAGGTTCAACAGCTCAAATTTCTCAAGCAAATTTTAAAACAGGTGTTCCTCCTACTTCAATTATTGGAAAAGAAGGAGATTCAATAGAGTTGGTAATAAATGGTAATGCTTATACTCAAAAATTTATAGCTACTAAAACAACAACTGATTTTAGAAGTCAACTTTGGAACTCTTTACCAGATGGTTCAGATCCTTTAATGCCAATAAATGAAAGAGCATTGTATAGCTTAGAATATCCAGGAAAATCAACTGATCCAAGCTATCCAGGAGCTCCAGCAATAGCAATAGAAGATATGCCTACTGCGACTGAAGCTGATAGAGCTGCAAAAGATTTAGAGATTGCAAAATATGATAAACTAGCTGGAAAAATAGAGACTTATAAAGCAATGGCTGACCAAATATCAAATAAAGAAGCTGGGCTTGTAGCTTACATGGCAAAAGATAGAACAAATCCACAAGGAGATATTTTAAACCCAAATGGTATGTATGAAGAAAGTACTAATTTAGCAGATATGCTAAGAGGAGTTATTCAAATAAAATCTTTGGTTCCAGGAAAAGAGTTTAAAATAACTCAAGTAGCTGAATACTCAGGAGAGAACTCAAACTTCTCTGTAAAGGGAACTTATCAAACAACAGCAACTGCAGTAGCTGGGTCTGGTAAACAAGCTTTAGAAGATTCAAGAGAAGCATTAGCTAGATTAGTAACTGGAACTCAAAGAAGTGTCTATACAACTCAAGATTTATATGGAGCTGGTGCTACAAGAGAGTTCTCTTTTAGTATAGAAATATTTGATAAAGATTTAGGTATGGTTATTCCTGTTCCAAATGATGGAGGAACACCTCCTAAACCAGTTCCAATTCCAGGTGGAGTTATTCCTGCTGTCCCAGCTATTACTGGAAATAATATAAATGATATAGTTGATGCGATAAATAATTTAAGAACTCCTTCTGGTCCACAATTAGGAGATTATTTAGTAGCAAAAAATGTAAATGGAAACTTAGTAATAGAGACAAATGATCAAAATTATGATGTAGAGTTTGATGCAAAACTAACATATCAAGATCCTGGTGCTCTTCCTCCAATTACTACAGATACTTTAGTTGAAGTTAATCCAAATTACTCTGGAAGAAGAGGTGCTGGTGGAGAGTTTATGGAGATAACTACAAGAGTTGATCAAACTTCTACTCAAAACAGTCTTCAGTTAAGACTAGATGTTTTAAATATCTCTGATAGTAAATTTGGACAATTTAAAATAGATGATACAGGACTTGTAACAATAAAAGAGGGTGGTGTAGAGTATGCTGTTGGTCAAGTATCAATTGCAAGATTTACAAATAATAGAGGTCTTGAAGCAGTTGGAAACAATAACTTCCAAAGAACTCAAGAGTCTGGAAATGCAATTTATAGTACAAACAATAATAATACAGCAGGTGTAAAAGGTAAAGCGCTTGAGCTTAGTAAAGCAGATTTAAGTGAAAGCTTAGTAAACTTGATGGTATTTCAAAGAGCTTTTGAAGCAAATGCGAAATCTATAACAACATCAGATGAGCTTTTAAGTACACTTATTAACTTAAAAAGATAATATTACAATTAGAGCAAGATTTTTTCTTGCTCTATTTAAAAATATTAATTATAGGAAAAAAATTGGATTTTTTAATATCAACAGTTTTAGCTATCATTTTACTTTACTTTATTTCAAGTACAAGTGCCTATAAATCAATGTATAAAAAAATAAAAGAAGAAAAAGAGATTATAGAAGAAGAAGTTACAAAGCTTGAAGCTTTAATACAAAGATATGAAAAGCAGGTTAAAATAGGTACAAGTAGTCTTAAAAATAATCAAGAAAATCTACAAGTTGCACGTGATGATTTACAAAATCTTAGACTTGAGAATATTACTTTAAAAAATAAAATAAACGATTTACAAAGAAGAAATGAAGAGTTATTTGCTCAGGTAAATGCAATTATTTAGGAATAATTTGAAAAAATCTATATATAAAATAGTTATAATTTTTTTTATACTAAATAATTTTTTATACGCAAATATTATAGAATCACAACCACAAATAATTTTTGAACTAGAAAAACTTGAAGCTTCAAATGAAAACTTAGAGATACAAGTTGATTTTAATAAAGCAGTTTTACACTTTAGAAAAGGTGAATATAAAGATGCTTTAAGACTTTTTGAGAAAACTTCAAAAGTTTTTGAAGCACCATCACTTTTGAATATGGGAATAATATATTACAAACAAAAAGATGAAAAAAAAGCACAAGAGTTTTTTAATAAAATATATTCAAAAAAGACAAATCTAATAAATCAACCATACTCATTTATATCATCTTGTTACTATCTTTTTGAGATAACTAAAGATGATAAATATATGTTAGATTTAGTGACAATTTTTCAAAATAGCAAAAAATTAAGTGAATACAACGAACTTATAACAGATATAAAAGATGCTATTTTGAAAGAGTTGGCAAATAGATATTTGATGATAGAAGATTATGAAAATGCTCTAGGTGCTTTAAATGCAATGAGTTACTCTTTAGATTTAAAAAAAGCTATGATTTTGATAAAACTAAATAATTTTCAAAAAGCTTCAACAATTTTGAAAAAGATAAGAGAAGAAGAGAAAAATAGTGAAATTTTAAATAAAGTATTGTGGATTTCAGCATATTCTAGTTTGAAACAAAATAATTTTGAAGATGCACAAGAGATACTTGATTTAATTAATGATAGAAAAAAAGATTTTAATGTAAATATACAAATGCCTCTAGAGATATTTTTTAATAAAGATTTATATACATACAAAGATTACTACAAAAGTATTATGAAATTTGATGAAGATAGAATGTATGATTTTATATATTATTTTGCTCCTTTTGTATTTTCAGATTCAAAAGAGATAATATATGATTCTGTAAAAGGTTTTATATATGGCAAAGCACAAAGTGTAGAGAATTTAGAAAATATGGTTGAATATAATACAAAATTTATTCGTTTGGTAAAACAAGATCCAATAAAACGAGTAAATGAATTAAAAAATATTATAAAAACAGATTCTAAAGCATATATTTACTATAACTTAGCTCTATCTTATGCACAAATCAATGATTTTACAAATGCTTATAAAAACTTTGAAAAAGCATATAAACTAAGTCCTGGTAATAAGTTATATTCTGTTATGTACCTAATTACAGCAAATAAAATATCTGCTGATATTCCAGAAAAACAAAGAGCTATTTTGGATAAAAATATAAAAGATAGTGGAGGATTATATAGCTACTTTGCAAAAGAGTTATATAAATTATTTGTAAATAGTACTTACAATGTTGTTGAAGCATCACAATCTTATGAAAAAACAGTTTTTTATAAAGCTATAGATTTTCTAAAGAAAATGAATAATAATGAAAATTTAAGTAATCATCAACTTCTTGAAGATTATGAGAGAGACCCTTTTATATATCTTTTAAAACTTGTTCAAAAAAATAAAAATGAAGATGAGTATAGATACGCAGCAAGAGTTCAAGATGCAGTAACTTTGAAATATAATAATAATTTTTTAGATAGCTCTTTAATTACTTCAAAATATTATATTGATATTTTAAGAGCATTTGGTGTTTTTTCAAGAGTAGATTTTAATATAGATGGAAATAATAACCCAAGTTATTTGGTAACAAAAGCTTATAGTGATTTATATTTGAGTAAACCACTTACTTCTATAGAGACATTAAAGAGGCTAAAAGATGAGTTTGGATATGAAAATAGATTTACAATGTATCTTTCAACTGCATCTTTTTTAGAATCTTTAAGACCTGAAGAGGCATCTATTCAAATATCTTTAATAAAAGCATTTTATAAAGATAAAGATACAGATTTTTTAACTGCAATTCAACTTTTACAAAATATGAACATTTCAAGTGCAAAGCAATTTTTAGTAAATAAGTATAATAACCCATATATAGATTTTAGAATTGTTGGTTTTGAAGAGTTTATGCTTTCTTTATAATACTATTTAATTTTTTTTTGTTATAATGTTTTAAAATTCTTACAAAGGGGTCTTTAGTGGAAATTGGAAGAGTAGCACAAATTGATAACGCAAAAGAAAACTATGAGATAAAGACAAAACAAGTAAGCAGTGTTGAAGAAAAAGTTAAAACAATACAAGAAGATGAGTATAAAAAGAACTCTTCAAAAGAACCAACAAGTGAGTTGAATGAGGTTATTTTGGATAATATTAAGTTTGGATACAACAGAGAGTCAAAAGATTTTTTTGTAAAAATAACAAGAGGCGATATTGAAAATAAATATCCAACAGAAGATATGATGAAAATAAAAGCTTTTTTAATTGAAGAGCTAGAAAAAAGTATTAAAAATTAAAAAAAGGTAAGATATTTTGGCATCAGATTTATCAAATGTATTTAAAAACGAGCTATCAAATACACTAGAACAGTTATTAGGGAAGAAAGCAAAAATTTCTGAAACAAAAAAATTAGATGATATTTTTGAATCTTCAAGTTTTATAGAAGCAGATGTAAAATTTGATATAAAAGGTTTAAGTTCAGCTATAGTTTTTTATATTCCAACTATTAGTGCTACAAAGTTTGAATATTTAATGTTAGGTGGAATGGGTGATTTAAAAGAAGATATTGATGATGAAACAACAGATGCTGTAAATGAGATAGTTTCAAATATTTGTGGAAGTTTTTGTACTGCTTCAAATGCTCAAGGTATGCCAGATATTGTAGGTATGAAATCAGAGATTAAAGGAACAAAAAAGGTAGAAAAAAGTGCATTAAGTGGAAAAGAGATATATCTTTTTAATATATCTTTAGAAGAAGATGCAACACCTATTTTAATCAGTTTTGAAAAAACATTTTCTCCTTTTTTCTCTTTGATTACAGGAGTAAATGACGAAAAACCAGTAGTTTCAACTCCTACGGCTCCAGCTGCACCAACTATAACTCAAACTCAATCAATTGTAGGAGTTCCAAATCCATCTAAAAATCTTGAACTTTTGTATAATGTTAGATTAAAATTAAGTGTAAGATTAGGTACAAAAATAGTTCTTTTAAAAGATATATTAAGATGGGATGTTGGTGAGATTATTGAGCTTGAACAGATGGTAAATGAACCACTTGAGATTCTTATAAATGGTGTAAAAATAGGTGAGGGTGAAGCTGTAATTGTAGAAGGAAAGTTTGGATTAAAGATTAAAAAAATTATAAATGAAGATTTGAAATTAGATAAAATAGGATTGTAAAATGGAGATAAATAGTAGTAATTTATATAACAAAGATATTCTAAAAACAAATAAGTTTGAAAATTTAAATAGTAGTAGTCTTGAAAAAGTTGAAGATAAAGAACTAAGAGAAGTAAGTAATAATTTTGAAGCATTTTTTATAAATCAAATATTGGAAACTTCTTTAAAATCAACTAGCATCGCAGGAGAAGAGGCTGGTAGCGATATTATAAAAGGTATGTATTTACAATCAATTTCTGATAGTTCTAGTGGTAATTTCGGAATTAGTGATATGCTTTATAACTTTTTATCACAAAATAATAAGAAAGAGCAAGGTTAAAATATGGTTGATAAAATTGTAGATAATATGCAACAACTAATACTTGAGTTAAAAAATGCAATAAATCAAGATATAGAAGATATAAAAGCATCAAAACACGAAGAGCTTTTTGGAAGAAATGATAGAAAAAATTCAATCATAAATGAGATTATGAATCAAAAAGTTGAATTAAACAAAGAGTTATCAACACTTATTCAAAATAACTTTGATGTTAATATTTATAGAGATAAAGTAAATGAACTAGAAGAAGGGTTAAGAACTTTATATGAGCTAAATAAAAAATTAGCAAACATAGTTTTACCAATAAAACAGATGTATAAAGAGCTTTTAGATGAGATAAGTGAGCAATCTGGAGGACAGATTTTTGATATTAAGGCTTAGTTTTTTATCTTTAGTTTTTTCTTCATATTTATTTGCAATTTCTGTTTTTGTAACAAAAGAAGCAATAAAATATGAAGAGAAAATAGATATTTCTAAACTAGAACAAAAAGAGTTTGACACAATTCCTAGGACTTGTACTCCTTTGACTTTGGAAGATTTGCAAAATGGTGAATTTATAACAACTCATCATATAAATAAAAATAGTATAGTTTGTGAAAAAAGTGTAAGATCTACTGAAAACAATGAGATAATTTTTAATTTTGGCGGAGTTAAAATAGTAAAAAAAGGAAAAATTATCTATGAGAATGAAGAGTTTATAAGATTTAAGAATTTAGATGGAACTATTGAACAAATATATAAAGATGGAAGACAAAAATGAATAGACTCTCTTTTTTAGGGGAAACACCAACAGAAGCCTTAAGAAATGCTCAAATAGAGTGTGGAGAAGATGCTATTGTAATCTCTACAAAAAAAATAGCAAATGCAAATGGTTATAATAAAGATATGTATGAGATAGTTGTTGCTGTTGAAGATGAAGAGATTCAAAAAAATATGGAGTTTACAAAAACAGCAATTACTAAAGCTACTGTTGAATCTCAACCTATAAAAGCACAAGTTTATGACTATAAAGAGGAGATTTTAAAAATGCAATCTCTTCTTGAACAAGTACAAAAAACTCTTTGGAAACCAAAAAGCCAACTATACGATTTGCTTATACCTCCAGAATTTATAGATGTTTACACTATCTTTGAAAAAAATGAGTTCGATAGTGAGATGACATACACTATTATGAAAAAGACAATAAAAGAACTTCCAGTTTCACTAAAATCAAATCAAAAAAAAGTAAATGATTTCTTTAAATTAGTTTTAAGAAGAGTTATTCCTATTAAAATGGAGCAACCTTTAAGAAAAGAGCAAAGAAAAATTATGATGATGGTAGGTCCTACAGGAGTTGGAAAAACTACAACTATTTCAAAACTAGCTGCAAGATTTGCTTACAAAATGGAACAAAACCATAAGGTTGGAGTAATTACTTTAGACTCTTTTAGAGTAGGTGCAATAGAACAGCTACAAGCATATACAAATATTATGAGACTTCCTTTAGAAATAGTAAAGAAGCCTGAAGATTTGACTGAAGCACTTTTAAGACTTAAAAATTGTAATTATATTTTTATTGACACAGCAGGTTCAAGTCAATATGATATAGATAAAATAGAACTTATAAATGAGTACAGAAATCATGTATATGAACTTCCTATTGAGAAAACTTTGGTTTTACCTTCAAATGTAAAACATAGTGATTTAATGGAGATTTATAAAAACTATTCAATACTTGATATTGATAATTTAATCTTTACAAAATTAGATGAGACAAAAAGTTTTGGAAATGTTATATCCTTTTCACATAAAACAAAAAAATCAATAACATATTTCTCTATTGGACAAAATGTTCCTGATGATTTAATTGCAGCTGATGCTTCATTTTTAATAGATTGTTTTATGAATAATGAGTGCAGTAAGGAGATATAATGCTAGATGCTAGACTATCTCAAGCCGAAAAATTAATAAATCTTACTTCAAAAGTAAATAGTGAAGTAAGTAGCTCAAAAACAAAACTTTTGACAATAACATCTGGAAAAGGTGGAGTTGGAAAATCTACTTTTACAGCTAATTTTGCTTATATATTATCTCAAAAAAATTTAAGAGTATTGGTTTTAGATGCAGATATAGGTTTGGCAAATATGCAGGTACTTTTTGATGTAAAACCAGTAGTTACTCTTTTTGACTATATTAATGGGCATAAAAAACTTCAAGAAGTAATAATAGAAACGAAATACCCAAATTTATCTTTAATTGCTGGGAAAAGTGGCTACCAATACGCAACAAATAGTAGTAGTTTTATATTTTCTAGATTAGTTCAAGATATATTGGATTTAAATTTTTATGATATTTTGATTGTTGATACTGGAGCTGGATTAAATGATTATGTAAAAGAGTTTTTAAAAGTATCAACAAATATTTTAGCAATAACTTCAACAGATCCTAGTGCTTTAACTGATGTCTACTCTTTGATAAAAATGTTAGCAATCGATAAAAAGAGTTTAATGCTCTGTTTTAATCATACAAAAAATGATCTAGTTGGTGAAACAATTTCAAACTCTTTGATAAATTTAGCTAAAAAAAACAGATTAAAAAGCGAATTTGTGATAAAATATATAGGAAGTGTACCAAGCAGTGAGAACATTACAAAAATAGCTAGAGCTAGAAGAATATTTGTTAATGAGTTTCCACAAGAGGAAGCTTCTTTTAAGTTGCATAGTATTGTAGATCGTGTTTTAAAAAATATTTAAAAATCGGAGTTTAAGTGGTAGTAGAAAGATTTTCGCAAAATCTAATAAATACTGGAATATTTAAGATATACATAGCAATTGGTTTTTTTGCTACAATAATATTTTTTACATTCAACTCAGAACTTTTTTCACCTCTTCAAATGCTTTTTGGAGCAATTTTAGTTACTGTTACTTTAAAAGGTTTTAGTAATTTAATGTTATCTTTTATAGTTAATAATTTTAGTCTAGATCAAAAGAGAATGGAGTTTGATAATAGATATAATGAAGATAAAATCAACTTGCTTTTAAATCAACTTGTTGTAAAAGATATAAAAGAAGATAAAGAAAATGATGAGCAATCAAATGAAAATTCAACTCAAGATAAAAAAGAAGAAGCTGTAAGCTAAAATAGGAGATTAAAAAATGAGCATAGTAGGTGCTATAAACTATTTAAATCCATTGCAAGGTATTGATAGTGCAAATGTAAAACAAAGTGAAACTTTAAGTGAAAGTCAATATGCTGATAAATCTTTTAAAGATTTGTTAAATGGGGCTATAAATGAGGTAAATGATTCTCAAATAGAAGGATATAACTCTATGAAAGAGATTGCAACAGGAAAAGTTGCAAATCTTCAAGAGGCTGTTCAAAAAATTGAAGAAGCAGAATTAAGTCTTAAATTGGGATTAGAAGTTAAAAATAAAGCTATAAATGCTTATAGAGAAATTATGAGAATGCAAATTTAGTAAAAGGAGCAAATTATGGGTTTTTTTGATGGATATAATGTATCAACTTCAGGAATGAGTGCACAAAGAACAAGAATAAATGTTGTAAGTGCTAATATTGCAAATGCAAAAACAACTCATACTCAAGAGGGTGGACCATATAAAAAGCAACAAGTTGTTTTTGAAGATGTTCTATTAGCAAATAAAACTAGAAGAACAAATTCAAATGATATTGAAGTAAATAATTCTCCACAATCTGATTTAGCTCTTAGGGCTGTTGGAGTAAAAAAGATTATTCATACAGATGCACAACCTGTATTAAGATATGATCCTACTCATCCAGATGCAAATGAAAAAGGTTATGTAGCATATCCTGATATAAATCCTGTTATAGAAATGGTTGATTTAATAGAGGCTATGAGATCTTATGAAGCAAATGTTACTGCATTTAATACTCATAGGGGAATTGATACAAAAACTCTAGATATATTAGCTGGAAATTAAGGACTAAAAAATGGCAAATCTAGTTGATATTTTTACACAATCAAGTGGTTTAAAAGGTGAAACAACAGTTTTAAGCACAAGTGAAGATTTGCCAAAAGATAAGCCATCTTTATTTGATTCTCTTCTAAAAACTTCAATAGAAGATATTGAAAACAGTTCAGCACAAAATACAAATTCAAAGATAGTATCTCAAAATATTACTTCAAATTTAGAAAAGAGTCCTTTGGATGCAGAAGTTATAGAGGTTAATACAAAATTGATTGATGAAGGTTTCGATTCTGAAGCTATTAATTTGGATGAAAATTCAAATAGTGAAGAAGTTATAAAAGATTTATCAAAAAACATAACAAATGAGTTAAATAAAGATAATACAAAAAAAGATGAGATAAAAGAACCTACAAAAAATATTCAAAATAGTATAAGTAGTAAGAACTCATTACTAGATAGGTTAGTTTTGGAAGTAAAAAATAGTAATTTAGAACAAGTACCTAAAGTTGAGCAAATTTTAAGTGAACCTTTGGAAAATGTTGATATTGTAAATAGTGATAAGAGTTTTATAAAATCTTTAGATAAAGTTATTGAAGGCTTAAAAAATCAAAATAATTTAGAACAAAAATTAGATAGTGAAAAAATTATAATTTCTAAAGATGATAAATTAGTAGAGATAATAAAAGAGCAAGAAATTCTTATAGAAGATATAAATGGAAATAATTTACAAATAAAAGATGAAAATAGTCAAAATCTTGATGATGTAACTTTAGAAACAACTCAAAATTTATCGCAAATAATAGTAAATAGTGAAGATAGACAAAATATAGAAAATCAAATTGAAACTTCTACAGTTTTAAAAGATAGTTTAAATTTTGAAAATATTTTGATTGTTGAAGATGAAGTTGCAAATAGTGATGCTATCAAAAATGAAACTGTAAAAAATGAAAACAACTTAAATTCGCAAAATATTTTAATAGTTGAGAATGAAGTTGTAAAAACTGAAAACAATACGAAAGTAGATCAAAAATTATCTCTTATGGATCAATTAATTCAAACAAACAGTAAAAAAGATATTACAACAAAAATAGAGGAATCTGCTACTTCAAATCCTCAAAGTGTAGAGCAAATTAATAAAAATTCAAAAGATGTTGCCTCAAATATTTTTTTAGCTGAGCAAAAAAATAGTTTGAATAATCAACTACTTTTTAATAAAAATGAAGCAGTGAATATTTTAAAAAATGCTTCAACTATTGAAGATATAGAAAAAAGTGCAAATATCTTAGATTTAGATGCAAATAATTTAGAAGTTGAACAAAATATCTCTAGTGAGAGTTTAAATGATTTAAGTGTAGATGAAAAAGAGATTTTAGATAGAAAAAATATTTTAAATAGTATTTTAAATGAAAAAAATATAAGAAGTGTAGATGTTAGAAATCTTATAACAAACTCAATAGAGGCTTCAAAAGCCCTTTTGGAAGATACTATAAATATTTTAGATGATAAAATTTTGGATATTCAACCAAATTTGGTAAATTCAATTCAATCAAGAATTGTTGGAGCAAAACAGCAAATGGCTTCTATGATGTCTGATGTTGCAAGACAGATGTATGAAAACTATAAACCGCCTGTTACTGTTTTTAGAATGAATTTAAATCCTGGAGATTTAGGAACTATTTCAGTTTTAATGAAACAAGATAAGTCAAGTGGATTAACTATTAATATGAGTGTTTCTAATATTGCAACACTAGAGCTTTTAATGGAAAATCAAAATATGTTAAGAAACTCATTGGCAAAAACATTTAATGATAGTGCAAACTTTAATCTTGATTTCTCAAAAGGTGAAGGTGGTCAAAGCCAAGGAGACTCTTCAAGTAATCAAAATCAAAGAGATAAAAGAGATTCAAACACTCAAGAGATATTAAAGCTTAAAAAAGAGAACAAAGATTACGAAGAGAAAAACGATTATATGTAATGGAAGAGTTTTTCTCACTTTTAAATGAAGATGTTCTTGTTAAATTTCTTCTTCTTTTTGCAAGAGTAGTATCTTTTGTAGCCTTTATGCCAGTTTTTGGACATACAGCAATAAGTGTTACTGTAAGAGTTGCTTTTGCTTTTTATTTAGTAATTTTTCTTTTTCCTTTTATTGGTGATGTTAAATATATTAGTGAATCTTCATTTATAGTATCTTTATTATCTGAAATTACTTTGGGATTAGTTGCTGCAATGCTTGTAAATATAATATTTTCATCTGTTAAGATTATAGGTGAATTTGTTGAGTATTCAACTGCTTTATCTATGGCTATGATGTTTGACCCAACAACAGGTTCTCAAGAAGGTTTGGTAGCAAAACTACTTTTTTGGATATCATTGATGCTATTTTTCCAAACAGGAATGTATGAAATGACATTGGTTTTATTAGCAAAAAGTTTCTCTATGATACATTTAGGAACTTTTGATATATTCTCTATAAATGGTATAAAACTTGCTATTGGTGAGATAAATAGAATGTTTGCCTTTGCATTTACTTTTGCTTTACCTCTATTTTTTATAGGATTTATTTTGGATGTTTATTATGGTTATGGTACAAAGTCAATGCCAGCATTTTCTCCATTTATTATAACTTTTCAGTTGAAGTTTGCTTTAATATTTTTGTTTTTAATATTTGGTTTAGAGATATTTTTTGATGCATTTACAAACTATTTTATTAGTAAATTTGAGTAGGAAGTTTTATGGCTGATGATGAAGAAAAAACAGAAGAACCCACATCCAAGAAGATAGAAGATGCCAGAGCTGAAGGAAATGTAGGTAAATCTGCTGAAGTAGCTGGTGCTGTTATTTTAACTTTGGGTTCTGTTTATTTAATATTTCTTTCAGGTTTTATGTTTTTAGAGATAAAAAAAGTGATGTTGTATATCTATGGTTTTATAGGACAAGAAATAGATGAAAGCACATATTTTACAATTACTGTTACAGTTGCAACAACACTTGTAAAAGCTTTGTCTCCGATATATTTGTTAGTTTTTGTTTTAGCACTTGCTAGCAACTGGATGCAGTTTGGATTTATTGCAACTCCTTTGAAATTTGATTTACAAAAACTAGATCCAATAAAGGGACTGGGAAATGTTTTTAGCTTAAAAAAATTAATGGAAGCTTTGAAATTAACTCTAAAATTATCTGTTATAGTTTGGGTTATGTTTTTACTTTTTTCATTAACATATCAAGATTTTTTGACAATGATGAATAAAGAGCTAAATGCAACTATAGAAGCTATGATAGACTTGATTATTATATTTGTTTTTACCATTTTGTTTATTATTATTATTTTTGCTATAATAGATTTCTATTTTTCTAAACATTATTATATGAAATCTTTGAAAATGAGTAAGCAAGAGATAAAAGATGAGTATAAAAATATGGAAGGAGACCCTCAAGTTAAGGGAAGAATTCGTAGAATTCAGATGCAAATGGCACAAAAAAGAATGATGAGTAGCGTTCCTGATGCAGATGTTGTTATTACAAATCCAACACACTATGCTGTTGCTTTAAAATATGATAGTTCAAAAAATCAAGCTCCTTTAGTTGTTGCAAAAGGTATAGACTTTTTAGCTTTAAGAATAAAAGAGATAGCAAAAGAGAATAGTGTAACTATAATAGAAAATCCAAGTCTAGCACGGGCTTTGTATGATCAAATTGAGTTAGAAAGAGAAGTTCCTTCAGAGTTTTATAAAGCAATTGCTGAGATTTTCTCTTATGTTTATGAATTAAAGAAAAAAAGGTAGAATTTGAGATTTTTAACTATATTTATACTTCTTGTCTCTCTTTTAAATGCTAAAGATAGAGATTTCTATTATAGTTTTATAGATTCAAATGGAAAGCAGATTCCAACAAAAACAAAAGAGACAATAATAAATACTTTAAATCAGCTAGATGAGGTTAAAGCAATAGCACTTGATGGAAAACTTCATGAGGCTTTTGAGAAATTAAAAATTATAAAAGATAATAATAAAGTATCACTTTTAAATTCTGATATTTTAATACTTTATTCTGAGTTAGTTATAAAAACAAACTCAAAACAGCATATTAATAGTGCTTCAAATGAGCTTGAAGTAGCTATAAATTCATCACTTATAGATCAAGAGGATTTATTAAAAGCCTATTTAATTTTGATAGATTTAAAGCTAAATATAAATAAAGTAGAAGATGCACGATATTATGCTCAAACAGTAGTAGATATTTTTGATGATGAAGAGGCAAAATCAAGAGGAAAAATATCTTTAGCAAAGATTTTTAAGTACCAAAAAGATTATAAAAAGGCTTCTAAAACTATTTTTGAAGTATTAAACAGTACAGAGGATAAAAATATTGCCTCAATTGCTGCAAATGAACTTTTTGATATATATTTGCTTGAAGGTAAAAAAGATGAAGCAAGTGAACTTATGCGACAAATTTTATTGACAAATCCATCTTTTTACTCTAGTGATTATATAGTGGCAAATCAAAGAGTTGATTTACTTTTAAAACTAGATATGAAAACTTTTGCTATAGATATTTTAAAAAATTTAATATTAACTTCAAAGAAAGATGATGTTTTAGAGCAAACAAAATATAAATTGGCAAATTTATATATGAGTTTATACGACAAAACAGATACTTACTTAAATCTTGCAAAAATTTTATATAAAGATATTATAGATAACTATCCAAAAAGTGAGAATTTTGATAATGCATCTATGTTTTATGATGAGATAAAAATGAGACAAAAAGCTATTTTACCAAATGTAGTAGCAGATAAATATCCAGAAAATGAAACTATGCAAAATAAGGCACTTCTTCAAGAGTTGATTAATAATAATTTTAATAAAAAATATGAAGATGTAATAAAAATGAAAAAAGTCTATAAAGATATTCCAAAGGATGTCTTAAAAAGATTTGGTTATGAAAATGTTGATGAACTTTTAGATATGTCACATTTAGGACTTATTAAAGAGTATTTAAAAGAGGAAGATTGTATTAAATTAAGTTATATTTTAAAAGATTTAAAAACAGATATTTTTAAAGATATAGTTAATGATGATAGTTTAAAACAAGAGTTTATTAGTTGTATGAGAGAAGTTCCATCTATTGAAAACTATAAACAAATTAAAGATATCTTTAAAGATACAAAAGATTTAGATATTTATCTTATTTTAGAAGCTATGGCTCTTGATGTTGAAGAGATAGATGATGCTTTGTATTACTCATCAAAAATAGAAAAATCTAAAGATAAAGAGATTTTAAAAGAGGAGTTTTTGTATAAATATCAGATTTTAAAAATTGATAATAATACAGGAAAATTAGATAAATTTTTTAAAAATAGTTTGGAAAATAATGATTTAATTGAGGCAAATATAGAAAAACCAATAATTATTGATTTTTATTATGATTTATATCTATATTTAATAAAAGAGGGAAAAGAGGAAGAGGCATTTAAGATTTTAAATTCTTTAAATAATAAGCAAAATGAGTTTAAAGCTTTTGTTTATTCTCCTTTTGTAGAGAGTGAATTATCAAGATTATTAAAAAAACAAAATAATTTCCAAAATGCAGTAAACTATCTAGTACTTGCCTTAGAGCATGCTAAAAATATAAAACCAGAGGATGAGGTAAAACTTTACTACGATATTTTAACTTTGTATGATAATTTGGGACAAAAAGAACAAAAAGAGATATATTTACAAAAGTGTAAAAATATAAATATAGAAGATAATTTTTATAAAAATATGTGTAACGGAATGAATCCATGAATATAGACGAAATTATAGATAACATAGATTCAAATAATTTAAATATAGCCTTTGGAAGAGTTGTAAATATCTCTGCTGTTACTTTAACTGCTGTTGGTTTAGATGTTGCTGTTGGAGATATTGTAAGAATTGAATCAGTACAAAAGCTATATACAGTTTTAGGAATGGTTACAGTTTTAAATGATGATATGTTTGTCATTGTTCCATTTTCATTTATTGATGGTTTTAAGATAAATGATAAAGTATTTTTACAAAGAGATGGACTTACTATAAAGTGCGGAAATGGTCTTTTAGGAAGAGTTGTAAATGCTTTGGGAGAACCTATTGATGATTTGGGAAAAATAAGAGATTTAGATACAAATGCGCCTATAAATAAAGAGAGTATGTCACCGCTTGATAGAGGAATTATTGATCAAAAATTTGCAACGGGTGTAAAGGCTATTGACTCAATGCTTACATGTGGTAAAGGTCAAAAAGTAGGTATTTTTGCAGGAAGTGGAGTTGGAAAATCAACTCTTATGGGAATGATAGTTCAAGGATGTGAAGCAACTATTAAAGTCATTGCACTTGTTGGAGAAAGAGGAAGAGAGATTCCTGAATTTATTCACTATAATTTAAATAACAATTTAGAAAATACTGTAATTGTCACAGCAACTTCAGATGAGTCACCACTTATGCGAAAATATGCTGCTTTTACAGCTATGAGCATAGCTGAATATTTTAGAGATAAAGGGCATGATGTACTTCTTATGATGGATAGTGTTACTAGATTTGCTATGGCTCAAAGAGAGATAGGTCTAAGTACAGGAGAACCACCAGTTAGTAGGGGTTATCCACCATCAGTGTTTGCACTTTTACCACAACTTATGGAAAGAGCAGGTAATAGTAAAAAAGGCTCTATTACAGCATTTTTTACAGTTTTAGTTGATGGAGATGATTTAAATGATCCAATTGCAGATCAAAGTAGGTCTATTCTTGATGGACATATAGTTTTAACAAGAGATTTAACAGAACAAGGTTTTTATCCACCAATAAATATATTAAAATCAGCTTCTAGGGTAATAGATAAAGTTGTTACAAAAGAGCATTATAATGATTTTTTAAAGTTAAAAAGAGTATTATCACTAATAAAAGAGAACGAAGTTTTAATTAGAGTTGGTGCATACAAAAAAGGTATGGATCTTGAGTTAGATAGTGCAATAGCGAAAAAAGAGAAAGCAAGAGAGTTTTTAACACAAGGAACTCTCGAAAAGTACTCTTTTGATGAAATTGTTGCAAATTTAAGAAAGGTGTTAATATGATATCATTAAATTCTACAATGTATAGATTAGGAAATTTAGATAAATATCAAGCAAAGTTAAATTTTCAAATGGGTGGAAGTAAACTTCAATTTGGAAGCGACGATTCTGTTACTTTTGGAAGATTAACTCATACAGAAGATAAAATAAAAACTCAAAAGGGAATTGTAGAGCAAATAGAGAGAGCTGATGTTTTAAACAAGACATCAGATACTGCAATGAAAGAGGTAAAACTTCTTTTAGAAAAGATAAAAGCACAAGAGTTAATAAAAGCAAATACTTCTACAACTAGTATAGAAGGGCTTGAGGCGATTGCTGGAGTTATTGAAGGTTATAAACAAAATTTATTTAATCTAGCAAATACTCAAACAGAAGGTCAATATGTTTTTGCAGGAAGTGATGCTTCTGTTAAACCTTTTTCTATGGATGCAGCTGGAAAAGTAACATACAATGGAGATTCAGATTTAAGAAAAATTGCAGTTGATGAGGGCTCTTATAGAGAAAGAGGAATAAACGGAATAGATGCTTTCTTTTATGTTGCTGATAGTGCTTCAAAGGGCGCTACTTTAACTTTTAAAGATGGTGATAGAATTACAGACCAAGATGGAAAAGAGTGGGTTTTTGATAATGTTGCAAATACACTTACTAAAACAAATTGGGATGGTTCAACTCAAACATTAGCAGTAACTCCTCCCGTTGCTCCAGCAACTGAATATACAACTACTGTGCCAAATACAGATGGTACAAAATTTGAAGCAAGAAGAAATATGTTTGATATGTTAGATGAGGCAATTAGTAGCTTAAGAGGTCTTGATAGTGCAGGAAATCCTACTTTAACTTATGAAGATAGAAGAACTGGTATTTCAAAAGCTATTGATGAATCTACAAAAGCTTACGATACTGCTATTATTGCTCATTCAGAATTAGGAGCAAAAAATAAAACTTTTGAAGTGTCAAAAGAGAGAGCTGAAGCTAAAATTAATCAACTAAGTATTCTTGAAATAGAGCTTGGAAGTTCAAATAAATCAGAAGTTGCAGTAGAGTTAAAGGCTCTTGAAATATCTTATACAGCACTTTATTCAACAATAAATAGAACATTTGAGTTATCTTTAACTAATTTTTTAAGATAAATTAGTTTATTTAGTATATGAAGTTTAGTTTTAAAAATATTTTCTCTAGGGATTTAATAGCAGTAGCATTGTTTTTATCAATGCTTGCTATTATTATCATACCTCTAAATCAAGTTGCTATTGACTTTTTTATATCTATATCTTTAGCACTATCTTTTTTAATTTTATTAATTTCTCTTTATATACAAAAGCCAGCAGATTTAACAACTTTTCCAACACTTTTACTAATTTTGGTTATATTTAGGTTAGCCCTTAGTATTGCAACAACGAGATCTATTTTAGCAGATGGACACAATGGACCAGATGCTGTAAGTACAATTATTTCAGCTTTTGGAGAGTTTGTTGTTGGCGGAAATATGGTTATTGGGGTTGTTATTTTTATTATTTTAGTTTTATCTAAAATAAATGCCCGTTATTTATTCATCAATCTATCTATTTTTTTGCTATTTCCCTATATTTTTTTAACCAATTTTATGGTAAAATAACTAATCAAAACGTATTTTTCTAAAAATTCTTATTTAGTGTTATATACCTGTAAATACAGTCAAAAGGAGGTTTTTACATGAAATCCTGTTCTGTTTCCGATGGTCTTGCCATCTTCAAAGCTCTCGGTTCCCCTGTCCGTGTACAGATCTTGCGTCTGATTCAGGAAAAAGAAGGTCTGAACATTAAGCAAATTGCACAAAGCCTGAAAATCCCTGTTACAACCCTGTCCCCTCACCTTAATCTTCTGGCCGAAGCCGGGCTGATAGAATTCAGGGATGAATCTCTCTCACACGGAACACAGAAACGCTGCTATTTTATAAAAGACTGGGATCAGCTTCTGGTAAATATGGCGCTTTACGGTCCTGATCTGCAGACTTACAGTGCAGAAATCGGCGTGGGACATTTTTCTGATTTCTCGGTAACTCCCACCTGTGGTATGGCAACTTCTACTTCTTTTGTGGGACAGTTGGATCAGCCACGGTATTTCATACACCCAGGCAGCCGCCAGGCAAGGATCGTCTGGTTCACCACCGGATATCTGGAGTATATACTGCCCAATTTCATCCCTGATCACAGCGTGATTGAAGAACTTACAGTTTCCTTTGAGATCAGTTCCGAAGCCCCCCGATTCTGTAATGTGTGGCCTTCTGATATTACCTTTTCCCTGAACGGTGTAATCCTTGGCACCTGGACCAGCCCTGGTGATTATGGGGACCGCAGAGGGAAATACAATCCTTCCTGGTGGTTTTCTTTTCTGAATCAGTATGGTTTGCTGAAAAAACTGACGATCACCCCTGAAGGCACTTTTCTGGACACAGAAAAGCTGTCCGATGTTTCCACCAGACAGCTTGCACTCACTGATCAGTCCGTTATGAAATTGCGCTTTTCTGTTCTTCCGGGCGCCGAACATCCCGGCGGGTGTACTCTTTTTGGTGCAGGTTTCGGAGATTATAACCAGCATATACGGATTACCATCGGTTATCATCCCGAAAACATCTGATTTCTCCGCCTGACTTCAGATTTATATACTGCCCCGAATACTCCCACAGCCATTTATGGCAACAGATATTTCACACCCCATATGGTTTCATTATTGTCACCCTTAGCGCTGAAGCACATCGTATCATTGCCTGCCTCATCGGTCATTTCCAGGACAACTCCTGTATAAGTATTTTCACCGAGAGTCACATCAATATATGGTGTGCCTTCTTCTGCTTCCCATTTGCCTTCCAGTTCTTCTCCGGTAACTGTTCCGTCTGCATTAAGCTGAATTCTCTGCGGTTTATGTACTTTGTCCGAAATATCCGTACCATGGTTTACCAGATAAAAAGTACCCTGGATTTCATCTCCGGAATATCCATCCTCTTTCAACGTCTCGCCGTCTGTGGCAAATGGCGCAGCAACCAGCCATCCGTCTTTTGTGCGGAACAACTGATGTACACGAGGCTCATGAAGTTCTCCGGTTTTAGCAAAACGCTGATGATAGACCAGGTATAATTTACCATCTTCATCTTCAAATGCAGTCTGTCCGCCTGGTGCCATATAGGTCTGGGTAAGACTTGGAAATGTATAATTTCCCATCATTTTCAGTCCATGATCTTTATGCTCCACAAATAAATACATATCCTTCCCTGCTGCATCTGTATAAGTTCCGTCCACAGTGTCACAGCGGAAGAGACGCATCTGATAACCTCCTTTTGCCTGCAGATTTCCATAGGACAAAAACAGATAATAATATCCACTGGTCTCATCATACATAATATGCGGACCTTCGATGGAGTTGTGATAACCACCGAGAAGTTTCTTGCCATAATAGCTGTCCACATGATTTTCTTCGTCTGCTTCCGGATAAATCGGATAGCCGGTCTCTTCATCAATCTCAATCAGAAAAATACCGCCGGACCAGGAGCCATAAACCATCCACATACGCCCGTCTTCATCATAAAAAACATCCGGGTCAATACAGTTTGGCCAGTTATTATTGTCATAAGACGCTGCTGTATATGGCCTTGGGTCTGTTCCCATCAGTTCTTCGATATTACTTTCCTTAACATCATGATAGCTATAACCAGAGTACAGGAATGTGTCCTCATAGTGATACGGACCTTCAATATCATCTGCTGTTGCAAAGCAGATATTGGATTTCACATAAGAAGATGTGGTGCAGAAATACATCACATATTTTCCCATTTTTTTGTTATAGATGACATCCGGTGCCCACACGGAATAACCACCTTCCTCGTTCTTTCCTACATAAGTAAACGCTGCCGGATCGCCGTCTTCTTCTCCGTCAAAAAGATTGTCAAACAGCTTATTCTCTGCATTGACCCCGGAGGAAAAACCGGTCCAGTTTCTCAGATCTGTGGACTTCGCAGATTCCATATGGGAGCCAAAGATATAGTAAGTGTCATTGTCTTTGATGACAGATGGATCATGCACGGAAGCTCCGGCAGTAAAGCCACCTTTCTTAATCTTGCTCTCAATATCATCTGCGCCTGCTGTTTCTTTTTCGTTTGCCGCATCTGTTGTCTCTGCTGTGCCATCAGCAGCTTCCGCAGCATATATACTCTGTGCTCCGAGAAGCATCATTCCTGTCAGCCCCAGGATCATTCCCCATTTTTTTCTCATACCAGCTCTCCTGTTCTCCAAATATTATTCTCTCTCAGATTACGTTAATCTTCGTAAGAAAATATCGGTGCGCCTGTTTTTTCATCCCAGCGGATTTTCATCAGCATGGCATGACGGTTTGGATTGTACAGCGGATTCCCTTCAATCTCTGCTTCTGTTCTCGCATGATAAACCATGACCGGATTTCCTTCTTCGTCTTCAGTGAAGGAATTATGCCCCGGTCCATAGATTCCTCTGGACTCATCTGTACGAAGAACCGGATAACGTTCTTTTGTCCAGGATTTCGGGTCAAGAAGATCAGAATCTTCATCTGCTGTAAGCATTCCCATGCAGTATGCAGCACCTGTCTCAGATGCAGAATAGGTAAGATAAATCCTGCCGTCATGATGAATAACTGCCGGTCCTTCATTCACCCAGAAACCAACTCTTTCCCAGTCATAATCCGGTGAAGTGAGAAGTACCTGAACGGTTTTCAGTTTATACGGAGTTTCCATTTCGCCAATATAAAGGTTGGAAATCTGCTTGCCGACCCCTACCTTCTCAGCCCATACATAGTAATGTTTTCCTTTGTTTTCAAATACTGTTGCATCCAGAGAGAAAGCTTCAAAAGAAAATTCATCTGCATCCGCACGTCCCATTTTGCCTTTCTCTGTCCAGGCTCCTGTAAGCGGATCTGTATCTGCACATTCCAGCACATAAGGGCGGATTGCCCAGATATCATCTTTATCTCCGCCCGCAAAATAGATGTACCATTTTCCGTCCAGATAATGAAGCTCCGGCGCCCAGATATGTTCGCTCATGATTCCTTCTTTGTGTTTCTCCCAGACTGTCACTTCTTCCGCATCTTTCAGTCCTGCCAGAGTTTCGCTTCTTCTCAGTACAATCCGGTCATAGGCCGGTATGGATGCTGTAAAATAATAGTTTCCATCTGTGTGGCGGTAAACATATGGATCTGCTCTCTGCAGAATCCATGGCTCATTATACTTAAGTTCTTCACTCATTGTGTGTCCCCCTGTCTGTTTTTATTTTAGATTTATATAAATTATTTTTTATGTATTTAAAATTGTACTGCATTTTTCAGAAAATATCAACTATATTTTTTTCTTTTCGTTGCACATTTTTTGCAGATTCGTTATAATCTACCGTAAACGCTGTAAAATCATTTTTAACAGAAAGGGAAATCCGTTATGTTATATATTAAAAGTCTGGAGCAGGCGGTCCCTGTCTTCAAAGCTCTTGGTTCTGACATCCGCATACGGCTGATCCAGACTCTCCTTGAGCATCAGGAAATGAATATGAATGAACTGGCTTCCAGTCTGGGGATTACCAACGGTGCCCTGACCAGCCATGTAAAGAAACTCGAAGAAGCCGGAATTCTCGCAATTCTTCCAGAGCATTCCGGCCACGGAAACCAGAAGGTCTGTCGCATTAATGTTGACAAGATCCTGGTTGATATTGCCTCTAACAATGACAGCCCGGCTGAGGACAGTTACTCTATTGACATTCCGATCGGCAACTACTTTAATTATTCTGTCTATCCAACCTGTGGGCTGTCTACTACCGATAATCTCATCGGTGAGGTAGATGATCCTCGTTATTTTGCTCATCCGAGCCATGTAGATGCAAAGATTTTATGGTTTGGACGGGGATTTATTGATTACCGCATTCCAAATATGCTGCCTCCGGGACAGAAGATTGACCGGCTGACACTCTCCTTTGAAATCAGTTCAGAAGCTCCCGGAGTCAACAGTGACTGGCCTTCTGATATTTCCTTTTTCCTGAATAATACAAAGGTCGGAACCTGGACAAGCCCCGGAGATTTCGGTGATGTCCACGGTATGTTCACTCCCGACTGGTGGTTCCCGAACTGGAATCAGTATGGTCTTCTGAAGATGCTTGTCATTGACCGTCACGGTACTTTTATCGATGGATTAAAGATCTCTGATGTGAATACACAGCAGCTCACTTTTACCTCTCAGGATGATATGGTATTCCGTTTCCAGGTGGATGAACCATCTCAGAATATTGGCGGTCTGACACTCTTCGGAAAAGATTTCGGAAACTATAATCAGGATATTAATGTGAAAGTGCATTATACTCCAAATGTATAATTTTACAGAATATCTGAAAACAGCAAAAAGCAAGGAACCGATGTGTTTTGCCACATAGTTCCTTGCTTTTGTTTTATATTTCATCTGATTCTCCGGTTATTCTCCGCGCATCCAGACTCTCATCTGATTTTCTCCGCGGTTGCCCCATGTGTAATACGGCACTGCTGTCAGTGTTGTCAGCGTTCTCACCGGTGCAATATCACTGTACAGAGAATCTCCCACTGTTTCCAGCTTACGTGCTTTGATCTTAAGCAGGACGCAGCCTTCCAGCAGGCCTTCTTTGCAGACTTCCTCTTCCATCTTTGCATCTTCAAAGATGTGGTAAGACTGAAGCAGGCCCGGATTGTCCACACCCTCGAAACAATAAACGATCGGCCCGCGCATAAATGCTACACAGCCGGCATCTTCCCTTACTTTAAGGTTTGCATAAATCTTGCGGATCTTCATCGGAAAAACAAGTTCTACTTCATCATTTTCCCACACTCTCTTAAGGATCAGATATCCCTTTTCCACATCTGCAGTGATATCTTTCACTTTTCCATTTATACGTACCTGAACAGAACCCGGGCGTACCCAGGATGGGATATGGATTCCCAGGATAGTCTCTTCCTCTGTTTTTCCGGTTATATGATAGGTCACTCTGCCATCCCACGGATAGTTGCTTTCTACAGTTACATCCATCTTATCAAAGTGTGCTTCTGTGCCTGCCGGGATATGAGAATAAACTCCCTCTTCAGTCTCACTCCACAGATATTTGCCAAGAGACATCAGCAGACGCACTACATTGGGAGGACAACATGCACATGTATACCAGCCCGGACGCTCCGGCAGAACATGCTTATATCCATATAATTTTCCGCTGACTCCAGGTTCTGTTTCCAGTGGATTTACATAGAAAAATCTCTTTCCGTCAAGCTGCATTCCGCTGATGATCCCATTATAAAGTGCTCGTTCCATCACATCTGCATAGCGTCCATCCATCACATTATCAAGCATCTTTCTTGCAAAAAATACCAGCCCGATGGATGCACAGGTTTCCGCATAAACGGTGTCATTCGGCAGATCATAATCAATGGTAAATGCCTCGCCGTCTACGGTACTGCCGATTCCTCCGGTGATATACATTCTCTTCTGAGTCATGTTCTCCCAGAGATCACAGCATGCCTGATAGAGTTTTTCATCTTTGTAAAGAGAAGCCAGTTCTGCCATGGCAGTATACATGTAAACTGCACGGACACTGTGTCCTACTGCTTCTTTCTGCTCATAGACAGTAGCATGTGCCTGGTTATATTCTCTGTTATGCACATCCATATCAAAGTGAACCCAGCCTCTTTTTTTCCTCTCTTTGACAAAGTAATCCGGATCTTTTCCACGCTGTTCAATGAAATATCTGGCAAGGTCTTTGTAATTTTCTTTTCCGGTTACTTCATAGAGACGCAGAAGTCCCAGCTCGATTTCCTGATGTCCCGGAATGCCCGGTTCTTTACCTTCTTCTGTTCCAAAACGTTTCCCGATATGTTCTGCCATGCGCTCCATCACATGAAGCAGACGGTCTTTTCCAGTCACCTCATAATAAGCCGCCGCTGCTTCCATCATATGTCCGGCACAGTATAATTCATGGCATTCCTGTAAGTTCTGCCAGCGGTGTTCCGGCTCTTTGATCGTGAAAAAAGTATTCAGATAACCGTCATCCTGCTGCGCTTTTTCAATGATTTCAATAACCTTATCTGCACGTTCTTCCAGTTCAGCATCCGGTCGGACTTCCAGTGCATACGCCACACCTTCCAGCCATTTGGCAACATCACTGTCCTGGAAAACCATTCCGTAAAATTCACCCTCTTCCAGTCCCGCTGCAATACGGAAGTTTGCCAATGCATGGCTCTTTTCCACTCCCGGAATCTCATCATTTAATATTTTCTCCTGATAAGGAATTACTGTATCCATTACCAGTTCCTGATATCCTCGCCAGAATTTATCCGTTACTTTTACCTTATTCAGCAAACTGCTCTTTAAACCTTCTTTCATTTCTGCGCCTCCCATTTTGCCGGCAGATCCGGACATTTTCGCACCTTCTGTACAGCCCGCAGTTCCACAAAGCATCCGCAGAGCCTGCACATCCCACTCATTAATCGTTCACAGGAGCTGCATATGCCAAGCCTTTTCTCATAGGTCTGCTGATCTACTTTCAGCTCTTCATCCATACGCTGAATATAGCGTGACAGATCCTCATAAAAAGCTTCTTCATTCTTCTGTCCGGGCAGACATTTCCTGCACACACGCAGCTTCCCGTTCATACCTTAGTCTCCTTTTTGTTTCCATTATAAATGTTCACAGAAAATACCTGCCTGTTTTGTCAGAAGCGGCATTTTCTGTGAATTTGTAAAGTTTATTAATCTTTCATTTTATCTGTTTAAAAATACTGTAATTATCTTACTTCCAGATGGAGAACACTGCATTTAGGAATTGTAAATTTAATTCCCTCTGCTGTTTTTTCCACTTCGTTAAATTCTTTTACACGAACCTGATCCGGTGTTTCGAAGGTATTCATTTCGTGCATTTCACCGTGTACAATCTCACCTTTAACTTCATTTACCTGGTAATCTGTAAGGATAGTTCTGATTTCATAATCTTTATCCAGAGACAGGTTTGTCAGTGTGATATGTACAGCTCCGTCTTCTGCTACAGATACGGATTCTGTCAGGTTCGGTACCTGCCATTCGTCTTCCACACCAATAGTTTCTGTTTCAACAGAACTGTCTACAAGCATTGCATCCTGATGATATTTATACATATCAAATACATGATAAGTTGGTGTCAGAATCATATCAGCACCGTCAGTAAGAATCACAGACTGAAGCACATTTACGATCTGTGCAAGGTTCGCCATCTTTACTCTGTCGCTGTGTTTGTTAAAGATATTCAAAGTGATACCTGCGATCAGGGCATCTCTCATTGTGTTCTGCTGATACAGGAATCCCGGGTTTGTTCCTGGTTCTACTGTGTACCATGCGCCCCATTCATCAACGATCATGCCGATTTTTTTCTCTGGATCATATTCGTCCATGATATGTCCGTGACGCTCGATCAAAGTTTCCATAAAGAGCGCTTTATTCAGACTCTTATACCATACCTTATCATCAAAATCTGTAGCACTTCCCTTGATCTCCCATCCTTCCGGATGTACATAATAATGAAGAGAAAGACCATCCATATTTCCGTGAAGTTCTTTCAGGCAATGATTATGTGTAGTCTTTAATACTTCGGAAGTCCACTCATAATCATCTACATTGGCACCGCAGCAGACTTTGTGGATTGGGTGATCCGGATGATAATTGCGGACATAAGTCTGATAACGGCGGTATTCATTTGCATAGAAGTCAGGATTCATATTTCCGCCACATCCCCAGTTTTCATTTCCAACTCCAAAGAAATCCAGTTTCCATGGTTTCTCATGTCCGTTTTTCTTACGGAGGTCAGCCATCGGAGAAACACCCTCGAATGTGATATATTCTACCCATTCAGACATTTCCTGAACTGTTCCGCTTCCCAGGTTACCATTAACATAAGCTTCGCAGCCAAGCTGCTCACAGAGTTCAAAAAATTCATGTGTACCAAAGCTGTTATCCTCTACCACACCGCCCCAGTGTGTGTTGATCATTTTTTTACGTGTTTCCTTTGGTCCGATACCGTCTTTCCAGTGGTATTCATCTGCGAAACATCCACCCGGCCAGCGAAGTACCGGAATCCTGATATGCTTCAGTGCTTCTACTACGTCTGTACGCATTCCGTTCTTGTTCGGAATCGGGGAATCCTCACCTACATAGATTCCTTCGTAGATACATCTTCCCAGATGCTCTGAGAAATGTCCATAAATCTCTTTGTTGATTTTGCTCTGTTTCTTTGATGGATTGATTACAAGCTTAGTCATTTTTACCTCCACAGTTTATGATTTTGAGTTTTTATTTTACTTTTATCTAAAATAATATACCTTATTTTGTATTTTCATTATACACAACTTCCACATGACATTCAATATGTTTTTACAGAAAAAAAGAGACTCTCGCTTTAATAATTTCCTAGTGCGCCAGTCTCTTATAAATTTATTAATTTTTGTTTTTTACTTTCACTCTTATCATATTCCATGACAGCGGTTCAATTTCAAAGTTAAGATTATCCCCTGCTATCTCAGCATTATTTATCTCATACGGTTTTATTTTGTCATGATTCTCTAAGTTTGTATCTTTGCGATTTCCAGAAGTCATATATAACTGTTCTGCTATTTCCTCTAATACAAACCCCTGAAGTTCTTCTGAAACAGATACAGTTTCTTCTGCTCTATTGACTGCAAAAATTGCAATCTCACCTAATTCTTCATTATATACCGTTACTGTATCCACATATGGAACATTTTTTGCAATGCTGCAGTCATAGGAAGGACCTTCATATACTTCTTCCATCACTGTTCCTCTTGCATATTTTGACATATAAGAAAAAGGATAAAATACAGGCTGTACCCATACTTCTCCACCTTTTTCAGTCATAATCGTTGCACTGATATTAGTTAAAAGAGATTGGCAGGCAACTTTTACTCTGTCGCTATGACGGACAAAACTCATCAGCATACTTGCGAATAGTAGTGAGTCTTCCATTGTGTATACCTGTTCACTCAAATGAGGAGCTATCTGCCATGGTTTTTCTTCTATTTCCGGATGAGCTACTTTTCCTTCTGGCGCCCACACTCCCCACTCATCGACACTAATATACATCGTTTTTTCTGAACGTTTCTTTGCTTTTATGTAGTCACAAACGCCACTAACTGTGTCAATATAACAATCCAGATCTACAGATTGAGCAAGAAAATCGGCTGTTCCCATTTCCTGTCCACCATAATATTGATGTAATGCCAGATAATCAACATTTTCATATACATGTTCCAGTACTGTAGCTTCCCATTCAGGATATGTCGGCATATCTGATTTTGCACTTCCGCAGACAACCAATTCTATATTTTCGTCAATTAATTTCATTGCTTTTGCAGTTTCTTCTGCAAGTCTCCCATACTCATCTGCTGTCTTATGTCCAATCTGCCAGTCTCCATCCATTTCATTTCCAAGACACCATACTTTTACATTATGAGGATCTTTTACACCATGTTTAATACGCAAATCACTATATTTGGTTCCTCCCGGATGGTTACAGTATTCCAGAAGATTGCATGCATCTGCCACACCTCTTGTACCAAGGTTTACTGCCATCATCATATCTGCATCAGCTTTTTTGAGCCATTTTGAAAACTCATTCAGACCGATTTTATTCTGTTCCAGACTTCTCCACGCAAGTTCCAGACGAACCGGGCGTTCCTCGACAGGCCCTACGCTGTCTTCCCAGAAAAAGTTTGATACAAAGTTTCCACCTGGATATCTCACGATTGGCACATTTAATTCCTTTACCATGTTTAATACATCTGTGCGAAAACCATCCTCATCTGATAATGGATTTCCCGGCTGATAAATTCCATCATAAACAGCTCTGCCAAGATGCTCAATAAAGGACCCATAAATTCTCTTATCAACTTCTGAAACTTTAAACGCTCTGTCGATTATCATTCTTGCCTGCTTCATTTCGATTTTCCTCCATATTTAAAAATTTTTAACCTTTTACTCCTCCAGCTGTCATACCTTCAATAAAATATCTCTGGAAACAAACGAATAATGCCAAAATCGGAATAATTGCGAAACATGATCCGGCTATCAGGATGTCATAGTTGTTTCCGTATGGCGAAAGAAGGCTCTGCAGACCAACAGGAAGTGTGATTTTATCAATTGAGTTTGTTACAATCATTGGCCAAAGGAAGTTATTCCAACTCTGCATTCCCTGATAAATCCCCATAGCTGCGAAAGAAGGTTTCATCAGAGGAATCATGATTTTAAAGAAAATACCATACTCTGTACATCCATCTACTCTGGCTGCATCCAGAAAATCCTTCGGGATTCCCATCAGATACTGCCTGAAGAAAAATACCAGCATCGGAACAACCAGATACGGCAGGATAATTCCCCACATGTTATTAATCAGATCCATTTTTACAATCAATCTGTAAAGAGGAAGCAAAATTACTTCTGTAGGTATCATCATAACAAGAGATCGGAAGAGCACACGTCTGAACTCCAGTCACACTTGATGATCTCGT
>ERZ650306.303-NODE-303-length-29712-cov-11.800688_pt1 | contig 29712 bp, 30 predicted proteins | sample MGYA00376242_ERZ650306 | MGnify/ENA primary metagenome ERZ650306 (study PRJEB26733, sample SAMN07839244) | wastewater metagenome | biome: urban; feature: wastewater treatment plant; material: waste water | place: USA: North Carolina | collected 2016-03-31 ... | reverse complement strand
GCTCTTCCGATCTCGTCAAGGGTTTGATGACCTCCATCCACGCCTTTACCAACGACCAAGTGCTGACCGACGTGCGTCATAAAGATTTGCGCCGCGCCCGCTCGGCCACCCACAACATGATTCCCACCAAAACCGGCGCAGCCAAAGCAGTTGGTCTGGTATTGCCCGAAATGAACGGCAAGCTGGATGGTTTTGCTGTGCGCGTGCCGACCATCAACGTATCGCTGGTTGATTTGACCTTTGAAGCGGGTCGCGCCACCACCGTCGCTGAAGTCAATGCCATCGTTAAGGCCGCTGCCGAAGGCGCGATGAAGGGCGTGTTGGGCTACAACGTCTTGCCTTTGGTGTCGTCCGACTTTAACCACACCCCAGAAGCCTCGCACTTTGATTCCACCCTCACCAAAGTGTCGAACGGCACGATGGTCAAAGTGCTGGCGTGGTACGACAACGAGTGGGGCTTCTCCTGCCAAATGCTGAATACCGCGCGTGCGATGTTTGCCGCCCAGTAATTCACCCCGCCTTATTTGACTCTGCCTGCCGCAGCGTAGCCCTTCACGCGCTACCCTGCGGCTTTGTAATGGATGGATGACCTTATGCAATTTAACAAGCTCACAGACCAAACCCTTATCGGCAAACGTGTCTTGATTCGTGTGGACATGAATGTGCCGGTCAAAAATGGCGTGATTGGCGACGACACCCGTATTCGTGCCTCGCTGGCCTCGATTCAGCACGCGCTTTACAACGGCGCGTCGGTGATTTTGATGACCCACCTTGGCCGCCCAACCGAAGGCGAGCCCAAGCCTGAAGACAGTCTGGTTCCTGTCGCCACCCGTCTTGGCGAATTGCTGGGCAAAAAAGTCCCTGTGGTCAGTGATTGGCAAACAGGCCTGAGCTTAAAAGCCGGCGATGTGGTCATGCTCGAAAACGTGCGCCTCAACAAGGGCGAGAAGAAAAACAACGAAGCCCTCGGCCAAGCCTATGCCAGCTTGTGCGACGTGTTTGTTAACGATGCGTTTGGTACCGCACACCGCGCCGAAGCATCGACCCACGCGGTGGCGCAATTTGCCCCGATTGCCTGTGCTGGCGTGCTGCTGGCTGCCGAATTAGACGCGCTGGGTAAGGCTCTGGAAGCCCCAGCCCGTCCCTTGGTGGCTATCGTCGCGGGCTCTAAAGTCTCGACCAAACTGACCATTTTGGAAGCCCTCGCCGATAAGGTGGACCAGTTGATTGTCGGTGGCGGCATTGCCAACACCTTCTTGCTGGCCGAAGGGCATGGCATTGGCAAATCGCTGGCCGAAGCCGAGCTGGTTGGTGAAGCCCAAAAAGTCATCGCCAAAATTCGCGCCCACGGCGGGGATGTGCCGCTGCCAACCGATGTGGTCTGCGCCCCAGAGTTCTCCGAAAACGCGGAAGACACCCTGAAAAACGTCACCGAAGTAACCAAAGCCGACATGATTTTGGACATTGGCCCTGAATCGGCACGGGTGTTGGCTGACATCGTCGAGCACGCCGGTACGGTGGTGTGGAATGGCCCTGTGGGCGTGTTTGAATTTGAGCAATTCAGCCACGGCACACGCGCCTTGGCCGAAGCCATTGCCGAATCGCAAGCGTTTTCAATTGCGGGCGGCGGTGATACTTTGTCGGCCATTGCCAAATTTGGCGTGACCAATAAGATTAGCTATATCTCAACCGGTGGTGGCGCGTTCCTCGAGTTCCTCGAAGGTAAAGAGCTGCCTGCTGTAGCCATTTTGGCTGCACGCGCAAAGGAGTAAAACATATGAAAACACGCATGATAGTTGGAGTTTTGGTTACGCTGGGCTTGTTATCTGGCTGCGCCAATGTGGGACGCGGAGGGGTACCGACTTCTGTGTCTCGTGCTGAGGCCGTCGTCAGCCGACCTGATCCTGTTGCCTTGTTTGCTCGTTGGAATACCGCATTGGCTACTGGTAATCCTGATGCTGTAGTCGCGAACTATGCCCCTGATGCTATTTTGCTGCCAACCGTATCAAATAAGGTTCGCCACACCCCTGCTGAAATCCGCGACTATTTTGTTCATTTTTTGGCAAAAGCGCCACGCGGCACGGTTATTGAGCGTAACGCCAGAGTCCTTTCTCCCTATGTCATGGTGGACTCTGGTACCTATGTTTTTGATACCAATGCAGGGCAAGTTCCCGCGCGTTATACCTTTGTTTACCGTCAGGTTGGCAATGATTGGCTAATTGCTGAGCACCATTCGTCAGCTATGCCAGAAAAACCCGAGCAGGCTAAAGCTGCTCACTGAGCGCATCTGTATCCCACCACAAGGACCCGCCATGAGCTTCTCAACTTGGATGCTATTTGTGACCACGGTCTTTGTGGTGTCGGCCACGCCCGGCCCTAATATGCTATTGGCGATGAGCCACGGTATTCGCTACGGGGTGCGCCATACCTTGCCGACTCTGCTGGGTTTGCTGACCGCCTTGGCTTTGATTATGGTGGGGTCAGCGGCGGGGCTGGGGGCGGTTTTGGCTGCATCTGAGGGGCTGTTCGCGCTGGTCAAATACAGCGGGGCGGCTTACCTGATTTGGCTGGGGATTAAAACGTGGCGTGCTGTGCCGGTGCTGGTGGGCGAACAGCTCGCTACAGAGGTGCCGGTGATGGGCTCACGTGTGGTGCGGTTTCGCACGGGGTTTTGGGTGGCGATGAGCAACCCCAAGGCTTTTGTCTTTTTTACCGCCCTGTTCCCACAGTTTATGGATGCCCATCAGCCCCAAGCCGTTCAGCTTGCCATCTTGGCCGCCACGTTCTTTGTCATTGAAACCAGTTGGCAGTTTCTCTACGCCAGTGGGGGCGCACAGTTGACACACTGGCTGCACAGCCCTGCCAGAATGCGGCAACTTAACCGCTTTGCAGGGGGCTCGTTTATCGTGGCGGGGTTGGCGTTAAGTGCCGCACGGCGCGTAGGGGGCTAACAACGTGTTCAAAGTCTCGCGAACGAAGGGTCAGCCAAGGCGAAATTCGCAAAAAAGCGCAGTCGCTGCGGTCTTGGCTACATTCCCCTCCGTCGGAGGGTGGGTGGACGGCAAAGCCGGACGGGGTGGTTGCTGGCGACGCAGCGAAAGCTAAAAACCAGACCCAAAGGCAAGCACCCCACCCTTGCGGGGCAGCTCTCCACGGGAGGGGAATGCTAGCAAATGCAGACTCACCCGAGTCTCGCAGACTTTGAACACGTTCTAAACCCCTTGTTTCAGCTTGCATCAATCAATATTACATTTTGGAGGAATCATCCATGGCTCTCGTTTCTATGCGTCAACTACTGGATCACGCCGCCGAGCACAGCTACGGCTTGCCCGCATTTAACGTCAATAACCTAGAGCAAATGCGGGCCATTATGGAAGCCGCAGACAAGATGGACGCACCTGTGATTGTTCAGGCTTCGGCAGGGGCGCGGAAATATGCCGGTGCCCCTTTCTTGCGCCACATGATTTTGGCAGCGGTAGAAGAGTTTCCCCATATTCCGGTGGTGATGCACCAAGACCACGGCACCAGCCCTGCCGTGTGCCAACGTGCCATGCAACTCGGCTTTTCATCGGTCATGATGGATGGCTCGTTGGGTGAGGACGGCAAAACGCCTACTGACTATGACTACAACGCCCGTGTCACCCGCACCGTGGTCGATGCAGCCCATGCCTGTGGCGTGTCGGTCGAAGGTGAAATTGGCTGCTTGGGCTCGCTCGAAACCGGTATGGCCGGTGAAGAAGATGGTGTCGGTGCCGAAGGCGTGCTCGACCATAGCCAACTGCTGACTGACCCTGAAGAAGCCGCCCGCTTTGTCAAAGACACCGGCGTGGACGCGCTCGCCATTGCCATTGGCACCAGCCACGGCGCATATAAATTCAGCAAAAAGCCCACCGGCGATGTGCTGCGGATTGACCGCATCAAAGAAATCCACGCCCGCATCCCCAACACCCACTTGGTCATGCACGGCAGTTCCAGCGTGCCGCAAGAGTGGCTGGCCACCATTAACGAATTTGGCGGTGACATTGGCGAAACCTACGGTGTCCCCGTGGAAGAAATCATCGAAGGCATCAAGCATGGGGTGCGCAAGGTCAATATTGACACCGATTTGCGCTTGGCCAGCACAGGGGCTATTCGCCGCTTCCTTGCCACCCACAAGAGCGAATTTGACCCGCGTAAATACCTCAAAGCCTCGACCGATGCGATGCGTGATATTTGCATTGCCCGCTACGAAGCGTTCGGCAGTGCCGGTCGCGCCAGCCAAATCAAGGCGGTGAGCCTAGACCACATGGCAGACCAGTACGTCAAAGGGCTGTTGAGCCAAATCGTGCGCTAAAACGGAAGTTATTCACGATGTAGTGAGTAAAAGGGTTGCCAAGGCGAAATGGGTCGAAAAAGCACCGTTGAGATTAAATCAACACGCCTGTTTCGGAACGTTGCAACGCAGGATTACCCGCGCATCTCAAATCGTGATCAGGTTCTAAGCGGACTACTGCAAAATGGCTATGGGCTTATCCCCCATAGCCATTTTGTTTTTAGAAGGCAAAAGCAGCTACACTTTGTGTCATAGAAGCCAGAGAAAAAGGACTGTTATATGTTGAGCTGGGACGAATGGGTGTTTGTCGGGATTATGGCGGCCGTACCGATTGGGGGCGCGGTATTTCATATTTGGGTCATGTTGCTAGGTCATGGCAAACGCCGCTCCACTGAACAAGCTGGGGACTGAGGCCATGCACCTACAGCTTTTGTATTTTGCCCGTTTGCGGGACGTGTTTGGGTTGAGCAGCGAAACCTTGGCTTTTTCTGGGCTGACTGTCGCCGATTTGGTCGCGCACCTGCATAGCCGAGGTGGGCACTGGGCCAGCGAGTTGGGGCATGGCAAACCCTTCCGTATTGCGGTCAACCATAACGTGGTGCCGCAAACCACACCGCTCAAAGAAGGTGACGAAGTGGCGATTTTTCCACCCGTTACCGGAGGCTAGCGCATGGATTTCTTTACCGTCCGCGTGCAGACGCAGCCTTTTGACATTGGCGAAGAAATGAACCGCCTCTCTGCCCAGCCGACCGTCGGGGCAGTGGTGAGCTTCTCGGGTTTGGTGCGAGACTTTGGTGATTGTGCGCAGGTCACGGCACTGGAGCTAGAGCACTATCCGGGTATGACCGAAAAAATCCTTGCAGCCATTATCGAAGCCGCTCGCCAGCGTTGGGTCTTAGATGCCGTGACGCTGATTCATCGAGTGGGGCGGCTACCCTTGGGCGAGCCGATTGTGCTGGTGCTGACCGCCAGTGCTCATCGCCGCGATGCCTTTGCCGCCTGCGAATTCATCATGGATTACCTTAAAACCGAAGCCCCGTTCTGGAAAAAAGAGCACAACGCCCAAGGCAGCCAGTGGGTCGATGCCAAGACCAGCGATGCCACGGCCTGCGACCGCTGGACATGATGCCGCCTTATGCCGCCCTGATTTTGGCGGGGGGACAAGCGCGGCGCATGGGGGGGGAAGATAAGGGCTTGGTGAAGTGGGCAGGTCATCCTTTGGTGACGTGGGTTCACGCCGCCCTGCTTGCCCAAACCCCCGCCCCTGCCACGGTACTGCTCAGTGCTAATCGCTCTTTTGCGGCTTACGCTGCACTCAACTTCACCCCTTTGCCTGACCTCACCCCCGACTTTGCCGGCCCCTTAGCCGGTATGGAAGCCGGACTGGTGGCCTGCCCACACGATTGGCTGCTGGTCGTCCCCTGCGATGCCATCACCCTGCCGCCTGACCTTGTTACACAGCTTTGGCAGGCTGCTCAAGCGGGCGATGCCGCCAGTGCGGTCTGTGCAGGGGATTGGCACCCCAGCGTCGTATTACTTCACCGGCGCACCCTACCGAGTCTACAAGCCTATCTTTCCGGTTCCACCCGCAGCATTCGGGGCTGGCTGGCAGGGCGGGCACATCAAACCGTGTCTTTTGCCGCCGCTTTGCCCAACCTGAATACCCTTGCCGCCGTGGCTGCGCATCTTCCGCTGTCTGCTGCGGTTTAAGGGGTGAAGGGGGGCATGATGGTAGCCTGCCGTGCGCCATAAAAACCCCCTTCGCGGTGATTCACACCGCGAAGGGGGTTTTTGTCGGCGACCTACACGGCGAACTTAATCGTCGGTGGGTGTACCCAGCTTGGCACGGCGAGCCGTGACGGCTTCGGCCAGCGTTTTCAGCAGTTGCTCGGTGTCGTCCCAGCCGATGCAGGCATCGGTAATGCTTTGGCCGTAGGTCAGTTCACAGCCTAATTTTAGGTCTTGGCGACCTTCGACCAAGTGGCTTTCCACCATCACACCAAAGATGTGCGTATCGCCCGCCGCCAACTGGTTGGCTACATCAACCGTGACTTCCATTTGCCGCTTGTAGTCTTTGCGGCTATTGGCATGGCTAAAGTCCACCATCACTTTTTGGCTTAGGCCGACAGCAGCCAGTTCAGCCGCTGCGGCACGAACGTGGTCAGCCGAATAATTCGGCTCTTTACCGCCGCGCAAAATCACATGGCAATCAGGGTTGCCTGCGGTGCTGACAATCGCCGACAGCCCCGATTTGGTGACGGACAAGAAATGGTGAGGCTGGCTGGCGGAGCGAATCGCGTCCACGGCAATTTTGAGGTTGCCATCGGTGCCGTTTTTAAAGCCAACAGGGCAAGACAGACCTGAGGCCAGTTCGCGGTGAACTTGGCTTTCGGTGGTGCGTGCGCCAATGGCACCCCAGCTAATCAGGTCGGCCACATATTGCGGCGTAATCATGTCGAGGAATTCAGTGGCGGCAGGCATCCCCGCGCTGTTCAGCGTCAACAGCAACTGGCGGCCAATACGCAAACCCGCGTTGATGTCGTAGGACTCGTTCAAATGCGGGTCGTTAATCAGCCCTTTCCAGCCCACGGTAGTGCGGGGTTTTTCAAAATAAACCCGCATCACCACCAGTAGCTCGCCCGCATAGGCTTCGCGCAGGGGTTTGAGTTTGTTGGCGTAATCAATCGCCAACTGAGGGTCGTGGATGGAGCAAGGGCCAATGACCACCAACAGGCGGTCGTCTTCGCCGCGCAGCATCCGTGCAATGTCGCTGCGGGTGGCGTAAATCAGCTCGGAGGCGGTGTCCGTAATCGGAAGCTCATACAGATGGGCAATGGGGGGTAGGAGTTCTTTAATTTCTAGAATCCTTACGTCGTCAGTTTGGCGTTGCATAGTGCGCTCTTATTTGTAGGGGTGAAGTGTCGTGCAGAACAGGAAGCCTAACGCGCTTTGCCGTGTGGTGCAACGCATGGCAAGGGGGGATTAAGCCGTAAGGGCTTCGCTAATCAGGCGGCTGAGTTCGCTGGCATCGGGCTCACCTAAAAAACGCTTCAAAATCATCCCTTTTTTATCAACCAAGACACTGGTTGGGGTCAGGCGCACGTCCCCAAAGGCTTTGGCCAGCTCGCCTTGGGTATCGAGCGTAACAAAGAAGGGTAGGCGATTGGCGGCGACATATTCGCGGACAAACGCCGGCGAGTCGTAGCTCATGGCCACGGCCACGGTTTCATAGCCTTGGGGTGAGAATTTTTTGTGCATGTCCACTAGCATGGGCATTTCTTTGATGCAGCCAGAGCAGCTTGTCGCCCAAAAATTGACTAAGACCACTTTGCCTTTAAGCGCGTCCATCGTGGTTTTTTGCCCCGCAATCGAGGTCAAGCTGACCAGCGGAGCCGTGGGACGATTGCCCATCAGGGTGTACGTTAGACCTGCTGCCAAAGCGAGGACAAGCAGGGCGAGGAAGATTTTTTTCATAGACGTATTTTCGTTTTTTAGGAAGAAGCCCATGGGCTTTGGGCTTAGTGGGCGTTGAGAACCGCCGCAAACCGCCCCACTACATCGACCACCTCTTTCGCGCCTTCCCGAATCTGCACAATGGCCTCGCCCGCTTCGTTAGCCAGCGCAACGCCTTGTTGGGCTTGGGTCAGGCTAATCGCCATGCTGTCGATGGCGGTGCGTGTGCCTGCTTGGATTTTGCCGGTCATGCTGGCGATTTCTTTGGTGGAAAGGCTGGTGCGCTCGGCCAGCTTGCGCACTTCGTCTGCCACCACGGCAAAGCCCCGCCCTTGTTCGCCAGCGCGGGCGGCTTCAATCGCCGCATTCAGGGCAAGGAGGTTGGTTTGGTCAGCAATGTCACGGATGGTTTGCACAATGACGCTGATTTGCTGGGTCAGTTCCCCTAGTGCGGCAATTTCTTGCGAGGAGCTTTGCACCGTATTGGCAATTTCCCGCATTTCATTTGCGGCTTTCAAAATCACCGCTTTGCCTTGCTCGGCGATATTTTCGGTTTCGGCAGAGATGCGGTGCGCGGTGTGGGCGTTTTCACTTTCGGTCAGGTAGCGTTGGGTTTGCTGGGTGATGTCCGACGCAAATTGCACAATTTTCCCCAGCTCCCCGCGTGAGTCATAAACGGGGTTATACGCCCCTTCTAACCAAATCGGCTGCCCCGATTTGCTGACATAGCGGAATTGCCCCGCGACAAAATCCCCCTGATTGAGCTTTTGCCATAACGCCGCATAAGCAGGCGCGTGCGCATCATCGACAGGGCAAAGCTGGCGGTGCGATTTACCTTGGATCTCTGGCAGGGTGTAGCCGCTCAGGGCCAAAAAATTGGCATTGGCTGTCAGCACGATGCCTTCTTTGCTGAATTCGACCGAGGTCATGGCTCGTTCAATCGCTTTAAGCTTGGCCTCGGTGTCTTTTTCTTTTTCCACCCGATCGGTCACGTAGGTGGCCAGCTTAACAATTTTTTGCAGCCTTCCGCCGGCATCAAACACAGGGTTATACGAGGCTTCTAGCCAGACCAGCGCACCCGACTTGGTGAGGCGGCGATAGCGACCGGTAAAAAATTCGCCCCGATTTAACTTTTGCCAAAGGTGGGCATAGTCTGGGCTGGCGGTGTAGCTGCTACGGCAGAACATGCGGTGGTGCTTGCCTTGGATTTCGTTTAAGGCATAGCCACTGGTTTTTAAAAAATTATCGTTGGCGGCAATTACGGTGCCTTCTGGGGTGAACTCAATCACCGCCATAGAGCGGTTAATGGCTGCCAAAAGGGCAGTTTGTTCATCAAGACGGGCTTGGCAATTGGCAAGCTGGCGTTTTAACCCAGAGTTAAACACACGCGTTCCTTTGTAGGAGGGGATTAGGCGGGCTGTGGCGCAGATTCAATCAGGCTTTCAAGGGCTGTACGAATCTCCCCTGTCAGCGTGATGGCTTTTTGCTGTTTTTCATCGAGCAGCACAAACGTAATGTCGGCTTCGGAAATCAACGCGTCTGTTTCTTTTAGCACAATCCGCTGTGCCACCACCGCACTACGGTTAGACACCGACTTCACCCATGTTTGCACTTGGATGGTTTCGTTCATATAGGCAGGGCGGCGGTAATTGATGTTGATGTTCACCACCACAAAGGCCAAGCCAGAGGCCACAAAGCGGTCTAGCCCGATGGTGTCTTCAAAATAGCCCCAGCGGGCTTCTTCGAGAAATTCTAGGTAGCGGGCATTGTTGACGTGTCCGTACAAATCTAAGTGGTAGCCGCGAACTTTAATTTCAATCGTGTGCATGGTTGGGGAGCGTCCAGTGGTGTCGTTGCCGTGTGGATGGGAAGCGCGACCCAGCAGGCAAAAAGGGGGCGGATTTAGTCGGCAGGGGTGTCGAGTGTCAGTGGCTCGAAGGCTTCGCGGCTTAAGGGTGCGGTGACTAAGTCGGTGAGTACCGAGTGAATTTCGACCTCAAACCACTGCTGAAACAGGTTAGGGGTGCGTTTTTCTGGCCATACGCTTTCGTCTTGATCCCAATCGGCCAGCTCGGCTTCGAAAATGTCACGCCAGTGTTGGCGGATAAAGTCGCGGCAATCGGCAAAATCTTCTACGGGGGGCACCAGCAGGGCATTACAGTCTTGACGCAGATTTTCAAGCGTGAGGGGCGCGTCTTCTTGGTCAAAAGGTAGCGTGTTGAGCCAATCCAAGAGGGGCTGTTTGGGTTTAATCACCACGACACTGCGGTTGACTTCGTACATGGCTTAACTCCGGTAAGGGGGGGGGGCGGTTCAGCGTTTTATTCTGCGGCAAGCTGATTGTCACGGGTAAAGGTCCAAGTGCGGACAATACGGAGGGAGTCAAAATCTCGCCGCAAGTCTTCTGGGAAGGGAGCGTAAGGGGCGGCCAGCCGAACAATGCGTTTGGCGGCTTCGTCGAGTTCGGTAAAGCCCGAGCTGCGGTCAGTACGCACGGCTTTTAAGCTGCCATCTGCGCCGATTTCCACGCTCAAAATTAGCCGACCATAAATGCCGTTACGGCGGGCTTCTTCGGGATAGTTGAGATTGCCGACCCGCTCAATTTTGAGCCGCCAATCCTCTACGTAGCGGGCAAAGCGGTATTCACGGGTGCGGCCACCAAAATCGGCACGACGGGAGTGGGTTTGGAGCTGGTTGGTTTTGGCAGCAATTTCGCTCTCTAGCCGCGTGATTTCGCGGGCTTGCGCCAGCAGCTCTGCCGGATTCAGTGCCATTTTAGGGGCGACCTCGGCCGCGCCTGTGCCTCGGGTGTGCTGCTTGGCATTGGGCTGGGATGTGGTGAGGACTTCCCGCGCGGCGGCAGCCGGTCGGGCGGCAGCGGGTGCGGTACGCGGCAGGACTTCTTGGTCGGTGTCACCGGCCTTGGGCGAGGGGGCTTGGGTGCTGGCGCGTTTGTTGGGTGCGCTGGTGTTGCCGCCACCGTCTAGGTTGGCTTGGGCAAGGGCCTCGGCTTTTTTGGGCGCGGTGCGGTGGCGTGCATTGACCAGTACCACATCTAGGGTGCGGTCAGAAAACCAACTGCGTGGGTCGGGCAAGCTGAATTTGATGCCTAATCCTAGGCTCAGGTGCAGAACAACCGAGGCCACGATAGCAAAAAGAAGGGGACGGGGGAGGGAGAGGGGGGGCGAAACAGTCATGGTTAACCAAGCCAACCAGCGTAAAACCAGAAGGGGTCAGTGTATCACGGTCGCCGCCTGTGCCGGTGAGCGGCCGCGGGTGAGGCGACCGTGAGGGTGATGCGTTGCGCCGAGGGTTAGGCCAGCAAACTACGCAGCATCCACGCGGTTTTTTCGTGGATTTGTAGGCGTTGAGTGACGAGGTCGGCGGTCGATTCGTCTTCTCCCTTGGTGGCAGGGGCAAGCAAAGCGCGTGCGGTGCGGCAGACAGCCTCGTGGCCTTCGACCAGCAAGCCCACCATGTCTTCTGCCGCCGGCACGCCTTCAATGTCAGCGATGCTGGTGAGCGCGGCAAACTCACGGTAAGTCCCCGGCGCAGGGTAGCCCAAGGTGCGAATCCGCTCGGCAATGGCATCAACCGCCATCCACAGCTCGTTGTATTGCTCTTCGAACATCAGGTGCAGGGTGCGGAACTGCGCGCCGGTGACGTTCCAATGAAAATAATGGGTGCGCAGATACAGCGTATAGGTGTCCGCCAGCAGATGGCTGAGTCCTTGGGCAATTTTGGCGCGATCTTTCTCCTCAATCCCGATGTTGACTGCACTGATCTTCTGCTTCAATTTGGCTGCTTTTGGCATGTGAAATCTCCGGTGTGAAAGGTGCGGTAAAATGGCGGGGATGGATACTTCCCCTTCTTGGATAAGCCTGCACAATGGCAGGTTGTTGCTGACCCTGCATATTCAGCCCGGCGCGAGTCGAACCGCGCTTGCAGGGCTGCATGGCGAGGCACTGAAAATCCGCTTGGCGGCACCGCCGGTGGACGGCAAGGCGAATGCGGCACTGCTGCGTTTTGTGGCGGAGACGCTTAAACATCCACCCCGCCAAATCAATCTTGTGAGTGGGCAAAGCAGCCGCCAAAAACGGGTGGCGGTAGAGGGTTGGGCGGACTCGTTGGCGGCGGCCTGTGCGCTGTTGCTTCCGCCGGATTAAGCAGCACACGGTTCTAGTGTAGGCACGCCGGTGTGGACTTCGCTAGGAGGCGGATGGCCTTATCCCACGCCGCGCGGCTGCGGACCCCCTACCTAGAGACCGAGTCCACGCGCTGCTGAAAGTTCACTGCTTGTGAATTTCAATGTGGGATTAGCCCAGTCTCGTTGACCGTAAACAGCTTTTTAGGGCTGGTTTTTGTCGATAGGCTGGGCAGGTGGCAAGGGGGCTTCGTTGATGCGGGTAAACTCGCCTTCAATCACCCCGCTATCCGGCTCGGCTTGGGTAAAGGGCGGCGGATTTTGGGTGTTCAGGGCGGGGCCGCGTATCGGTAGCAGCAACAGCAGCGCGATAAAGTCACTGATGACCCCTGGCCACACAAACAGCACCCCCGCCAGTAAAAATCGCACCGGCCAGAGCAGTTGATATAACGAGATGTGTTGGCCTTGCATGGCCGAAAATACTGTGAGCAACGCCCCCACCCGCTGATTACGGAGCATCCACAGCCCCAATAGCGTACTGCTCGCCAGCCAAACCAGCGTCCAGAGTCCGATTAGCTGCCCTAACCACACCAACAGCGCGATTTCGATAAACGGAAATGCCAGTAAAATCAATAAAAATAGCCGCATAAAATCCTTTCTAAAGAGACGCTTAATGGGAACGACCCAGACCGAAGTGATGCTTGTTTTATGTAATGCGCCGGATGGTAGCACCGCCCGCCAATTGGCTCATGGCTTGATTGAGGCGCGGCTGGCGGCGTGCGTTAACCTCCTTGCGCCAGTTGAATCGGTCTATCACTGGGAAGGGAAAGTCGAAACCAGCACCGAAGTCCCCTTGCTGATTAAAACCACCCGTGCCGCGTGGCCGCAAGTCTTGGCACAGCTGGCCGAGCAGCATCCCTACGCCGTACCTGAAATCATTGCGCTGCCCGTCACAGCGGGTTTGCCTGCCTATTTGGATTGGGTGAGCCATGAAGTCCCATCCCTGCCAAGGAGCTAATGCCATGCCTGCCCTCATGTCTTCTCGCCCCCAGTGGGATGTTTTTTGTGCTGTCGTCGATAACTACGGCGATATTGGCGTGTGCTGGCGACTTTCACGTCAACTGGCTGCCGAGCATGGCATTGCCGTTCGGCTATGGGTCGATGACCTCAAGCCCTTTGCGCGGCTGTGTCCGGCAGTCGATGTGACCGTGAGTGCTCAGACCCAAGAAGGGGTTGAGATTCGGCATTGGGATAAATCGTTCCCCGATGTGCAGCCTGGCGTGGTGGTGATTGAAGCTTTTGCCTGTACCTTGCCACCCGCTTTTTTGGCGGCGATGGCCGCGCAGCCTACGCCGCCGGTGTGGCTGAATGTGGAGTACCTCAGTGCCGAGGACTGGGTGCGAGGCTGCCACGGCTTGCCTTCACCGCACCCTTCCCTTCCCCTGACCAAGTATTTTTTCTTCCCTGGTTTTAGCGAAGGCACGGGAGGGGTGTTGGGCGAGGCAGGGCTGGAAAGTGCCCGTGCAGCCTTTGTGGCGGATGCACGGGCGCAGCAGGCTTGGTTTGCCGCACAGGGGCTTGCACCTGCCGCCCCCGACGCGCTGACGGTGTCCTTGTTTAGCTATGGCGGTAAGCGCATCAACGCCCTGCTAGCAGTCTGGGAGGCCAGTGCCCAGCCGATACACGTTTGGCTGCCCGAGGGGCGCGGCGTGGCGGAGGCTTCGGCGTGGGCGGGGCAGCCCTTGTCGCCGTGCCAGCCTTTTCAGCGGGGTGCGTTGACCTGTGTGGTGCTGCCATTTTTGCCGCAGCCAGACTATGACCGCCTGTTGTGGTTGTGCGATGTGAACTTTGTGCGCGGTGAGGATTCGTTTGTGCGGGCACAGTGGGCGGCACGGCCTTTTGTCTGGCACATCTACCCCCAAGACGACAACGTTCATATGGGCAAGCTTTCTGCCTTTTTGGACCGCTACAGTGAAGGGTGTGCCCCTGCCACCAGTGAAGCCTTGTTTACCTTTTGGCACAACTGGAACCACGGTATTGGGCTGGCGGATGGTTGGCGCACCTTCCTTCCTGTGTTACCTGCGCTGAATCAACATGCGGCGGACTGGGCTACGCAGCTTGGGCAGCGGGCAGGGCTTGCCGCCAATCTGGTGCGCTTTTGCAAAAATCTTTTATAATTGCACGTTTACCCATACGCAGTGGTGCGCTGTTGTCGCTGCTGCCTTCCCCTTTTTAGATACAGGAAACACCATGAAAACTGCTCAAGAACTCCGCGCTGGTAACGTCTTTATGCTGGATGGTCAGCCGATGGTTGTGCAGAAAAGCGAATACAACAAATCCGGTCGCAACGTGGCCGTGGTCAAAATGAAGATGAAGAGCCTGCTGTCTGGTTCAGCGGCTGAAGCCGTTTACAAGGCCGATGATAAATTTGATGTGGTTGTGCTGGATCGTAAAGAATGCACCTACAGCTACTTTGCTGACCCGATGTATGTGTTTATGGACACCGAATACAACCAGTATGAAATCGAAGCCGAAAACTTGGGTGACATGCTGAACTTCCTCGAAGACGGCATGACCGACGTGTGCGAAGTGACCTTCTACGACGGCAAGGCGATTTCGGTTGAATTGCCCACCACGATTGTGCGCGAAGTGGTTTACACCGAGCCTGCTGTGCGCGGCGATACCTCCGGCAAAGTGCTGAAGCCTGCTCGCCTGAAAAACGAAACCGTGATTCAAGTGGCGGCTTTTGTTGAAATTGGCGACCGCATCGAAATCGATACCCGTACCAGCGAATTTAAGAAGCGTGCTTAATTAAGCGCGTGCCCCGCCCTTTTTGCTGGGCTCTCTCTGGTTTTTTGGTGATAGGGCTTGACAGGGCGGGGTGGTTTCTGTATAGTTGCGTTCTCTTTCGAGTGGGTCGTTAGCTCAGCGGTAGAGCAGCGGACTTTTAATCCGTTGGTCGAAGGTTCAAATCCCTCACGACCCACCAGAGACAAAACTTCTGTGTTACACTGAAGTTTACCGTGGGTTGTTAGCTCAGTTGGTAGAGCAGCGGACTCTTAATCCGTAGGTCGAAAGTTCGAGCCTTTCACAACCCACCACCCCAATTCTGCAAAAGGGCCACGGCCAAAACCCTGGTCCTTTTGTTTTGCCAGTTTTATGGCAAATGCTTTGGACGGAGCCGTTCCAAGTAATTTGGAATGACCCCAAAGCCCATGTAGCTCAGGGGTAGAGCACTCCCTTGGTAAGGGAGAGGTCGGCAGTTCAATTCTGCCCATGGGCACCAATCCTAAAAAACCCTGTTGGCTTGCGCTGACAGGGTTTTTTATTGCGTGCGGATGTCAGCGAAGGGCAAGCGCCAGCGCTGGGCCGTGGCAGAAAAACCACATCGGGATAATAAGCCGCGCCGGCCTCACCGCTGGCGTGCCGTCACCACACGCCAGCCCTCCCGCTACAAGGCCTTTGGCTGAATCGGCTTGAACCCGGTCACCCCGGACTTCACCTCGCCCTGCAAACCCGACCAGCGCGACACCACCAGCGCCGCCATGCGCTGACGGAACACGCCAATGGCAAAGCGCTCGGCGTTTTGCCGGCACGCCGCCGGGGTGATGCGCGCCGCGTGCTGCTCAAACTGCCGCACCGCCTCGCGCAGCGCCTCGACGGTTTGTTCTTCAAACAACACCCCGGTCGGCGGGTTCTGCTGCAAGCCGCGCACCGTCTCGGCCGCGCCGCCGCGCCCGTAGGCAATCACCGGCGTGCCGCAAGCCTGCGCCTCGACCGGGGCGATGCCAAAATCCTCCTGCGCGGCAAACACAAAGGCGCGGGCGCGCTGCACATGCTCGCGCATCGCCTCAAACGGCAAATGCCCCAAAATCTGCACATTGCTGCCGGCCTTGGCGCGCACCTTGGCCATCTCCGGCCCGTCGCCAATCACGATCAGCTGCTTGTCCGGCATGCCGGCAAACGCCTCAACAATCAAATCCACCCGCTTATACGGCACCATGCGCGACACCGTCACATAAGCCTGGCCGCGCGCCGCCGCCGACGGGATGAAGGCGCTCAGGTCCACTGGCGGATAAATCACCTCGGCCTCGCGCCGATACGCCTTGCGCACCCGCCGGGCGATAAACGCCGAATTGGCGACAAACTGATCCACCCCATTGGCGGTGCGCACATCCCACAGCCGCAGCCGGTGCAATAGCCAGCGCGTCAGCAGGCTTTTCAGCCCGCGCGCCATGCCCGCCTCGCGCAGGTATTCGTGCTGCATGTCCCAGGCGTAGCGCAGCGGCGAATGCACATAGCTGACATGCAACTGATCCGGCCCAGTCAGCACCCCCTTGGCCACCGCGTGGCTGCTGGAGATCACAATGTCAAAACCGCTCAAATCCAGCTGCTCGACCGCCAGCGGCATCAAGGGCAGATACTGGCGAAACAGCCGCCGCGCCAGCGGCAGGCGCTGGATAAAGGTGGTGTGCACCGGCTTGCCCTGCAAAAACCCGCGCGACGCCTCCGGCACAAAATCCACCACGGCAAACACCTCGGCCTGCGGGAAGGTCAGCAGCAACTGCTCCAGCACCCGCTCGGCGCCGGCGTAGTCCTGCAACCAGTCAACAACAATGGCAATGCGCGGGGCGGGCGGCGTGGGGTGCATGGCGGATCCTGAATGAATGGCGGAACGGGGATTATCGCGTGTTTGCCGGCGTTTGGCTGCCTGCATCCGGCCAGCGGCCCATCATGCTGCGCCACCCGGCCAGCCCCACCATCAATACCGCCACGGCAAACGTCAGCCGCATCCCCGCCGCCACCGCCTCGGGCCCGGCGTGGGCCATGTCACTATTGCCCACGCCCCAGGCGAATAGCGCGCCCATCAGCGCTGCGCCGCTGGTCAGACCCAGATTGCGCGAGACATTCAACAGCCCGGCCAGCACCCCGCGCTGATGGGGGGCGGCGTATTGCATCACCGCCGTGTTATTGGCGGTCTGGAACAGCGCGTAACTGACCGTCATGCTGACGATGGGCAGCAGATAGCCGGCCAGGCCGCTGCTCAGCGGCAGGAGCGCCAGCAGGGTGACGCCCAGCGCCAGGCCACACAGGCCGCCGCCGGCCACGCGCGGCGCGCCAAAGCGGTCCACCAGACGACCGGCGGGCGCGCTGCTCAGCGCGGCGGCCAGCGGGCCAAGCGCCACCGCCAGGCCCAGCTTGCCCGGCGTCAGTCCCAGGGCAAAGGTCAGATAAAACGGCCCGACCACCAGGGTGGCCATCATCACCGTGGACACCAGCAGGCTGCCGAGCAAGCCAGCGCGCAAGGCGGGGTGGCGCAATAGCGGCAGCGGAATCAGCGGCGCGGGCGCGCGGCCTTGCCGCCAGACCAGGCCCGCCGTCGCCAACAGCATGGCCGCCAGCCAGGCCAGGCCGCTGAGGGTGAAGCCCGCCGCGCCGGCCAGCGCATAGCACACCAGGGCCAGCGCCAGCCACAGCGCGCCCTGGCCATCAAACGGCGCAGCCGGCCCGTGGCGCGGGCGGTCGGCGGGCAGGATGCGCCAGCTCAGCAGCCAGGTCAGCGCGCCCAATGCCGCGCTAAGCCAGAACATCGCCGGCCAGCCCGACCAGGCAATCAGCCCGCCACCCAGCGACGGCCCCAGCGTGGAGCCCACCGCCGACAAGCTGCCCAGCCAACCCATGGCGCGGCCGGCGCGCCCCGCCGGCGCCCAATCGCTGACCCCGGCCATGCTCAGCGCCATCATGCACGCCGCGCCCAGCCCTTGCAGCGCCCGCGCGGCAATCAGCATCGGCAAGCTGGGCGCGGCGGCACACAACGCCGAGCCGATGCTGAACACGGCGATGCCGGCCAAGAGCAAACGTCGGCGGCCCAGGCTGTCGCTCAAGCGCCCGACGCTGACGCTGAGCGCAGTAAGGGTGAGCAGATAGCCCAACGCCACCCATTGCACCAGGGCAAACGGCGCGCGCCAGGCTTGCGCCAGCGCGGGCAGGGCCACATTGCCCAGGCTGGAGCCCAGCGCAGACAGCAGCATGGACAAACACAGGCTGAACAACAGCATGGGCGACCACGGCGGCGGGGCGGGGTCAGCGAGGGGCGTGGAGGATATCGTCATGGTGTGCTTTCGGTGGGTGATAGGAGCGGCTCACAAAACCCAGCGCAGCGGTCCTGGCCAGGCGTGCGCCCGCAGACACGGCAAGGTCGCGCAAGCACGCCAGGAGGCTTGTGTGAGCGGCTCTTCAGTCAGGCCAGTCTAGGCAGTGGGCTGAGCAGGCGGAAGACGCATGATTTGCAAGGTATTGTTGCGTGTGGCGCGAGGTGTTGATGTGCTACCGTATCCTGATGAACCTTCCGGATTTGAATTTATTGATCACCCTGGATGCTGTGCTCAGTGAGGGCAGTGTGGCGGGGGCGGCGCGGCGTTTGGGCTTGAGTCCGTCGGCGATGAGCCGGGCCTTGGCGCGTTTGCGCGAGGTGACCGGCGATCCTTTATTGGTGCGCGCCGGGCGGGGCTTGACGCCCACGCCGCGCGCCGTGCTGTTGCGCGAGCAGGTGGGGCCGGTGCTGCTGGCGGCGCAGCAGCTGTTGCAGCCGGCGGCCGCCCTGGATGTGGCCGGACTGACGCGCACGTTCACCCTGCGGGTCAGCGATGGCTTTGTGGATAACTTTGGCCCGGCCTTGCTGGCGCATGTCGCGGCGCAAGCGCCAGCGGTGCGCTTGAGTTTTGTGCAAAAAATCGACCGCGACAGCCAGGCTTTGCGCAGCGGAGCGGTAGACCTGGAAACCGGGGTGATTGGCGCGGATTCGGCGCCGGAACTGCGTGTGCAGGCCTTGTTTCGTGATCAGTTTATTGGCGTGGCGCGGGCGGATCACCCCTTGATAGGGCAGTTGCACACCCTGGAGGGCTATTGTCAGGGCAGCCATGTGGCGCTGGCGCGCCAGGGCATGCCGCATGGGCCGGTGGATGTGGCTTTGCAGGCGCTGGGCCGGCAGCGGCGGATTGTCGCCCAGGTCAGCGGTTTTGCCACTGCGCTGGCGCTGGCGCGCGCCAGTGAGCTGATTGCCAGCGTGCCGGCGCGCCACACCGGCCAGTTGCGCGACGGCATGCACAGCTTTGCCCTGCCGTTTGCCGCGCCGACGTTCACTGTGTCGCTGATGTGGCATCCGCGCATGGAAGGCGACGCGGCGCATCGCTGGTTGCGCGGATGCGTGCGGGCGGTGTGCGCGGCTTCGTTATAATCCGGTTTCTTTTTACTCCCCCAGGTAAGCCCCCATGAGTCTGTTGCCGCATCAACTGGAATTGCTGTCCCCGGCCAAAACCACCGACATTGGCCGCGAGGCCATCCTGCACGGGGCGGATGCGGTGTACATCGGCGGGCCGGGGTTTGGCGCGCGGCACAATGCCGGCAATTCAGTCAGCGAGATTGCCCAGCTGGTGGAATTTGCCCACCGCTACCACGCGCGGATTTTTGTCACCCTCAACACCATTCTGCACGACGACGAGCTGGAGCCGGCGCGGCAGCTGATTCACCAGTTTTACGATGCCGGCGTGGACGCGCTGATTATTCAAGACATGGGCATCATGGAGCTGGACATCCCGCCCATTCAGCTGCACGCCTCCACCCAGTGCGATATCCGCAGCGCCGACAAAGCGCGTTTTTTGGCCGACGCTGGCTTGTCGCAGCTGGTGCTGGCGCGCGAATTGTCGCTGCCGGACATCCGCCAGGTGGCCGCGCGGGTGGGCGACGCCGCCACCATTGAATATTTCATCCACGGCGCGCTGTGCGTGGCGTTTTCCGGGCAGTGCTATATCAGCCACGCCGAAACCGGGCGCAGCGCCAATCGCGGCGACTGCTCGCAAGCCTGTCGCCTGCCGTACACGCTGACCGACGAACAAGGCCGGGTGGTGGCCTACGACAAGCATTTGCTGTCGATGAAGGACAATAACCAAAGCGACAATCTGGAAGCGCTGATCGACGCTGGCGTGCGCTCGTTCAAGATCGAAGGCCGCTACAAGGATATGGACTATGTGAAAAACATCACCGCCCATTACCGCCTGCTGCTGGACGAGATTCTGGCCCGCCGCCCCGAGCTGGCGCGCGCCTCCAGCGGCGAATGCCATATCAGCTTTACCCCCAACCCGGACAAAACCTTTCATCGCGGCAGCACCGATTACTTTGCCACCGGCCGCAAAGGCGATATTGGCGCCTTTGATTCGCCCAAATTCGTCGGCCTGCCGCTGGGCGTGGTCAGCCGGGTGCACGCCCACAGCTTTGAGCTGGTGTGCCAGGATCCGCTGAGCAATGGCGACGGCCTGAACTTCATGAAAAAACGCGACGTCATCGGCGTGCAGGCCAACACCGTGCAACACCTGGGCGCCGACGCCGACGGCGAGCGCTGGAAAATCACCCCCAACGACCCGGCCGTGCTGGCCCAGCTCAAGCCCGGCATGCAAATGCACCGCAACCGCGACCACGCCTGGGAACAGGCGCTGAGCAAAAAATCCGCCGATCGCCGGGTGGGCGTGTGGCTGACCCTCAGCGACGACGCCGACGGCCTGGCGCTGACGCTGACCGACGAAGACGGCCTGAGCGTCACCCGCCATGCGCCGCTGGCGCTGGAGCCGGCCCGCGACGGCGAGCGCGCGCTGGCCAGCCTGCGCGAACAACTGGCCAAGCTGGGCAACAGCATGTTTGTCGCCCGCGACATCACCCTGCGCCTGCGCCAACCCTGGTTTGCCCCGGCCTCGCTGCTGAACGCCCTGCGCCGCGACGCCGTCGCCGAGCTGCAAGCGCTGCGCGTGGCGCAATGGCCGCGCCCGCCGCGCAAAACCCCGGTAGAGCCGCCCGCCGCCTACCCAGAAACCTCGCTCAGCTACCTGGCCAATGTGTATAACCACCTGGCCCGCCAGTTTTACACCCGCCACGGCGTCAGCCTGATCGACGCCGCTTACGAAGCGCACGAAGAAGCCGGCGAAGTCAGCCTGATGATCACCAAACACTGCCTGCGCTTTTCCTTCAATCTGTGCCCGAAACAGGCCAAGGGCGTGAAAGGCGTGATGGGCCAAGTGCGCGCCGACCCGATGGTGCTGAAAAACGGCAATGAAACCTACACGCTGAAATTTGAATGCCGGCCGTGCGAAATGCACGTGATGGGCAAAATGAAAAAACACATCTTCCAATCGCCGCCGCCGGTGTCGCTGCCGGCAGTGGCGCCGGTGACTTTCCACCCGCGCCGGCCCGACTGAGCACAGCGCCCGCAGGCTATGGATCGGCTCAGGGACATGCTGAAATGATCCACAGCCCAATCAGGCATGACTGGGCGCGATGCCTGTGCATAACTTACCCACAGGCATCGCGCTCACCCCGACTGCGCGTCGTAAAAAAACTTCGCACAGCACGCCTGGCCGTGCAACCGCAGACAGAACAAGCAGTACGACCAAGCCGCGCAACAACGCCAGAAGCGTTTTGTGAACGGCGCTTATCCACCTGTGGATAAATCATCCACATACCCCCGTCACCACCATCTGACACGGCAACACGAGATATGTAATAAATTTTTTACACATTACATAAAACTCCACCCATTTCCCGACCCACCGCATCAAGCGGGCAAAACCCCCACTTTTTTACACGACAGACATCCCCAGGAAAGCCCAGCTTATCCACCGGCCCCACCCATTCAGCATGAACACCTCCACCAGCCCCAAAATAACCCTGGCCTTCGGCCACGCCCAACTGCCAACTGTATCCGCAAACACTCCCCCCTGATGGCCACCACATCCTCACCGCCAGCGCCGACAGCACCACCCGCCTCTGGAACGCCAGCACTGGCGAACTGGTTCACACATACTTCGCCTCACAAACCGACAACCTCGCCCTCTCCTGGCCCGCCCGACTGCAAGATTTTCTCGACCGCCGCTGCACCCTGCGCGCCATCGACCCCAATCAGCCCATCGACCTAAGCAAACCCCGCAACTGGATCCTCCAAGACCAACGCCTGGCCGAGCGTCAGCCGGTGCGCACCTGGCCGCTGGATGTGCTGATCAGCCGTTATGGCGATGACGAATCACAAGCGCTGCTGGCGCAGACCAAACAAGCAGGTTGAGCAGACCGCTTCACTTTCACTAAGCATGAATTAAGCCCCCTGCGGAACAATGGCATACCCCCGCCCATGCTGGCGCGGGTGTCCGATGTGCGCCGGGGGCGCGGGTGTTTTGCGGGGGGGCTTTTTCATGCGGGTGTTTGCGCAATTGCGCGCCACGTTGATGGCGTTTGCGGCGGTGTTGTGTGTGCTGGTGGGCTTGGCCGGGGCGGCGGGGCTGTATGGGGCGCGGCTGAATCATGGCCATTTTGACCAGTTGCAGGCGCACCGGGCGGTGGCCGAGCAGATCACCGCCATCAATTACAAGGTGTTTGATTCGCGGCTGCATATTGCCCTGGCGCTGAGCGAGCGCACGCCGGCGCGCCAGCAAAAAGAAGCCGAGGTAATCCACAAAAACATGCAGGCCATGCGCGACAGTCAGGCGGCGCTGGGCAAGCTGGCGATGCCGGCCGAGCTGGCGGCGCCGGTGCAGCAGTTTTTGACCGTGGTCGGGGCGTTTTCCGAGGCGTATTTGCAGCCGGCCGAGGCGGCGATGCGCGCGGCCGATGTGGCCCGGCTGGAGCAATTGCTGAGCACGCAGGAAGAGCGCTTTTATCAGCCGATCAAACAGGGCCGCGAAACCATTCAGGCCACCCAACATACGGCCGCGCAAGCGCTGGGGCAGGCGGCGGCGGATAGCGAGCAGTTGGCCTGGCGGCTGGCGGTGCTGGCGATTGCGTGCGCGCTGGGGCTGGCGCTGAGCTTTAGCCTGCTGACCATCCGCCGGCTGAATCACCAGCTGGGCGCGCTGGGGGCGGCCATGGGCCAGCTGGAACGTCAGCGCGACCTGACCGTGCGCGCCGGCCTGGCGGGCGGTTCGGAGCTGGCCGAGCTGGGGCGCGGGCTGGATGCGGTGCTGGGCAGCCTGGGCGGGGTGTTGCGCCAGGTCAGCCAGCATGCCGGCGCCGCCCAGCGCGCGGGCGACACCTTGCAAGCCGAGGCCAGCCAGACCGAGGCGATTGTGGCGCGGCAAAATCAGGCCATCGACAACGCCACCCAGGCCTTGCAGCAGGTGGTGACGCAAACCCACACGCTGGCTGCGCAGTTTGGCCACACCGTGCAGCTGGCCAGCGACAGCGAAAACGAAGGCGCCGAGGGCGCGCGCATGGTCAGCGATGTGGCGGCCACCATGCGCGAGATTGCCGAGCGGGTGGGCGCCTCCAGCGCCGACATTCGCCAGTTGGGCGAGCAATCGGCCCAGGTGGATCAGATTGTCGCCACCATTCAGGAAATCACCGCGCAAACCAATTTGCTGGCGCTGAACGCCGCCATCGAGGCGGCGCGCGCAGGCGAAGCCGGGCGCGGCTTTGCCGTGGTGGCGGACGAGGTGCGCCGGCTGGCCGAGCGCACGCAGGAAGCCACGCTGGAAATCCAGCAGACCCTGGAGCGCATCCGCAGCGAAACCAACCAGGCCAGCGACAATATGCACATCAGCCAGGCGCGGGTGGAAGACGGCCTGAGCCGCGCCAACGCCGCCGCCCAGGCGATTGTCGGCGTGCGCGAGCGCTTGGCCGGCATGCGCAGCAGCATTGACGACATCGACCAGGCCATCCGCGCGCAAGAGCGCGCCAGCGAAGCAGTGGCGGCCAGCATGGGCCAGGCGGTGGAAGCCTCGGCGCAAACCGCCGAACGCGCCCGCGCCACCCGCGCCGCCGCCGACCAGGTGCAGGCGCTGGGCGGTCAGCTGCATGCCGAAGTGGGGCGCTTTGTGTTGTGAGCGCTGCTCACCAGACCTTCCTGGCGTTGTTGCACGGGCCAAGACCGCTGCACGGAATGGCGCGCGCAACGCTCAGCCTGCGCCCGGCTTGACCCCAGCCGCCTCCCTTCACCCCCCGGCGCGGTAAAATAGGCTTTTTGACTGCCGCGCCCGTGATGCCCACCCCACCGCTTGATCTCTCTCCGCTGCAAGCCCAGTTGCGCGCCTTTGCCCAGGCGCGCGGCTGGCAGCCGCACCACACCCCGCGCAATCTGCTGCTTGCCCTGGTGGGCGAGGTCGGCGAGTTGGCAGAAATCCTGCAATGGCGCAGCGACGCCGAGCTGGCCGCGCTGGCGCAGGACAACCCCGCCGAGTGGGAACACCTGGGCGAAGAGTTGGCCGATGTGCAGATTTATCTGGCGCGGCTGGCCGATGTGCTGGGGGTGGACATGGCCGCCGCCGTGGCCGACAAGCTGGACAAAAACGCGCGCAAATACCCGGAGCCCCAATCATGATCGCCCGCCCTCACGCCCCCACCGACGCCAGCGCCGCGCTGGACACCCTGGCCGGCTGGCTGGCCAGCGCCCGCCATGTGGCGGTGCTGACCGGCGCCGGCATGAGCACCGAATCCGGCATCCCGGATTTTCGTTCGTATCAGGGGCGCTACACGCAAAACGCCAGCCTGGCCGATGTGCTGTCGATTGACTATTTTTTGCACAACCCGGCGGCGTTCTGGGAGGCGTTCAAAGAGATTTTCGAGCTCAAGCTCACCGGCGACAAACAGCCCAACGCCGGCCATCGCTTTTTGGCCTGGCTGGCGGCGCAGGGCAAGACGGTGAGCGTGCTCACCCAGAATATCGACGGCCTGCACCAGCGCGCCGGCAGCGAACAGGTGGTGGAAGTGCACGGCACGCTGCAACAGGCGGTGTGCCCGGCCTGCGGCCGCGTGCACGATCTGGCCCATGTGCTGGCCGAGCCGCTGCCGCGCTGCCTGAGCTGCCACACCGCGCTCAAGCCGGACGTGGTGCTGTACGGCGAGGCGGTGCACCGCTTTGACGAGGCGCTGACGCACACGCTGGCGGCCGATGTGCTGCTGGTGCTGGGCTCGTCGCTGGAAGTCGGCCCGATCAACCTGCTGCCGCTGGAAGCCCAGCGCCACGGCATCCGCTGCGCGCTGATCAACCTGGACGCCACACGCATGGACCGCTGTTTCGACCTGATCCTGCGCGCCCCCATCGGCCAAACCGCCCAGGCGCTGCAAGCGCGGCTGGAAGGCGGCCGATGAGCGCGGCGCTGGCCTGCCGCGACGGCTGCGGCGCCTGCTGCATCGCCCCGTCCATCTCCAGCCCCATCCCCGACATGCCAGCAGGCAAACCGGCCGGCGTGCGCTGCGCGCAACTGGACGAACACGCCCGCTGCCGGATTTTTAGCTCACCGCTGCGCCCGGCAGTCTGCGGTGGTTTGCAGCCACAGGCGGAGATGTGCGGGGAAGATCAGGCATACGCCATGCACTGGCTGACGCGGCTGGAGCGGTTGACGGGGTAGTACAGCCATGCGCCCACAGGGCGGGCGCTGGCTTCCCGACACAACAGGCAAAGACGGCTTAGCGTCGCTCACAGCACTCAGCACAGCGCCCTTGGCCAGACGCACAGACCGCAGACAGTACGGTTGCAACAACGCCAGGCGCGTTTGGTGAGCAGCGCTTAGCCCACCCGCCCCGCCCCATCAAACCAGGCCAAGGTCCCGGCCAGTTTCACCACGTCGCCGACGATAATCAGCGCCGGGGATTGAATCTGGTGTTCGGCAATCAATCCGGGCAGGGTGGTCAGGGTGCCGGTCAGCACGCGCTGGGCGCGGGTGGTGGCGCGTTCGACCACGGCGGCGGGGGTGTCGGCGGCTTTGCCGTGGTCGATCAGCGCGGCGCACAGCGCCGGGGCGGTGGACACGCCCATATAGATCACCACGGTTTGCTGCGGGCGGGTGATGGCGGCCCAGTCCAGGTCGATGCTGCCGTCGCGGCGGTGGCCGGTGACAAACACGCAGGATTGCGCGTGGTCGCGGTGGGTGAGCGGGATGCCGGCGTATGCCGCCGCGCCGTTGGCCGAGGTGATGCCGGGCACCACTTCAAACGGGATGCCGTGTTCGGCCAGGGTTTCGATTTCTTCGCCGCCCCGGCCAAACATGAAGGGGTCGCCGCCCTTGAGGCGCACCACGCGCTTGCCTTCTTTGGCCAGGCGCACCAGCAGGCTGTTGATGTCTTCTTGCGGCAGGGTGTGCTGGCTGGCGCGCTTGCCGACATAAATGCGGTCGGCGTCGCGGCGGGTCAGCTCGACGATTTCCGGGGCCACCAGATTGTCGTACAGCACCACGTCGGCCTGCTGCATCAGCCGCAGCGCGCGGAAGGTGAGCAAATCCGGGTTGCCGGGGCCGCCGCCCACCAGATACACCGCGCCGACAGGCGGGGCGTTGTGTTCGGCCAGTGCGCGGTCGAAATCGGCGCGGGCGCGGGCTTCGTCGCCGTTCATCATTTGCTCGGCCCAGGGGCTGGCCAGCAGGCGCTCCCAAAAGCCACGGCGCTGGTTGGCGTCGGGCATGGCGGTTTTCAGGCGCGGGCGCACTTCCTGACCAAAGCGGCCCAGCCGCGCCAGGCCGGCCGGCAATAGCGCCTCGATTTGCGTGCGCAGCCAGCGCGCCAGCACCGGCAGGCCGCCGGACGAGGAAATGGCGACGATGACCGGCGAGCGGTCGATAATCGACGGCATGATAAAGCTGCACAGCCGCGGGTTGTCCACCACGTTCACCGGGATGTTTTGCGCCATGCACAGCGCGCTGACCTGGGCGTTGACGGCTTCATCGTCGGTGGCGGCAATCACCAGGCGCTGGCCGGCGATATCCTCGGGCATAAAACCACGCGCCAGCTGGCGCACGCCGCCGCTGGCGATCCACTCGGCCAGCTCGGGGTGGCATTCTGGCGCGACGATGGTCAGCCGACAGCCGGCCTCGTGCAACAGCCGCGCCTTGCGCAAGGCCACATCGCCGCCGCCCACCACCAGCGCGGGCGCGCCGCGCATTTTCATGAAAATCGGTAAAAAGTCCATCGCACGCTGCTCTTGCCGCCGGACGGGCCAGGCGGAATATTGAATTTGGGGATTTCATCATAGCATTGCCGAGCGCCATGGCTGCGCTGGCGGCGATTTGACGGCTTTGGCCACATCGGCCACGATAACGGCCATTGCCATTGTCCTGAACGAGATTGCCTTGCCCCAGGTGTTCACCGCCCCTGCCGATTGGTCCACCGCCTGGCTGAGGCGCCCCGCTTACGCCGTGTGGGCGGCGGTGGCTCAGCCGCTGGCGGCGCAAGCCGACTGGCCCGAGCAAGCGGCGCTGGATGCGCTGTTTGCCCAGGCGCGCGCCGCCGGCTGCCCGCTGCCGCCCGGCCTGCGCTGCGTGCTGGATTTGCAGCCCGACGCCTATTACGAAAGCCATATCGCCGCCACCGGGCAAGTGCCCACCCGCGCGCGCAACTGGCATGATTTATTCAACGCCCTGGCCTGGCTGGCCTGGCCGCGCCTGAAAACCGCGCTGAACGCCCGCCATCAGGCGGCCATCGCCGCTGGCGAAGCCAAGCGCGGGCCAATCCGCGACAGCGCCACCTTGCTGGACGAATGCGGGCTGTTGATGCCCTACGCCGAGCGGGCGCTGGCCGAGGCGGTGGACGGCATGCGCTGGGGGGAATTATGGCAAGACCGCCGCGCCGATTGGGGCCGGCTGATCGACGCCTATCCGCTGGGCCATGCGCTGCCGGAGATGCTGCTGGCGCCGTTTATCGGCCTGACTGGCAAAGCCTGGCTGCTGCCGGTAGACGCCAGCTTTTTTACCCTGCCCTTCCCTACCCGGCTGGCCCGGCTGGATGCCCTGGCGGCCGAGCGCCTGAGCACGCTGGACCGCCCCTCGCGGCTGGCGCCCTTGCCCGTGCTGGGCATCCCCGGCTGGCACGCTGGCGCGCAGGACGCCGGGTTTTACGCCAATGCAGATTATTTTCGACCCAGCCGGCGCGCGCCGTCGGTGTGGGCAGCCTGAACCGTGAGCACACCATGAGCACGCCCTCGATCCAAACCCGTCTGCAAGCCGCGCTGGCGCTACAACGCGCCGGCCAGTTTGCCCAAGCCATCGACGACTATCTGGACATCCTCAGCCAACACCCCGACCAGCACGACGCCCATCATCAACTGGGCGTGGCCTACTGGAACCACGGCCAGCAAGAGGTGGCGCTGACCCACTTGCAGCGCGCCTTGCAGGCGCCACAAGTGCCGGGCGGGTATTGGCTGGCGGTGGTGGACGCGCTCACCGGCCTGGGCCGGCACAGCGAGGCGCAGCACTGGCTGGTGAAGGCGCGCCAGCGCGGCCTGCCGGCCAGCGAGCTGCTCGGGCGGGCGCAAGCCACCAACCCGCCGCCAGAGGTGCAGGAACAGATGTTCGCCCATATGCAGCGCGAAGAACTGGACGCCTGCCGCGCGCTGACCCACCCGCTCTTGGCGCAATACCCGGCCTTTGGCCATGGCTGGAAAATGCTGGCCTATCTGTTTCAGCTGAACGGCGAATACCAACCGGCGCTGGAAGCCGGCCAGCAAGCGACATTCTGGCTGCCCGACGACCCGGAAGTGTTCAACAATCTGGGCATCAGCGCGCGCAGCGTGGGCGAGCTGGCGCTGGCCGAGCAAAGCTATCGTCAGGCGCTGGCGCTGGACCCTAACCGGGTGGACACCCATTACAACCTGAGCGCGCTGCTCTACGAACAAGGCCGCCGCCGCGAGGCCGAGCCGCTGTGCCGCCGCGCGCTGGAACTGCGCCCCAACTACCCGGCCGCGCTGAACAACCTGGCCAATATGCTGCGCGAGCGCGGCGAGCTGGGCGAAGCCGAAGCCGTGTGCCGGCAGGCGCTGGCGCTCAAGCCGGACTATGTGCTGGCGCACAATAATCTGGGCATCATCCTGCACGGCCAGGACCGCAGCGACGAGGCCGAAGCCAGCTACCGGCGCGCGCTGGCGCTGGCCCCCACCGACCTGAAATCGCTGAACAACCTGGGCAATCTGCTGAAATCGCGCGGCCGGCTGAACGAAGCCGCCGACTGCTACCGCGCCGCGCTGCAACAAGCGCCGGACATGGCCGAGCTGCACGGCAACCTGGCCAATGTGCAAAAAGACCTGGGCGAGCTGGACGCCGCGCTGGCCGGCTTTAGCCACGCCATCCGCCTCAAACCAGCCCAAGCCGACACCTGGCACAATCTGCTGCTCACCCTGCAATACGCCGACCACGCCCGCGCCGCCGACTGCGCCCACTGGCACCGCGCCTTTGCCGAGCAATTTGAAGCCCCCTGGCGCGGCCGCGTGGCCGCCCACCCCAACAGCCGTGAGCCGGAACGCCGGCTGCGCGTGGGCTGGGTGTCGGCGGATTTTTGCAATCACTCGGTCAGCTACTTCACCCTGCCGCTGCTGCAAGCGCTGGCCGCCCGCCCCGACCTGGGCCTGGAGCTGTACGGCTACAGCCAGGTCCTGGTGCACGACCCGCTGAGCAAACAGCTGGAGGCCTGCTGCGCCAAATGGCGGCATGTACTGGGCCTGAACGACGACGAGCTGGAAGACTGCATCCGCCGGGATCAGATCGACATCCTGATTGACCTCTCCGGCCACACCGCCAACAACCGCCTGCCGGTGTTCGCCCGCAAACCCGCGCCAGTGCAAGTGGGCTGGCTGGGCTACCCGGACAGCAGCGGGCTGACCCACATCGACTGGCGCATCACCGACCGCCACGGCGACCCCGAAGGCGCCGACGAGTATTACAGCGAAAAACTCTGGCGCCTGCCCGAGGTGTTTTGCTGCTACCGGCCGATGATCCGCTTCCCGGAAAAACGCCAGCACCCCGACTACGCCGTCAACCCCACCCCGGCGCTGCAAGCCGGCCACCTC
>ERZ650306.300-NODE-300-length-29755-cov-35.643333_pt1 | contig 29755 bp, 25 predicted proteins | sample MGYA00376242_ERZ650306 | MGnify/ENA primary metagenome ERZ650306 (study PRJEB26733, sample SAMN07839244) | wastewater metagenome | biome: urban; feature: wastewater treatment plant; material: waste water | place: USA: North Carolina | collected 2016-03-31 ... | reverse complement strand
GAGGAATAGCTACTCGATATGACAAGCTCAAAAGAAATTATCAAAGTTCTGTTGCTTTAGCCTGTATATTTTTATGGCTACCTTTATAGGGTTAATTATGAACAGTAAATGTCAACAGACCCTAATCTACCCAACATTTTTGTTTTAAGATTTTAAAAATATTGGATAGTCAATCAAATGTTCATAGTTTGTTAGCAATATCTTTAAATGGAATAATGAGTATGTCTAATAAAATTCAATATCAACTGAAAAAACTTCCTTTAATGTCATGTGCATTGTTGAGCTGTTTGGCTTTTGGGCAAGTACATGCTGTATCTAATGATCAGGTCAAACATCTGGTTGAGTCAGAAAAAAAGAATTATTTAAATACTCTAGAGGCTTTAGTCAATATTGAGTCGGGGAGTAAAGATCTTGTCGGCGTGAATAAGATCGCTAAATATGTCGCCGAACAATTAAAAATGACAGGTGCTGAGGTCAGTATTGTAGAAGCTAAAGATATATATCGTATGGATGATACGCCCCAACAGACTGGTCCAATGGTAAAAGCTGTTTTGAAGGGTAAAGGCAGCAGTAAAATTATGCTAATTGCTCATATGGATACGGTGTATTTAACAGGGATGTTGAAAGACCAACCTTTTAAAATGGAAGGGGATAAAGTTTTTGGTCTCGGAATTTTAGATGATAAACAGGGGGTTGCTGCGATTATTCATACGCTTGATCTTTTGAAAAAGTTGAATTATCAAGATTATGGCACGATCACAGTCTTACTTAACTCCGATGAGGAGATCAGTTCGCCAGGTTCACGCAAACTGATTACTGAAACTGCACAAGACCAAGATGTGGTTTTGTCATTTGAAGGTGGTGGTAAAGATGGCAGTTTACGTTTAGCCACCAGTGGGATTGGTGCAGCATATTTAGAGGTTCACGGGAAATCTGCACATGCAGGGGTTAAGCCTGAAGCAGGCATAAATGCACTGACAGAATTATCACATCAAATCTTACAGTTACAAGATTTATCGAATCCTAAAACAGGGTTGAAATTAAACTGGACTGTAGCGAGTGCAGGTAAAGTGCGTAACGTGATTCCAGACCTTGCGACTGCACAAGCAGATGTTCGTGCTTTGCAAGTTAAAGATTTTCAGCAAGTGGAACGTGTATTACAGGAAAGGATTAAACGTAAAAAGTTAGCTGATAGTGAAGTTAAGTTAAAGTTTGAAATGCGTCGCCCACCTTTAATGGCAAATCCACAGGCAAAAAAATTGGCTGAACAAGCACAGCTTATTTACAAAAATGATTTTAACTTACCAATGAAGGTCTTAGCTGAAGCAACAGGTGGTGGTACAGATGCCGCATTTGCTGGCTTAAATTCGAAAGCAGCGATTTTAGAAGGCATGGGCTTATCTGGTGATGGTGCACATTCGAATAATGCTGAATATATTCTGGTCGAAAGTATTGTGCCGCGTTTATATTTAGCGACAAAGTTGATTATGGACTTATCGACCGCTCAAAAATAATAAAGTTGGTATGAAAGAACTCAACTGATTTGAGTTTTTACATGATGAAAGATGGTGTTTATTTTTAGCAGCATCTTTCATTAATCTAAATATTAGAATCTTAAAAGGAAATGGGTGAGATCTTAAATAAAAACTATATAAAGTGAGGGATATTCTGAGAGATCGGCATAGCTATAGTTGATGTTAATTTTTCATTCTTTGCTGCATAATTCAGCTGAGTCAGTTGGGTCTCGATGTATTGCTTACTGTCCCAAGTGATTGGACATTGATCTTTATTCTTTAAGGAATGAAGGGCCAGCTTTTGTCTCTTCACTGTCAAATTGTTTCTTTTTAAATAAAAACTTCGAAATTACGTTTGCATAAAAAAATAAATGATAACGTGCTGTATATGATGCTTTTTTAACCAAGCAAGCTGAATGTAATTCATGGTAAAATGATCGGCTTTCATCTTTGATCTTTATTTGAGATCTTTCATCTGCCAGCCGAGAATTGCTAGCCATGTCTACTGCTTATACTATGCAGACCGCGCCTAAAGCGTTGTTTGATTACGACAAATATTGGGCGTCATGTTTTGAACCTGCGCCATTTTTGCCGATGTCGCGCGAGGAAATGGACCAACTCGGTTGGGATAGTTGTGACTTTATTTTGGTCTGTGGTGATGCGTATATCGACCATCCATCATTTTGTTCGGGCATTATTGGCCGTACGTTAGAAGCACAAGGTTTCCGTGTCGGGATTATTGCACAACCTGATTGGACGAATGTTGAAGCATTTCGAGTTTTGGGTAAGCCAAATATCGCTTGGGGTGTGACCGCTGGGAATATGGATTCGATGATCAACCGTTATACGGCTGATCGTAAAATCCGTTCTGATGATGCCTACTCGCCAGATAATTTACCCAATAAACGTCCAGACCGTGCAGCAACCGTATATTGCCAACGTGTACGCGAAGCATTTCCAGATGTACCTGTATTGTTAGGTGGAATTGAAGCATCTTTACGTCGTATTGCACATTATGACTATTGGTCAGACAAAGTTCGTCGTTCAGTGTTGATGGACTCAAAAGCCGATCTTTTGATGTATGGTAATGGTGAGCGTTCAATTACTGAAGTGATGCATCGCTTAGCCAAAGGCGAAAAAATTCACGAAATTACCGATGTTCGTGGCACGGCATTTATCGTGAATAAATTAAACCGTCCATCTAAAGCCAAGTTTGTGGAAATCGCATCGAATGATGTGGATGCCATTGGCCGTGTTGATCCGATCATCAATCCTTATGTGATGACTGAAGATTTAGATGGCTGTGAAATTGAAAAAGATAAGGGTAATTCTTTAACCCAATACCAAAATTTCCAAAAAGAAATTGTGACGAATCAAATTGTTCGTGAAGGGGATAAACTCGATCCTGATACACAAATTGTGCAGTTACAACCATCTTCAAAGGCAATTAAACATAAATTACCGCCGCGTGAACTGGCTGTGATTCGTTTGCCTGCATTTGAAGCAGTGGCAGATGATCCCGTTTTATATGCACATGCCAACCGTATTTTGCACCTTGAAACCAATCCGGGAAATGCACGTGCTTTGGTACAAAAGCATGGCGAGCGTGATGTTTGGTTAAATGCTCCACCGATTCCGTTAACGACGGAAGAAATGGACTATGTGTTTGATTTACCTTATGCACGTCTACCGCATCCTGTCTATGCTGATGCGCGTTTCCCTGCATTTGACATGATCAAATTTTCGGTCAACATTATGCGTGGCTGTTTTGGCGGTTGTACCTTCTGTTCGATTACAGAACATGAAGGACGCATCATTCAAAACCGTTCAGAAGAATCAATTTTACGTGAAGTTGAAAAGATTCGTGATACAGCACCTGGTTTTACCGGCATCATTTCTGACTTGGGTGGGCCTACAGCAAATATGTACCGTTTGCATTGTAAAGACCCTGAGATTGAAAAGAACTGTCGTAAACCATCGTGTGTTTATCCGGGCGTATGTCAAAACTTGCATACCGATCATGCTCCGTTAACGCAGTTATATCGTAAAGCACGCGCTATTAAAGGCATTAAAAAGATTCTGATTGGTTCAGGTTTACGCTATGACTTGGCGGTGTTAAACCCTGAATATGTCAAAGAATTGGTACAGCATCATGTCGGTGGTTATTTAAAAATTGCGCCTGAACATACCGAAAAAGGTCCATTGTCTAAGATGATGAAACCGGGCATCGGGACCTATGATCGTTTCAAGCAAATGTTTGATCGTTTCAGTAAGGAAGCAGGTAAAGAACAGTATCTGATTCCGTACTTTATTGCAGCGCATCCGGGTACGACCGAATATGACATGATGAATTTGGCGATTTGGTTGAAGAAAAATGGTTTCCGTGCCGATCAGGTACAGACTTTCTATCCATCGCCAATGGCAACCGCGACCACCATGTATCACACGGGTAAAAACCCATTAGCCAAAGTGGCGCGATATACTGAAGATGTGGATATTGTGAAAGGTGAGAAGCGTCGTCGTCTGCATAAAGCCTTCTTGCGTTATCATGATCCAAACAACTGGCCATTACTCCGCGATGCTTTAAAGGAGATGGGTCGCCAAGATTTGATTGGCAACTCGAAACAGCATTTGATTCCAACCTATCAACCGCAAGGGACAGAAGGTCAGTATCAGTCTGCTCGGAAGAAAAACTCAACCGTGGATGGTGATTCACAAAAACGTAATGGTGATAGTCGCAACCAACAAGCGAAAAATCAATCGCGTCCATCGAATACCAAAAAGCGTCCTGAACGTGGTCAGATTTTAACGCAGCATACAGGTTTGCCACCGCGTGAAACAGGTGATGCCAAGAAACCATTTGGACATTCAAAGTCAAAACCAAAGTCTAAGTCACGTGCTTAATGGCAATTGAATATAAAAAAGGATGCTACGGCATCCTTTTTTAGGATCGATCTTTTTTATTGCGTTAGAAAAATAGCTCAAAGATTGGCTTTTCTGCCATCCGTCTGGAAAATTGGGTCAATCCGAAGAATCATATTGCACGTGAATGGATCACTCTATTACAGTGTAGATAGGCTAAAGAGCCAAAATTTCATTCAGATTAAAACAAAACGTGTTACAACGAATGACATTGCAAAAAATTGTTTAGTTTTATCAGCGTTTGTTTGATTTTAGCTTTAGTTTTTTTATTGCGTGGTTTGGGTAAATGGTCAGTAGGTTATACTGATCGGATAAAAATCGGTGTGATACCGAAAATTATAATAAAGATGAAAAGGATACAAATATGACAACTTATATGGTAATTGGTAGCGTGTTGTTGATACTGGTCATGATTTTAGCGAGTAAAGCGTTGATCCCTAAGACCAAGCAGCAAGATAGTGCATTAAGACAACGTGCTATTTTTAGTATGCATGAGCAACTGACTTATACTCGTTTGAAAGAAATTTTACCGCATCATACTGTGCTGGCACATGTATCTTATGATGCCTTACTCACTACAAAATTTTCGCGTACACGAAATAAATACCGCAATTTGGTGGCTGATTTTGTCATTGTGGATAGTGCACAACAAGTTTTGGCAGTGGTTGCTTTAGAAGATCCGCTTTCACTGAAACGTCCACAAAAGGCACAGTTTCAGGATGCGATCCTCGATATGGCTGGCTATAAAGTGATTCGTTATGAAGAAGTGCCTGACTATCATCAGTTACGTGAAGATTTTTATGGCGATCTCTATGCTTCGTCGCGTTTGACTAAAGATACGCGTGTAGCCAAAAAATATGATTACTATAATGCAGCACAAACTCGAAAATTACGTCTGATCGGCTAACTGAATCTCAGCGCGCATCATAAAAACATGAAAACTCATGTTTTTATGATGCATGTATTTTTTATGCAGGTTTCACTGCAACAACGGTTAACTCTACCAATACTCGTGGATCATAAAGTTTAGCTTCAACACAGGTACGGGGTAAGGCATCAATGTCTGCAACCCAAGCATCCCAAACTTCGTTGAAAGCGGCATAGTCTTTTTCAATGTCTTTTAAATAAATCGTCACAGATAAAATATGGCTTTTATCTGTGCCTGCATCAGCCAGAAATTGATCGATCATGTCGAAAGTTTGTTGTGTCTGTCCTTTAATATCTAAATCAAAGTCAGAAGCCAATTGTCCTGCTAAATGAACCAAATTACCTGAAACAGCAATTTCAGAAAAACGATTTGAGACATGCAAACGTTGTACAGCCATCATATTTCTCGAATACAAATTATTAGGTAAAGTTTACGTGATCATGGTCATTCTGCAAATCTAGTTTGTTGCAATTGATTAAGTTTGTGGCGATTTTGAAAATGCATCGATTCGGATCAAAAGCTTGGTTTGAAAGATTAATATGCAATTGTATTCGGGGCAGACAATCAAATTGCCTAAGTTTAAAAAATGAATCTGTGCCATTCTCAATTGGCTTAAACAAAAAGCAATCGAACTTTGTATCGGGCATAGTTGTTTTAACTGCTGATTTTTCGAAATATGTGTGGTGATATACGTGGTGTACATAACGGGTCTCGATATTATTCTGACTTGATTGTTTTAAGCAGGTTTGTGAATGGCTATGCACCATTCACAAGCGGGGTTTTGTGATTATTGAGGTGGGGTATAGGTTCTTAGCTCGCGCTCAGGTTTATTCCCAATGCTGTACCAATCAATATGGCGGGTAATAAACATCACCACTGCGAGAACAACGAAGGAGATAATTGAACCCATTAGAAAGTCTTGCCTGAAGATTGCAGTAACATATACATAATGGCGTATAGACTGCTTAAAATGATGCCAAACAAAGCAGCAGCTTTGATGCCTTTCATTACAAAGTATAAATACCAAGTCATTAAGCCTATACAAGCAATCGCCGCAACGATATATGCCCATACAAAGGCATAATATTCACTGATCGAAAGGAGTAGAACAAAGAATATGCCTTGCGCCATGGCAACTAAAGAATATTGAATCGGGTGGATTCGTAAGCTTTTCAGCACTTCAAATAAGAAGAAGCAGCCAAAGGTGATGATGATAATCACAATGCCGTATTTAATCGCACGATCTGTTTGGGTATAGACATTCACTGACTCTAAAAACTCAGTTGTTAAGCCAATTTTTTCATGTCCTGCTATTTCATGCTCACTAGAATTTGCAGTTTGAACGTAGTTGCTTTGAGCGAATTGGCGAGTGCAATCATTGCTTTCACAATAGATGAATTTATTCAGGTTTTGATAACCTAGGGCAATATTTTTCCATTGTGCATTGAATTTCTGCTGAGCGCTGGTTTTTGCATACGGTAAGTTTTGACCATCGTATTTAATATCAGCCCAATTGCCTTTGGCTTGATAAGTAACGCTACGACTGGTTGGAATAAGGGTAAATTTACTTAAACCCGTTAGGTTTGCCGTTAAGTCAAAGTGAAAGCCATTTTGAATGGCGCTGATCAATTCAGGATATTTTTTTGCAGAAATACTCATAAAATCAAATCCTGAGCCATCACTGCCTTGAGAGCTTACTTCAAAAGCATAATTTTTATTGAGTATTTTAAGTATAGGTTGCTGATCTAAACCACGCGGGTCATGTACTGGGAAAATAATTTCAGCACGATCCCAAAGATAGGTTTTATTTTCTAATTGAGTTTTTTGGAAAACTCCTTTCGCTGTTAAATTGGCTTGGTAGCTAATCGCACGGTAAATCGTGCGTTTGTAGGTATCGTCTGAAACATTAAAGTTTGATGTCCATTGAGTGCTGTCGGCACCGATATACATCCAGCTTTCTTCTGTACATGCATAGGATTTTTTCTGTTCTTGATACGGAACTTGTATATAAGGTGAAACAATGGTTTGCGGGCTGATATTGTTTTGTGAGATTTCTTTAAGAAAGGCTTGTTGGTAACCTTGGCGTTCTGATACGAGGCTAGTAATGAAAAATAAGCCGCCCCAAAATATGGCGACCAATATAACGATTGCAATGATTTTAAGGCTAAGGAAATTAGAGCGCATAATGATTCCTGATGATTTGTTTTTTTCAGGATTGAGTATGTGAAAGTGAGATGGTTTTGATTTTTATGTGAAGTTTAGGTGGAGCTTTTTAAACCCTAATCTAAGAATTTATAAAAAAACATCAATTTATAGAAGAATCCACGTTTTTAAATCCTGCTAAGGCAATAGAATAGTCACCAATACGCCTTGTTGATGCGGTTGAATACTTGAAATATGGTTGGCTTGGATATTTTGAATAGTAATTTGCCCATGATGTTGTTCAATCACTTGTTTGACGATGCTTAAACCAATGCCTGAACTGCGTTGTTGGGTAATGGGGCGGGGCAATGAAAAATAAGTGTCAAAGATCTGTGTGAGTGCATATTCTGGAATCCATTCACCTTCATTAAAAATCTGTAATTGAATCTGCTGATGGCTTTGACGATGTAATTGAATCAAGATCTTTGCAGATTCTGCCGAGAAATCTAGAGCATTGTCTAAAAGATTGGCAATGGTTTGTTGTAACCACAAGCGATCGGCTTGAATGGTGCAATCTGTTTCAATATCCAATAAACACTGAATTTTCTTGGCATGTATTTGACTGGCGTGTTGATCTAAAACGTGTTGTATCAGTTGAGATAAATTAAAGCTTTGAATTTCAATTTGATGTTTGGATTTTTCTAAACGTGTGAGCAATAACATACGGTCAATTAAGGTTTTTAAGCGTTGGCTTTGACCATGAATATGACTTGCAAACTGTTGTTGATCATTCAATGGCAAATCTTCTTTGAGTAATTCTGCACTGGCTTGAATCGCTGTAAGTGGGCTTTTTAACTCATGGGTTAAAGTGTTGACATAGTGTTCTACATAGGCACGATCTTCGAGTTTTTCTCGCATATTTTCAACCGCTTGTGCCACTTGATTCAGCTCTTTGGCTGAACGGAAATAAGGGGTTTGATTCACAGGAGCAAGTGCTTGAGCGTATTTTCGAACGCGGTCGATACTGTGTTTGAGCCAATAGGCAACCAAACTGGCAAGGAAGAGACTGAGTAAGGTAATCCATGCAGCTTGGCGCAGTAATTGATCTTCAGCGCGTTGAATATAAGGTTGTACAGAGCTATTCGGTTTACCAATACTCACCACACCAATCAATTTCTGTTGCTGGTTTGGTGCTGCTTGATAATAAATCGGTGCGGCGATAAACATGGTGCTGCTATTGGAATCCCCCTCATAGCTGCGTGTTGAACGTACACCGTATTTGCCTTGCAGTGTTAGATAAACGTCATTCCAGCGTGAATAATCTTGCCCAGTGGCGATGCCTTGTGAATCGTAAATCACAATACCCTTAGCGTCAGTAATATAGATTTGTTGATTAATTTCTTTTTTATTATGCTGCCAGATATTGGCATTCAGTTTACGATTCAGCGCCTTTTGAATTTTTTCATCAAATTGTGCTGTACTGACTTTATTCTCATGGACATCTTCAGACACTAACATCGCAATAATATTAGCATTTTCAGCCAGTGTATCTTCAACCACTTGGCGGACATTGGGTTTAACTTGCTGATTAAAGGTATAGGACATAAACCACAGCCCAAGCAAGATAATTAAACCAAAGAAAAACCAAATACGAATAAAGATAGACATTTTTTACAGTATCCGTTTTAGGCTATAACCGAAACCACGATGGGTCATAATCGGATCATATGCTGCTGAAATCTGTTTGAGTTTTTGCCTTAAACTTTTGATATGGGTATCAACTGTACGTTCTAAACTATGTTCAGGATGTTCCCAAATATGATCCATCAATTGTTGGCGACTAAAGACTTGTTCAGGATGATCGATTAACAGCTTCAGTAGACGATATTCATAACGAGTAAGTTGCAATGCTGTACCGTGATAATGAATTTGTAGTGATTCATCAATACATTGCCAAGCTTTAGAGGGAGTAGGTTGTGGATCAACACGGGTTTGAGTGGTTTGCAGTTGGCTCTGAATTTCCATCCTGCGCCAAATCGCTTTAATACGAGAAACAATTTCACGTGAACTAAAAGGTTTAGTGCAGTAATCATCTGCTCCAATTTCTAAGCCGATAATGCGGTCAATTTCATCATCTCGTGCAGTTAAAAACAGCAGTGGTGTGTGGTTAAACAGGCGAATTTTTTTACAGACATCAAAGCCATTTATATCGGGTAGGCCGATGTCTAAAATAATAAAATCGTAATGTTGCTGTTGAATAAATTCAATGGCTTGAGCACCAGTATTGGCCCAAGTGACTTGCCATTCTTCACGTTCGAGTGCATAACGTAAGGGCATCAGAATAGCAGCATCATCTTCAATACATAGAATCTGTTTTTTATTATTCATCAGTCTTTAAATGTTCATTTGATCATTTTGAGTGTACTGAAATTCTTTTTTTTAGACGAATGAATTTTAAGTGAAGTTGAGATGAACTTTGTAATCATGTGAGAAATATTGAATGTATTTTGAGGCAGGTATTTTACCCATGATAAATATCAGAGATGTCCTGTAATCTTCGGATTTGATCGTCACGCCAATCACAGGACGTATGCTAAAAGTAAAGGTAAGTTTTAGCATCTCAGCGGTTACATGGATAAATGCAGCGCGTCATTAGATTACTCTAAAAACACAGTTTGTGAATGCTAAATTGCATTATTTTTGTTCTTTTGGTTAAAAAATGACTGATTGAGCAATCAGTCAGACCATAAAGAGAGCTGGGGTAGAGGCTCTTGAGTCGAAAGTGCATAGACCCCAACACCGATAAGACGAAATTGTTGATCCGGTGTGATTTGCATTTCTTTGAGTAAGATATCTAAGGTCATTTGCAGTTCAGTTTGATGCTTTAATGGCATTTTGAAGCTTTTACTGTGCTGTAGGGTTTGAAAGTTTTTCAGTTTCAGTTTGACGGTGACACCGCGGGCATACAGTTGCTTTTTCTCTAAGCTTTGCCAGACTTGCGCAATCAACTTGGGCCAAAATGGGAGACATTGTTCAATGGTTAAGTCATCATCAAAAGTGGTTTCTTTTGAAATTTGCTGACGTTCTCGTTCCGCTTGTACAGGGCGCTCATCAATCCCTTGTGCATATAGATAGAGCTGTTTGCCATATTTGCCAAAATGATGAATCAGGATATTTTCATCCACATGCTGTAAATCACCTAAAGTTTCAAGTTTGAGCGCATGTAATTTTTCTTGCATGACTTTACCCACTCCGGGGATTTTTTTAAGCGGCAAGTGCTGAATAAATTGCTGAACTTGTGAGGGTTTAATCACGCAGATACCATTGGGTTTATTCCAGTCCGAAGCAACTTTGGCTAGAAACTTATTCGGTGCTACACCCGCAGAGGCGGTCAGTCCTGTGCTCTGAAAAATATCAGCACGGATGCGTTCAGCAACTTCTGTGGCACTGGCCAGTTGTTGTAAATTTTCCGTCACATCTAAATAAGCTTCATCTAAGGAAAGCGGTTCAATGAGTGTGGTATAACGCTGAAAAATTGTATGAATTTGTGCTGAGACCGCACGATATTTAGAGAAATTAGGTTCAATCACTATCAGTTGAGGACAGCGTTTTTTGGCTTGAGTCATCGACATGGCAGAGCGGAGTCCGTAGCGACGTGCAGGGTAGGATGCGGCTGCAATGACGGCACGAGGATGGTGTGAAGAAATCACCACAGGTAAATGCTTTAAGTCGGGACGATCAAGTAACTCCACCGAGGCATAGAAGGCATCCATGTCGATGTGAATGATTTTTCGCATGCTGAATTTTAATATTGAAACCTAAGTCAGTATTGCACTATTCAGATCGATTGCGTAGTCCTCTATGTGGCATAAGCGACAGAATTGGACTTGGTGTTTTTGTATTTGAATTTCAATGCTGAGCTTGGAACTGCTTACTTGATTGGTAAGTTTTGTGGCAGTTGATAAAGTCCTTGGCGCTCTAAAAAGCTGATCCAATCTTGTTCTGAACCCTGAAATACATTGAGATCCACCAAGGTTGGTATGCCTTTAATTTGACCTTGGCTGGTGTGTTGCCAAAAGGTCCATTTCGGATTGCCTTTGAGCTCAGGCTGGCCTTGATATTCACGAATCCAAAGGGGAGTTTGTTTAAATTCATCGACCAAAACAATATTATAAAATGCTTTAGAAGTATAAAAAATGGGTTGCAAACCATAGTGTTGATACAGTTGGTCGTGCATGACCTGAATTTCTTTGAGCAGCTGTTCTCTGGTATAGGTGTTGATACAGGTGCTGTCATATTCCAAATCAATCACAGGCGGCAAACTATCGGTTTTCTTCGGCACAGTTTCGATAAAGTTCTGCGCCTGAATCTGGCCATCACGGCATAAACGATAAAAATGATAAGCCCCGACCAAAAAGCCTTGTTCACGAGCTTTGAGCCAATTGTCCTGAAATTTACGGTCTTTGAAATCGCCCCCTTCAGTGGCTTTTAAATAAACGAATTTAAACTCTTGGGGAGAAATGGATTGCCATTGGATGTCGCCCTGATGATGAGACACATCAAAGCCTTTTATTGGATACTCTTGGGCAGATGCGACATTGTTCTGCAAGAAAAAATAGGTGATCCCGAGTCCGACACATAGCATCACTACACAGGCAAGTATGTAATAGGGGTATGAGGTTTTTGACGGCGTGGAAACTTTCTTTCTTGCGGACATGCTTTTGCAGGTATTGGTTTTTAGCTCATCATCATAGCTCGAATTTGCGGAACTGACCATGATGATTATGGTCAGTGAATGGCAGCACTTTGTATCTGTTATTCATCCACGGTATCTTTGGGGATGTGCCAGAAAATAGCTGCGGTAATCAGGTTAATACAGCCCAAAACAATTAAGGTGTTATGGAATGCCATGACGATGTGATCTGTACCCAAATATGCGGTAAAGACATTGACTAAAGTACCTGCCAAAGCCACGCCAATACTCATCGATACCATCATGATCATCGACAAGAAACTGTTGCCACTGCTGGCATCTTGTTGCGGTAAATCTTTCAGCGTGAGGGTATTCATAGACACAAATTGCAGGGAGTTCAGCATGCCAAAAACAAAGAAATGCAGTGCGCGCAGCCAAGTTGGGGTGTCTGCGGTATTGAGGGCAAAACTGGCGATACATGCGCCGACCAATAAGGTGTTAACCAAAAGCACGTGGCGATAACCAAAGCGCTGAATCAAGTGACGAATGATGGGTTTGGATGCCAGTGAACCCAGCACGGTCGGAATCATTAAGAGTCCCGTCACAAAGGGTTCAAAACCGAAAGCCACTTGTAACATGAGTGGCATCAAAAAGGGCATAGCATTGCCACCGAGGCGAGCAAAGAAGTTACCTAAAATACCCACGGCATAAATGCGGTTACGAAACAGTTTACTGCGAAATAGCGCATTTTGATGGGTATGTGCATGATAGGCATACCAAAGCGCAGTCACCAAGCTCAGTACAATCAGCCCCATACTCCACCATAAAGTTAGGTGCGGACTGGCAAAATTTTCAATCCCTAGAGATAGTCCTGCCATGGTGATTACCAACAGGATAAAACCCCAAAAGTCAAAACGAGGTACATTCTGCTCGGTGACATTCGGCATGGCTTTAAAGCTAATCAGGACACCTAACAGCCCCATGGGGAGGTTAATCAGGAAAATCCAATGCCATGTACTGACTTCGACCAACCAGCCCCCGAGTGTTGGACCAATCAGAGGGCCAATCAGTCCCGCAAGGCTCATTAAACTCATGGCCGATAAGAACTGCGTCCGCGGAATGACCTTGAGCATGGCTAAACGGCCAACAGGGAGTAATAATGCACCACCGATGCCTTGTAGCACGCGATAGAACAATAATTCATTTAAACTTTCAGAAAAGCCACAGCCCAGCGAGGCAAGGGTAAAAATGATAATGGCACTGAAATAGGTATTGCGCACTCCAAAACGGTCGGCGAGCCAGCCACTCAAGGGAATACAGGCAGCAACGGCAAGCACATAGGCCACCACCACGCTATGCATTTGGAGCGGGTCTTCATTCAGACTGGCTGCCATAGCCGGTAGAGCGGTATTCACAATGGTGGTATCTAAGCCTTGCATAAAAAAGCCAATCGAAACCAGAAGTACCAAAAGACGGTACTCAGGAGCGAGTGCTTGATGGGTCGGCGTTTGGTTCATAGATACAACAAAGTGAAATTTTTAAACAGTTTAGCTTAATTTAAGTTGGACTGTTGTTGCGAATGTGCATTTATCACATGCCATCAAATTGACATCTCTACGTCATGTGTTTGCAACGCGTGCGTCATACATTGGTCAAATTTGAACCGATATTTAGATCATGATCAATAAAACTTATAGTGCCGTTTTTTTAGCATGCATGGGGTTGGGCTTAGCAGGATGCAATGACAGTGATGATGCGCAAACCATCACACCACCACCAGTGGTAGAGGAAGCCACGCCGAATAGTATTGAACTGGTTCATCTTGCAAGTTATGAGTCGGGGATATTTGGACAGAGTGCAGCTGAAATCCCCGCCTATGATGCTGCGAGTAAGCGCCTGTTCGTGGTGAATGCACAAAAAGGCATGGTCGATGTTTTAGATTTCTCCCAACCAGCGCAACCGACATATATCCAATCTTTGGATGCCAAAACTTATTTAGCCAATTCCGAAGTGAATAGTGTCGCGGTGCATAATGGCATCGTGGCGCTTGCGGTTCAGGCTGAGGATAAAACCCAAACCGGTATTGTGGCTTTCTTTAAAGCACAGGATCTCTCTTTTATCAGCCAAGTCAACGTGGGAGCTTTGCCAGATATGTTGACCTTCACGCCTGATGGTCGAAAAGTACTGGTAGCGAATGAAGCGGAACCGAATGAAGGGTATCAAGTCGATCCCGAAGGTTCGGTCAGCATTATTGATATTTCAGATATTCAAAAACCAACAGCAACTATTGCGGGCTTCCACGCATGGAATGACCGTAAACAAGACTTATTAGATGCAGGCATTCGAATTTTTGGCCCAGACATCAGTCAATACCCAAATGTTGCTAACGTAGGTATTCAAACGACCACCGTTGCACAAGACCTAGAGCCTGAGTACATCGCAGTCAGTGCTGATGGTAAAAAAGCATGGGTTAGTTTGCAGGAAAACAATGCGATTGGGGTTTTAGACCTAGAAAAAAATCAATTTGTTGACCTTTTCCCGATGGGCTACAAGGACCATAGTTTGCCTGAAAATGCCTTGGATGGAAGTGACCGTGACTGTGCTATTGGTCAAGACTCTTTGGGACGTAGTATTACAGAATGTGCAAAAGATGCAGGCATGATTAATATTAGTTCTTGGCCAGGGCTATATGGCATGTATATGCCCGATGCCATTGCATCATACCAAGCCAATGGCAAAACCTATTTGGTCACAGCCAATGAGGGGGATGCCCGTGAATGGCTAAGGGATGAAGCCAAATACTTTGAAGGCGGGGACTTAAATGCTGGTTATGCTGAAGAGATACGCATTAAACATTTGTTTAAAAAAGCAGGTTTTGATGCCAAAGGCGATTATGCCGCGCATTTACGTCAGCTTGCACCGGGCGTAAAAGGGGCGAAATTAAACCCAGAGGTGTTTAAACCTTGTCAAACGGCTGACGCAACAGAAGTCTGCGCGGATAATTTAATTAAAGATTCACAAATTGGACGTTTGACCATTAGTTGGACGCAAGGTTATCAAAAAGACTCACTGACAGGTCTGCCGAAGCTAGATGAAAATGGTCGTCTGACTTATGACAAATTATATGCCTATGGTGGCCGTTCGGTGAGTATTGTCGACCCTGAAACCAAGCAAATTGTATGGGACTCGGGGAGTGAGTTTGAGCAAAAAATTGCGGAGCTGTTCCCAGAGCAATTTAATAGCAATCATGAAGCATTTAAATTTGATGACCGTAGTGACAATAAAGGCCCTGAACCTGAAGGCGTGACTTTGGGTAAAATTGGTGAAAAGACCTTTGCCTTTATTGGACTTGAGCGTGCCAGTGGCATCATGGTGTATGACATTAGCAACCCGAATCAGGCTAAATTTGTTCAGTATCTGAACCATCGCAACACCACGGAAACAGAAGTCACGAAGCAAGGTGACTTAGGCCCAGAAGGTTTGATTTTCATCGCGGCGAAGAATTCACCCAATGGTCGCCCGCTGTTGGTGGTGGGAAATGAAGTCAGTGGTAGTACAGCGGTTTATGAAGTCAAACTCAATTAAAAAACTGAGTTTTGAATTTGAAAAAAGAGCACTACGGTGCTCTTTTTTATGGCGCTACAAAAAATATATGACAAGGATGTCATGAAAATGAAATAAAACAGTCATAATCTTTGGCAAACGTCCAAGGGCACTGTCTTGGAATAAATTATTCAAAAGGTTGGTTTTATGACAATCGAAATTTTGATGGTGATAGGCTTCTGTTTAGCCGCTTATTCTATCGTCGGAAATGATGTGCCACAGACATTAGGTACGTTTATTTCATCCAATGCACATCGTCCATGGTGGGTGCTTTGGCTCTTTATCAGCAGCATTTTGGTGGTGGTGTTGATTTATGGTTGGTATGCATCCGGTGTGGGTGATGCATCATATGGCCGTTTAGAAACGATCCCTTTTCCTGAGGGTGGGGTCACGTGGCTCTATATTGTGCCACCGATTTTACTGTTATTTTTAACCAAATACGGAATTCCCGTCAGTACCACTTTCTTGGTTTTAACCATTTTCTCGCCTGCAAGTTTAGGCTCGATGATGGTGAAATCGATGATGGGCTATGCGGTGGCCTTTGTGGTTGCGATTATTGTCTATCGTTTTGTGATGCGCCAAGTCGCGAAGTATTTTGCGAAAACCCGTAATCAAGAACCGTCGCATATTTGGATTGGGCTACAGTGGGTCTCTACGGCTTTTCTGTGGAGTCAGTGGCTGATTCAAGATTTGGCCAATATTTTCGTCTATGTACCCCGTCAAGTGCCGTTTTCATTTTTACTGTTTGCCATCACGGTCTTTGTGGTGTTGTTGGCGGTGATTTTGTACCAACGTGGTGGTGCGATTCAGAAGATTGTCGATACCAAAACAGGTGTTACCGATATTCGTGCAGCGACCATTATTGACTTTATGTATGCCCTGATTTTGTTGGTCTTCAAAGAGTGGAGCAATATTCCAATGAGTACCACATGGGTATTCTTAGGTTTACTTGCAGGTCGTGAGTTTGCAATGTCGATGATTTTTGATGAAGTGAACAAACACCGCACTTCGCGTAACGTCAGTAAAGATGCGATGAAATTGATGTTTGGCTTAGCCATGTCCGTGATTTTGGCGACCACACTGCCGTGGTTCTATAATTTTGTCACCCATTATGGGCAATAACCGCACATGTTAAAAAAGCGAGCACTAGGCTCGCTTTTTTATGGCATTAAGAACAGGGTTTAAATGGCAAAGTGTGCTGGACTGCCGAGGTTGGCAATGGCTGAATAAATCTGTTCAGCATGGTTGCACACAATCAGTTTTGCGCGGTGCTGTGGCGGTAGAAAACCTTCTTCTACTGCATGATCCAACTGGGTAATCAGTGCGTCATAGAAACCATTGACGTTATAAATCATCATCGGCTTTTGGTGTTGGTTCAGTTGTCCCCAGGTTGCCACTTCTAAAATTTCTTCAAAAGTGCCTAAACCACCGGGTAGTGCGACAAAGGCGCTTGCACGTTCGGCCATTAAGGCTTTGCGCTCATGCATGGTTTGTACAACATGTAATTCGGTCAGTTGGTGATGCGCAATTTCATAATCCAGCATAAATTCTGGAATGACGCCGACTGCTTCACCGCCGTGGCTAATCATGGCATCGGCCACTTGTCCCATGAGGCCAATGCTGGCCCCCCCATAAACCAGACCAAAACCCTGTTTAGCTAAACCTTGTGCCAGTGCAATCGCTTTTTCTTGATAAATCGGTTTATTGCCTGAACGAGAACCGCAATAAAGTGCGATCAGAGGTTGAGTGGTTTGAACATTTACTTCAGTGTTGAGAGAGGATATTTTTAATTCACTATTCATGGCGTATGTTTTTACCTTTTGCTTTATCTACTTTTTCTCTCTTAGTTTAAGCAAGAAATGTGACGGCAAGCTGTATTTAATCTAACAATCGGGTAATAATTTGTTAAATCTTTTAAAACAGTGCGCTTTTGAAAAAAAGATGAATTTCATGTAGATCTTGCCTATACTTATTTCCTGTTTTACAACACAAGAACGAACATGGGTAGTGGTAGTTGTCGCTCAAGACATCTTCAGTTTTCCGAAAAAAAATTACAGCCATTGGTGCTGAATCTTCCTTTTCATCCGCTTAAGTTGCGTTATGCACCGTATATTTCCCCTCGACAGGAGCAGATCACATGATATTTGAATGGATGTCTGATCCTTCTGCGTGGGTGGGGTTACTCACCTTAGTGGTGCTGGAAATTGTGCTGGGGATTGATAACTTGGTTTTTATTGCGATTTTGGCGGAGAAACTTCCACCAGAACAACGCAATACGGCTCGAGTTGTTGGTTTGATCCTTGCACTCTTAATGCGTTTGGTGCTGTTGGCCTCAATTGCTTGGGTGGTGACACTGACCGAGCCGCTGTTCCATATCTTCGATCATCCTTTCTCAGGACGGGATTTGATTCTTCTGTTTGGTGGGGTGTTCTTACTGTTTAAAGGCACCATGGAACTGCATGAACGTATTGACGCCAAAGTGGTTCAGAAAGAAGAAAGTCCAGCCAATGCTGTGTTTTGGATGGTGATCGTTCAGATTGTAGTTTTGGATGCTGTGTTTTCCTTAGACTCGGTGATTACCGCAGTCGGTATGGTTAAACACCTGTCTGTGATGATGATTGCGGTGATTATCGCCGTGGGCATTATGCTGTGGGCATCGAAAGCCTTGATGGAATTTGTCAACAAACATCCGACCGTGGTGATTTTGTGTCTCGGCTTCTTGATGATGATCGGTTTCTCATTGATTGTAGAAGGCTTTGGTTTCCATATTCCAAAAGGCTACTTATATGCCGCGATTGGTTTCTCGGTGATTGTTGAATTCATCAACCAAACCATGCGCCGTAATCAAGAAAAAATGGTCACCACCACAGATCTTCGCTATAAAACTGCATCTGCGGTGCTGCGAATGTTGGGCGGTAAAAGTAGTGATCATGCCTCTGAGCCTGAAGATGTACTGGCAACTCGCGCCTATGCGGATGAAGTGTTTGATCCTGAAAATGGGGTCTATCATAGTGTCTTGGTGCAAGGGGTGCTGGGTTTGTCCGAGCGTCCTGTGAAGTCCGTGATGACCCCACGTCCAGAGTTGGAGTGGATTGATTTAGAGGATGAAGAAACCTCAATCAAATCACAACTACTTAGCATTACGCATTCACGTTTAATCGTGGCACGGGGCGAGTTAGACAACATTGCAGGTGTGGTGCTGACCCATAAAGTTTTAAACGAATATATCGAAACCGGTATCCTCGATTTTGATAAACATTTACGTGAACCTGTGATTGTGCATGAAAATGCGCAAGTCCTGATGGTGATGGAACAATTGCGTCAAGCACCGTTGCAAATGGCTTTGGTCTTGAACGAATACGGCTCGATTGAAGGGATTGCCACGCCGATTGACGTATTAGAGGCGATTGCAGGGGAGTTCCCCGATGAAGATGCTGAAGACAATGTGGCTGAAAGTTTAGAAGATGGTAGCTTGATGCTCGATGGTTCAACCGATATTCGCCATGTGTCGTTATTGTTGGATCGTGATTTGGTCGACGAGTCTGATCAGTACTCAACCTTGTCAGGCTATATCCTCTTTCATTTAGGTCGTTTACCCGAAAATGGCTCTAGCCTTGAAGCAGATGGTTGTATTTTTGAAGTGGTGACGATGGATGGGCACAAAATTGAAAAAGTGCATGTGATTCCAAAGTCGGATCTGCACAAGGAATCATCTTAAAACAAACCTTAATCTGGTTTGAACAGGTTAAAATAGCTCGCAATGTCGAGCTATTTTTTATGGAAAAATCATGAGTAATGTTGAGTGTCCGTGTGGGCAGGGTGAATATGAAAAGTGCTGTCAGCCTTTGCACTTGGGACAAAGCCGTGCGCAGAGTGCTGCTCAACTTATGCGCTCACGTTATAGTGCTTTTGCCAAACAGCAAATTGATTACATTGTGCAAACCACAGCGTTGGGGCAGCAACAGGCTCTAGATGTTGCAGCAATTGCAGAGTGGAGTCGAAGCAATCAATGGTTGAAGTTAGACGTCGTGCAGGCCAATGAAAAACTCGATAAAAACCATGCCATGGTCGAGTTCAAAGCCCATTATCATGATGGCACATCGCCACAGATACATCATGAAATTTCACATTTTGTGAAACATGCCGAGGCATGGTATTTTTTAGATCCAACCACTGAAATGCAAATCACCATGAAACAAGCGTGCATCTGCGGTTCAGGGAAAAAATTTAAACAATGTTGTGCACAATTTTTATAATTTTAAGCAAATTTGGCTTAGAATAGCGCGCATCAATTAGCCTATATGGAATCCAGGCGATGTTACTCACTATTATTTATATTATAGCGATCACAGCAGAGGCAATGACAGGTGCACTGTCGGCGGGTCGGCGTAGTATGGATTGGTTTGGTGTGGTGATTATTGCCTGTGTCACAGCACTGGGTGGTGGTTCTGTCCGCGATGTGTTGTTGGGACATTATCCGCTGACTTGGGTCAAGCATCCTGAATATTTGATGCTGACCTGTTTTGCCGCTTTTATGACGATTTTGATTGCCAAGTGGATGCGCCATTTACGTAATATCTTCTTGGTGCTCGATGCTCTGGGCCTGATCGGTTTTACCATCATTGGCTGTCAAATTGCCTTAGAAATGGGACATGGTTTTGTGGTGTCTGCGGTTGCTGGAGTTCTGACAGGGGTATCAGGCGGTATCTTACGTGATATTTTGTGTAATGACGTCCCTTTGGTCTTCCGCCGTGAACTGTATGCCAGTATTTCTTTTGTCGCGGTGATTTTCTATTGGGGCTGCATTCAGCTCGGTTTATCACTTGAGCTGACCGTGATTTCGACTTTGATCTTTGGTTTTAGCTTACGTCTAATCGCGATTTACTTTGGCTTAGAAATGCCAAAATTCATTTATCAAGACGATGATGAGCAATCTGCTTCCTCGAAAGATGCCAGCTAAAATAGCAGTGATTTGACTGCCTTATTTGTATAAAAAAGCACATAATGATAAAGCCTGTTGAGGAAGCAGCCCGCTATCTTTTTCCCGCTTTAGAGGCCGAGCTATGGATTTAGTTTCTCGCATACAACGCTTACCGATCGGTAAATTTCACTACACCTTGTTGTGGGTCATTGGCTTGGGCTGGATGTTCGATGCCATGGACACGGGGCTGATTTCTTTTATTTTGGCAAAAATGGCCGAAGACTGGCACATGAGTCCAACCGAGAAAGGTTGGGTGGTTTCCATTGGCTTTGTCGGAATGGCGATTGGTGCGGTGTGCTCAGGTGGTCTGGCCGATCGTATTGGGCGTAAAACAGTTTTTGCCGCGACCCTAGTGATTTACAGTTTAGCGACGGCAGCCTGTGCCTTTGCCCCGAACTTAACGTGGTTGTTGGTGTTTCGTTTTATTGTGGGTTTAGGCTTAGGTGGACAGTTGCCAGTAGCGGTGACCTTGGTCAGTGAATACATTCCTGCGCAGGTGCGTGGGCGTTTTATCGTGCTGCTAGAAAGTTTTTGGGGTCTAGGTTGGCTTTGCGCTGCATTGGTGGCGTATTTTGTGATTCCAAAATTTGGCTGGCACATGGCTTTTTTGATGGGCGGGATTCCTGCACTGTACGCCATTGTGATTTGGTTCAAAGTGCCTGAGTCAATTCCTTATCTCATCAACCGTGGCCGCATTGTGGAAGCGCACGCTTTGGTGCAGCAGATTGAACGCCAATGCGGTGTGGAAGTCGTTGAACATATCATCGTTAAACCAGTGGCAGAAAAAAAGACCGTGTCTTTTACCCAGCTCTGGTCGGGGGCATTTGCACGTAGAACCTTGATGTTATGGCTGATTTGGTTTGGTATTGTTTATTCGTATTATGGCATTTTTACATGGTTGCCCAGTTTGCTGGTGAAGCAGGGATATAGCATTGTTCAGTCTTTTGAATATGTCTTGGTGATGATTTTGGCACAGCTGCCAGGCTATGTGGCCGCAGCATGGCTGGTCGAAAAGCTGGGACGCAAAGCAACCTTGGCTGGTTTTATTGGCATGTGTGCAGTTTCCGCGTATTTCTTTGGTCAAGCTGACACTGTGAGCATGATCATGTTTTGGGGCTGTCTGATGTCATTCTTTAACCTCGGTGCATGGGGGGTGTTGTATACCTATACCCCAGAGCAATATCCAACCAATATCCGGGCTTTTGGTTCGGGCTGGGCATCGGCCATTGGTCGTATGGGCGGCATTGTCGCACCGATGGTGGTGACGCATATGATGGTACAGAGCAATGGATTTAGTGCGATTTTCATGATGTTTACCGCGGTATTGCTTGCGGTGGCAGCGGTAATTTTGATTTTGGGTGAAGAGACCAAAGGCAAAACATTGGAAGAAATTGGACTGTAATTTAGTCCGCGCTGAAGATTGAGAGTCAGATGTGCTGAGACTCGCAGTCTTCAATACACTTCAACATAAAATCTAGATGATTGATCTGAAAATAGCCGATAATCAGATCCAACTCAGCAATAAAAAATTCAATCTGCTCGGCCAAAACGTAGCCTCTCAGCGTTGTATTTTGATAAAAGTTAGCCCCGTGCATGATGAGACCTTTTAAATATTCACTGCTTGATTGATGCAATATACCCAATTGGTTGTGTCGCATTTTGGGCGAGGATGACCCGATTTTTTGTCGATCGTATCGATCAAGTTGAGTGGGCTGAAGTTGCTTAACCATTTTCATTGATGAGCAGAGATGAACACAGGAACTGAACTTCAAAATAATTAGTTGCTCATTTTAAAAAAAATGGATAATTTTACGACACTAGGAACATCTAAAGACGCAATTTGTCGTAGTGGTGTACGCTTTCACTTGTATAGGCAGAGCCTGCGACATAGCATAAGAACTTAAACAAAAAACGATTAATTAGGATGACAGGTTGTTATGACGAACCTTGCGCATCAAGCGACAGAAAACCGTTCCGTAGCAGAATTTACTGAACAAGCATATCTCAATTACGCCATGTACGTGATCATGGATCGTGCCTTACCGCATATCAGCGATGGTTTAAAACCTGTACAACGCCGTATTGTGTATGCCATGAGTGAATTGGGGCTGAAACACAGCGGTAAACCCAAAAAATCTGCGCGTACCGTTGGCGATGTGCTCGGTAAGTATCACCCGCATGGTGATTCGGCCTGCTATGAAGCGATGGTGCTGATGGCGCAGCCTTTTAGTTATCGTTATCCGTTTATTGAAGGTCAAGGTAACTGGGGTTCTCCCGATGATCCGAAATCATTCGCTGCGATGCGTTATACCGAAGCCAAATTATCTCAGTATAGTGAAGTACTTTTGTCTGAACTGGGACAGGGAACTTGTGACTGGCAGGATAACTTTGATGGTTCGATGAAAGAGCCTGTGACTTTACCTGCACGTATTCCGAATATTTTGTTAAATGGCACTACGGGCATTGCGGTTGGTATGGCTACGGACATTCCACCACACAACCTGCGTGAAGTCGTGAAAGGCACCATTGCCTTAATTCGCAATCCAAATTTAAGCGATGAAAAAGTTGCAGAATATATTCCTGCACCCGATTTGCCGACCAAAGCAGAAATTATTACGCCACCTGAAGAGCTGTTAAAAATACAAAGCACAGGTCGGGGCAGTTACCGTATGCGTTCGGTGTATCGCATCGAAAAAAATGAAATTGTGATCACGGACTTGCCTTATCAAGTGTCAGGCTCGAAAGTTATTTCGCAAATTGCAGATCAAATGCAGGCGAAAAAACTGCCTTTGGTGAGCGATGTACGAGATGAATCAGATCATCAAAACCCAACCCGTTTGGTAATCGTACTGCGCTCAAATCGGATTGATGCTGAAGCGGTAATGAGTCACCTTTTTGCCACCACCGATCTTGAGTCGAGTTATCGGGTCAATATGAACATGATTGGTGCGGATGGCCGTCCACAAGTGAAATCGATTCGTCGTATTTTGCTGGAGTGGATTGAAATTCGAAAGGAAACTGTTACCCGTCGTCTGCAATATCACCTGAATAAAATTGAAAAACGTTTACATATTTTGGGCGGTTTGATTATTGCCTATTTAAATATTGATGAAGTGATTCGTATTATTCGTGAAGAAGAACAGCCCAAAGCGGAGTTGATGTCACGTTTTAATATTGATGATATTCAGGCCGAAGCCATTTTAGAACTCAAGTTGCGTCATTTGGCCCGACTTGAAGAAATGGAAATGCGCCGTGAGCAAGAAGAGTTAGAGGCCAAAGCTGCACTGATTCGTGAACAGTTGGCTAATCCTGAGTCTTTAAAGACTTTAATCATCAATGAACTCAAAGATGATGCGAAAAAATATGGCGATGACCGTCGTTCACCAATCGTGCATCGTGCAGAAGCGACGGCGATGAGTGAGCAAGATTTCATGCCTGCTGATCCTGTGACTGTGGTGTTGTCTGAGGCAGGATGGATTCGTTCAGCCAAAGGTCATGAAGTTGATGCTGAAAACTTGAACTTCCGTGCAGGCGATCAATACCTCAGTCATGCGCAAGGCAAATCTAATCAGCGCGTGTATGTATTGGATGAGTCAGGACGTAGTTATGCCCTAGCCATTAATAGCCTACCGTCCGCGCGTGGTCTGGGAGAACCGTTGAGTTCAAAATTGTCCCCAGCCAGTGGTATTGGTTTTAAACAAGTCTTTATTGCTGATGATGAAGCCGAAGTCATAGCGCTGAGCAGCAAAGGATATGGATTTAAAACACAGGCAAAACAGTTAGATACCAATGCAAAAGCAGGTAAGGCTTTCCTGACTTTACCTGAAAATGCCACAGTTATGCCGTTAACCAGTGTTGATCAGGCCACCCATTTGGCGTTATTGACCTCAACGGGTCGTTTGTTGATTTTAGAGTTGTCAGAGTTGCCTGTTTTGAATAAAGGTAAAGGTAATAAATTGATACAACTTGAAGAGAAAGATCAAATTGTATTCATGACAAGATTAACGCTAGATGAAATACTGCAAGTCGTTGCAGGACAGCAGCAATTAAAATTGAAGGGTGATGACTTGCAAAAATACATAGGCAAAAGAGCATCAAAAGGGCAGTTATTACCACGTGGTTATCAAAAAGCAAATAAACTGTTAGTTCAGAGATAAAACTAGCATCCATTGATCAAAATACGTTATATATGGTATGTATGCGGGAAATGGATGCAGTATTAAGCAACACAAGTTAAATAAAGAGCGCTTAATATTGAGAACAATAGTTGAAATTTAAGGATTACTGATAGGAGAATCGGGCGATATGGAAAAAATTTGGTTCGCAGAATACCAAAAAATGGGGATTCCAGAGACTGTAGAATTGCCACCAGAAAACACGTCATTAGTAGATGTTTTTGAACGAAATTTCCAAAAATTTGGCTCTCGTGATGCTTTTATCTTTATGGATAAAGTACTCACTTTTAGTGAGTTAGAAGAAGCAAGCCGTAAATTTGCAACGTATTTACAAAGTTTGGGTCTAGCAAAAGGCTCACGTGTCGCTGTGATGATGCCGAACGTTCTTCAGTATCCTATCGTTGCTTTGGGTGTATTCCGTGCAGGTTTAGTACTGGTTAACGTCAATCCACTGTATACCGCGCGTGAACTTGAACATCAGTTAAATGACTCGGGTTCAGAAGTTTTAGTGATCATCGAAAACTTTGCCTCTGTTTATCAAGCGATTAATGGTAAAACGCCAGTTAAACATGTTGTGATTGCCTCTGTAGGTGACATGTTGGGTGCATTAAAAGGCACACTGGTGAACTTTGTATTACGTTCAGTGCGTAAGCAAATTCCAGCATGGAATATTCCTGGCCATATTCGCTTTAATGCGGCAATGTCGAAAGTTAGTGCGAGTAACTATAAGCGCCCGAACTTAACGTTAAGTGACACAGCAGTGCTTCAGTACACTGGCGGCACTACAGGGGTATCTAAAGGTGCAGAACTGACGCATCGCAACCTTGTGGCGAACATGTTGCAGTGTGACGGTATTTTCCAAAGTAAATTTGGTGCACAAGATGGTCAACCTGATGACCGCATTTTCTGTGCCTTACCGCTATATCATATTTTTGCGTTCATGGTTTGTGCGATGTACGGCATGTACAAAGGCCAAGCCAACGTTTTGATTCCAAACCCGCGTGATTTACCTGCGGTGATGAAAGAATTACGTAAATACCAACCGTCATTCTTCCCAGCAGTGAATACACTATTCAATGCTTTAGTGAACAATGAAGAGTTTAAGCAACTCGACCACAGCAAATTGAAAATGGCGATGGGCGGTGGTATGGCTGTGCTTCCTTCTACAGCAGAAGCGTGGAAGCGAATTACTGGAACCAACATCATTGAAGGTTACGGCCTATCTGAAACTTCACCTGTGGCAACGGCAAATCCGCCAGCGTCAGAAGAATTTAGCGGCACAATTGGTATTCCATTGCCATTAACTGAAGTTGCAATTTTGGATGATGACGGTAAGGAAGTTGCACTGGGTGAACAAGGTGAGATTTCAATCCGTGGTCCACAAGTAATGCGTGGCTATTGGAATCGTGCAGATGAAACAGCTAAAGTGATGACTGAAGATGGTTTCTTCCGTACGGGTGACATTGGTGTCATGGACGCTCGCGGCTATGTGAAAATTGTAGACCGTAAGAAAGACATGATTTTGGTGTCAGGCTTTAACGTTTACCCTTCAGAAATCGAAGAAGTGGTTTCAAAGCATCCTAAAGTATTGGAAGTGGCTGCCATTGGTGTACCTGATGAAAAATCAGGTGAAGTACCAAAACTGTTTGTGGTGAAGAAAGATCCATCTTTAACCACAGAAGAAGTATTGGCCTTTGCGAAAGAGAACTTAACGGGTTACAAACGTCCGCGTTATGTTGAATTCTTGGATGAGTTACCGAAATCAAACGTAGGTAAAATCCTACGTAAAGATTTACGTAAAACAGCTTAAGTTCAAATAAAAAAAGCGCCGTCAGGCGCTTTTTTTCATGTTCGTATTTAATTTTTCATTAACCAGCGATCAATATAGGGACGGCCAATGCCCAAGATGCCAACAAAGGTCAGCATCGTCCCGCACTGACGACTAAAGGCTGGGAAAGCAAAACTACCAAAACTCAGGACATTATCGATCAGACAATAGACGGTCACTGCAAGCAACCAAGACCATAGGTTTTGACGTTTAATCCCGACCATCCAAAATGCAATGATCAGCATGACCAGTGTGCCAAGAGTCGAACCAATATTCATATTGGCACAAATGACCGCCAATAAAAATGCAGTAACGGGAAGCACAATCTTTAAAACACGATCCACTTGGCGTTGATGTTGACGCTGAATTTCGAGCACGTCGAACATTTCTTTTTGATCAGGGCTAGCCATGCTGGAGTCTCATCGGGAAATTATAAAAACACTATAATTTAACCAAATTTATCCTCGGAATGCCATGCTATGATAGCCGTCGAAATGATCTTGATGAGAAAAAACCAATGCAAAGCATTAGCGGGATTATTTATCTCATTTTAATTGCTTGTTTACTGCCTTACGTATTTACAATCATTGCTAAAAAAACAGCAGGATTTCGCGCCAAAGATAATCAACATCCGCGTGAATTTCTCGCCAAGACGACTGGTCTGGCAGCACGTGCCAATGCGGCACAGCAAAATAGCTTTGAGAGTTTACCGTTATTTATTGCCGCTATCTTAATGGCTGAATATATGGTGATTCCGCAAGTGGTCACCATGACGTTTGGTATTGCCTATCTTGTCTTTCGTGTGGTGTATGGGATTTGCTATTTGGCCAACTGGTCGACGCTTCGATCGATCGTTTGGCTGTTGTCACTGCTTTGTCCTATTTGTTTATTATTGTTGGTCATTCGACTAACGATGGGCTAAGTGCGAAACATACATATTTTCACCCAGTGGATGTATAATCGCAGAAATATTTTTTTCTCAAAAACCGTTATAATCGATGCGGTTTTTAAAAGATTTAACTTGTTAAAGAGTGATGTTATGAGCTACAGCAATATCCCTGCGGGTAAAGATGCACCGAACGATATCTACGTGATCATCGAAATTCCTGCAAATGCAGCACCAATCAAATATGAAATTGATAAAGATTCGGATGCGCTTTTTGTAGATCGTTTCATGGGTACAGCAATGTTCTACCCAGCGAACTATGGTTATGTACCAAACACCTTGTCTGAAGATGGTGATCCATTAGATGTACTTGTTGTAACGCCACATCCAGTTGAACCAGGCTCAGTAATTCGTTGCCGTCCTGTGGGTAAATTGAACATGGAAGATGACGGTGGTATCGATGCGAAATTGATCGCAGTTCCACACGACAAGTTAACGCCAATTTATAAAGACGTGAAAGAATATACCGATCTTCCACCTTTACTGATTCAACAAGTTGAACACTTCTTCGCGCACTATAAAGACTTAGAGCCAGGGAAGTGGGTTAAATTAACAGGTTGGGAAGGTTCTGAAGTTGCTAAGCAAGAAGTGCTTAAAGCAATCGAAGCAGCAAAATAATTCTGTCTATGAAGCCTCGATTGAACTGTGTTTGATTGTAGGCTTCAATAAAAAAACCTGCACAATGTGCAGGTTTTTTATTGGGCTTCTATTCTGAGAAATTAGAATAATTTCACAGGAATATCTAACCAGATACGCCATTCATTGGTTGAGCCAATACCTTCGCTGTTATTCACTTTTTGGTTATTGTAGCTGCTACTTGAACGCAAGTACGAGTAGCGTAAGCGTAAGCTAGCATCTTTGAATGCACCCGATTGAACCGTGTATTTCACTTGGTTGAAAAACTCATGTTCTTCAGCTTGATCAATAATTTTAGTTTGGTTGTTGCGCTCTGCAACATCAATATCCCAACCGTAAACAAATGCACTTGTCCAGTTCAAGCCAGGTAAGCCGTGGTTTTTAAAGTTATAGTTGTATTGCAAACCTACTGATTTTTCATCATTACCGTTGAAATCAGATAAGTATGAATTTGGCACATAAATACTTTGTAGACCATCTGCATTGTATGCATAGTCATAACCTGTATTGCCAGCATTATCCTGATAAGCCAGCATTACATTGTGAACATCTTTATTGTAGGTTGCCGAAACTCCCCAAATAGTGTTTTCACGGTCTGCAAGGTTATCTGTAGTATGTGAACCTGTGGCTGCGCCAACTTCCCACTGTGTGTTATAAGCGACAGCATCTAAGGTTACATTTGCATCGTTCGGTACAGCAAAGTTGTAATTTGCATTGGCATAGTGGCGTTCCAATTTATCTTTAACGTCTACCCCATAATAAGAGGCATTAACTTGGTCGTTAAACTTGTATTTTGCGCCCCAGAAAATAGCACTGTCCAAATTTTGTTGGTCTGAGCTGATATCATTAGACCATTGGTTTTTAGTAAATTTACCGCCAATTAAGGTCAAGTCTTTAATTTCATTACTTTCAATATAAAGACCAGTGTAGTACTCAGGGGTTAAACGAGCAGTATTGCTTGCAATTACTGGAATTTCAGATACTTGTGTACCATATTTAGCTGTGGTATTCGATACACGTGCTTTTACATAAGCGCCGCCACGTGCCCAATGATCATAGGCATCTTTAGTTCCATCGGCATTATCTTGACTATGAGTTGGGATCATTTGGTTACCAGTATGCCCATTTTTACCGAGTTTAAATGAAGCATCCCCAATAATCCCTGCACCAAAACCAATTACACCTTTAGTAAAGCCTGAATCTAAATTGACAATTGCTGTTTGGGCAGCAGAACTGGTGTCATTAGTGAGACCATCTTTTTTATCACGATTTAAAAAGCCTGTGCGGAATAGCACTGATCCTTCAGCGCCTTCAACGAAACCTTTAGATTCACTTTGCTCACTCGCAAAAGCTGTTGATATAAGTGCAGTTTGTACTAAAACTGCTA
>ERZ650306.298-NODE-298-length-29797-cov-12.183747_pt1 | contig 29797 bp, 28 predicted proteins | sample MGYA00376242_ERZ650306 | MGnify/ENA primary metagenome ERZ650306 (study PRJEB26733, sample SAMN07839244) | wastewater metagenome | biome: urban; feature: wastewater treatment plant; material: waste water | place: USA: North Carolina | collected 2016-03-31 ... | reverse complement strand
TAACCTCGATCTTGGAACCACCTATCTTCTGCGCGTTTTTGCTCGCGATAAATGCCGGCCCATTCATAGTCGTCCAAGATGACCAAACCTCCGGGGACGACACGATCCCAAAGATGATCCAATGAGGCGATCTCACCTTCTGCATTGTTCAAGTCGATGTGCAAAAAGGAGATTCTTTCAGGGCAACCCTGTTCGAAGGACTCTGGCAGCAGGCCCTGAATCAGGCGCACCATTGAATACTCTGCAAATCTTTCCTTTACTTTCTGGAACAAACCGTTGCGCTGCTCTTCGAAATCGTGCCCTTTGGTTGGGTGGTAGTCAAAGGTGTCATAGCCCCAAAATTTTTTGTCGAAACGATCTTTGCCGAAGTAGTCAATCACAGTTTTAATGCCAGTCCCCAAATACACGCCGCACTCTACAAAGTCGCCGTTCAAATGAATCGCATGTGACGCGCTGCATGCCAAGAGATAGCGCCGCCAAGCGATCGCTTCGTCCGAGGAGTTTTGGACGTTGGTCTGAAGAGCACGAATGAAGGCAGGGTCTTCCAATGCAGAATTGTTGCGGCACCACGTGAATACGTTGTCTCCGAGGTAGTAGCCTCCAGTCACCAGAGACTTGGCTTCGTCCATCAGTTGCTGGAAGCGTTGCGGGTCAGTGATGCCCCACGAAACTGTGGTGGAGAAATTCACCAGCCGGTCCATCGGCAGGTCGGGCAGAGGCGGAAGTTTTGTATTCGACATCGCGGTTACTCAAAAATGGCGTGGAACCAAGCATCCACGTGATTTCCCAAAAGATAGTGTTGCTGCTGCCAATCATGTAGCGCTTGGCCTTGTGCGCGACGAAAGCCAGGGTCTTTAATCAGGCGGCGCAAGGCAGCGAGCCATGCGCCCTCGTCGTCAGGGACCCGCAGTACGGGTGGGACCATGGTTTGATAGGGATATACGTCCGAGCACACCACCGGCCAGCCCATTGCTCCGTACTCCAGCAACCGAAGGTTGCTTTTGCACGCGTTGAACAGGTTGTTTTCTAGCGGCGCGATAGCGATGTCGAGGTCCAGGCTGGCCAGTTTGGCTGGATAGTCCTTGTAAGAGACGAAGCCGTGAAACTCTTTGATGTAAGGGCGTAGCTCGTCTGGGCACATGCCCATGAAAACCCAGTCCACCTCATCCGCCAGTGTTTGCACCACGCGCTCCACCAGACGAAGATCGCCCAGGTGCTGAGCGGCGCCAGCCCACCCAACGCGCAGCCGTTCGCGGGGCTGTGGTATGCGCTGGAGGTGGCCCCAGTATTGCGGATCGAGCGCATTGGGCACGAGACGGATATCCCGGCAATACGGGGCATAGTAGTCGGCCAAGGGCTGGGTAGAAACGATCAGTCGGTCGCTCAACTCCAGCGCCTGCAATGTGCGGGTATGCCCCTCTCGCTGGCCGAAGACATGGTTGGGGTGCGATGCGGGCAAATCCGAAGTGAGATCGTCCATCAGTTGAACGATGAAAGCTTGAGGGTGCGTTTCTCGGATGGCGCGCAGATTGGCAATGTCCTGGTCTGAAATGGAGTGCTGTACCAGGATGCGGTCTGGTTTGAACCGCGCTACGTCCAGAGGGGTCAGGACCCGGCGGTCGGGTTTTCCCGACTTTGGGGGCGCCACCACGCAGGTCTCGGCCATGCTGCGCATTTGCAGTGCGTCTAGCGGTTCGATCACGCGGTACTGCCCCGACCCGCTGGAAATTGGCTGGGCCAGCACCCTGGGCCTGGTTCGGTAGTCCTGGCTCCAGCGGTTCGCCAGGTGCATGTCCAAGGTATAAGGTTTGCTACCTGAAAGATGCTTGCTGTAGATCGGATGCTGGCCTACGAAGGACAGCCATCGATTACGTAGTTGGTGCGCCTCTGCCATGGCTGCCTGCGAGAGAGCCAGTGCCTGCGCGGGGTCTCGGCGCACTGCATTCACAGTCATGCCGCCAGCGTGCAAAGCATTGGCCTGGGGCGCCCAGACCAGCCGCCACCCCGACTGCTGCAGACGGTAGCCCAAGTCGGTAACTGACTGAAAGATCGGCGTGCCAACTTCGTCCAGGGCACCTGCCGCTAACACGGCGCTGCGGCGAGCCATCCAGCACGAGGCGTGCACGCCGACGACGTCCTGTGCCATTTGCAGTCGGTTGTGGAGTCCGCGCTCCGTCAGGCCCTGGCGTTCCCCCACGTAGTTTTGCAGCAGTGCACCCTCGCCTGCCACATGCGGGCCAGCCATCACCAGGGGGAAGCGATCCTTTTGCAGTACCAGCCGGGGGGCCGCGAGGGCCACCGACTCCTGCGTGAAAAACCGACGCAGCGCAGGCAGAGCCTGTGCGTCCAGCCATTCAATGTCGTCGTCGCACACAACCACCAGCTCGGTGTGGGCTGCGCGCAGCCCCAGGTTGATGCTGCGGGCGTGGTTGTATGCGCCGCCTCCTGTAGGCAGTAGGCGCAAAGGCAACGTGTTGGCATGGGGCCAGCTCTGCACGAATTGCTGCATCGACGGCAGATCATCGTCTTGCACCAGCAGCAGCGCTTCTTCGAAAACGCCAGTCGGGTAATAGCGGATACAAGACTGCAACAGTGCCCGCAGATAGCCCTGCTGCTTGCCTGTCGGAATGATCAACGACAGCGCCGTTCCAGGGTCGGGATATTGAACCGTCCAGCATCCGAGCATGCTGCTGGCGATCAGCTCCGTGCCGGGGTACAGCTGTTGCAACTCCTCCTGGGCGACGCAGAACTCCTGCGCCTCCTGTTGGGTCGTCAGCTGGGGAGCGGAATGGGACAGCACCTGATCCACGTAATGCACACTAGCAGCTCCGTTGATGGCACTGCTGCGCAGTGCTAGACGGTAGGCCGATGCGAAGCGGGCTGGATCTGGCAACTTCATCCAGTCAGCACAGCGCACCGCCACGACGCCGCCGAGGTAGTTGGTTCCACGCAGCCATTCTAGGTTGGTGCCGCCCGTGAAGTGCGGCAAGTGCTTGTCCGCTGACAGGGCCACGTCGTGCGCCGCGTAAACCATGCGAGCACCGTTATGGTGGTGGGCACAGGCCAATAGTTCTATCAGCGTGTACGGCTCCAGTCGGGTGCCGGCATCCAGCAGGATGATCCATTCATCGCCATCGTAGTTCGGCATCGTTGAAGGCCCGGCTTCGCCCGGCCCCATCCACTGCACGTCACTTCCCAAATCCTCTGGAGTAAAGGGTGCTGCCACATCGGCATGGATAACGATACGTCGAGGGGGCAGCCAGCTCTTGCCCAGTTCGTCCATGGTGTCGGCCAAGGTGCTCTGATCGCGGCCATGACTGAAGAGGTGCACTGTGGGTGGCCGCACTTTGCCGGAGTTAACGAGTTCGGCGCAAATGTCGCTGTAAATCTCGGTAGGAGCGGCCTTGACTTTCCAAGCCTCATATGACTTGCAGAGCTGGTCAGTGGCTTGTGCATCAGCACGGGCGGCGCGGCCCTCAGGCGTCGAGGGCAGCAGATCTTCCAGCCTGTGTAGCTGGTGCGCGCTCCACACCAGCTGCGGGGGCAGCACAGCGGCTGCCGCCTGCGTGGTTTCAATCAGGCGGTGCAGCAAAGTGGGCGCGTCCTGCATGAGTGCACACAGCGTCTCCCGCAATGCCTGCGGGCTGTAGTCCCGCGAATCCAGGGGCGTCTGCGGCGTATTCAGGCTCGTACCCCAGGTCTCCAGCGGGTGCTGGGGCAGATTCTGGAGTTGGTGGTCGTTGGCGACATACACCACCTGGCATCCCAAGATGCGAGCCTCCGTGACTATGCTGCCCGCCGCATAGGCAAATAGCACCTCTGCTTCGGCCAGCAACCGCCAGCGCTCCTTAGCGCCCATCCGCTGTTGGGCGAAGGGCGACACGTCTGTCAGGGCCTCGTGTTCAGGCCGCAGTTTGAATTGCGGGCCGGGCAGATGCCCAGAATACACGAGTGAACCTGTGCGCTGCACTGTATCCGGCTCACGATCAAGCAGCGCTGTGTCAAACCAGGGCAGGCTGGCCTTGAGGGTGTAGCGCTCAGTGGTGGTCGCAAGGGCGCCGGGCATGCTGAAGTGCAGCCGCGCACACGCGTCCGCAGCGCCGTCGTTTTGCAGTGCGGGTTCGAAGCGCACTTGCAGGCCTGGCAGCATGGGGTCGCCGCCTGCCTGCAGCTGGATGGAAATCGGCGTCAGCCCCGCCATGTGGTGCGCAGCCATTGTCTGGGGCGTGAGGATGGGCGTCCACCACATGCCGTACACCGTGGGAGCAGAAGCCAGGTAAGCGGGGTAGCCCGCCCGGTTGAGCTGGTGGCACAGCATATGAAGCTGCGCCGTGAAGGTCGAGCCCTCATCCAGCCCCTGTGGGGCGTGGATGTAATAAGGCGAGGGATGGGCGGACGAAGACTGTGGCATGTGGCGTTTGTGGAGTGTTTGTGGCCGCCCGGGTATCAGCCCTGCAGCAGCTTCAGCACACTCTGGGGCTGCTGGTTGGCCTGGGCAATCATGGCGGTGCCGGCCTGCTGCAGGATCTGTGTGCGGCTCAGGTTGGCGGTTTCTGCGGCGAAGTCCGCGTCCATGATGCGGCCACGGGCGGCGGACTGGTTCTCGCTGGCCGTGCGCAGGTAGCTGATGGTGTTTTCAAACCGGCTTTGCAGTGCGCCCAAGGAGGCACGGCGGTCGTTCACCGCTGAAATCGCAGCATCCAACGCGGCGATATTGGCCGTGTTGGCAGAGGCCGTGCCAGTTATCAGGGTAGCGCTAGCACCACCGGACGCTACCGCTGAGAAAGCGGCATTCCCACTCAAGCTGATATCGCCGTTTGCAATGGTGATCTGGTTCTCTGCACCAGCATTGGCTCCGACCTGGAATACATAACTAGCACTCGTGTTCAGGATCTTCTCACCGTTGAACTGGGTGGCGTCCAGCATGCGAGAGAGTTCGGCACCAAGTTGCTTGTATTCATTGTCCAATTTAGCGATATCGCCCGCGGAACCCGCAGAGTTGGTCGCGTTGGAGGCCTGCACCGCCAGTTCGCGCATGCGCTGCAGCAGATCATTCATAGTGGACAGGCCGCCCTCGGCCACTTGCGCCATGGAGATGGCGTCGCCGGCGTTGCGCACGGCCACGTTCATGCCGCGCACCTGGGTGTTCATGCGGTCGGCAATGGCCAGGCCGGCGGCGTCGTCCTTGGCGCTGTTGATGCGCAGGCCCGATGACAGGCGCTGCATGGTGGTGCTCAGGCTCGCACTGTTGGCGGCGGTGTTGCGCTGGGCGTTGAGAGAAGCAACGTTGGTGTTGATGGTCATGGACATGGAGGGGCTCCTTCAATTTCGAAGAAATAGCTTTCCACTCGGATACATGCGATTAGTCGGCTGCGACCGTGCCTCATGACTTGCCGGGTGTTAAGGGCAATTCTGGCGGGCTCGCTGCAAAAAAAAGCCCCGATGAACGGGGCTTTTACTGGCTTTTACTGGCTTTTTTGGGGTGGTCAGCTCTTATTCCATTGGCTGATTTGTGATGTCATGAAGGAGTTGAGCGAACCCATGCTTCCCAGCTTTGCATCCAGGGCCTGGTATTGCTTGAGCATATTTTTCTGGCGTTGCTCCAGGCGTAGGCACATTGTTTCTTGCTCACTTTGGTTGCGTTTCTTGGCGGCTTCCAGGGCCTTGCTGCGGCCGGTGATGTTGCCTTCGACACCGTTGGCACCAAATACGAAGTCGCGCATGCGCGTCACAAGGCCGTCAGTGGCTGCATTGCCGGTGCTGGCGGTCAGGGTCTGCTCCAGCTTTGGCAGATCGTTCAGTGCGGCATCCAGCTTGCTTGCGTTGATGCTCAGAGAACCATCGCGTTGCAACTCCAGCCCCACATTGGTGAAGTAGGTACCAGTGGCATCGGGCCGTCCAAGCAAGCCGCGCAATGCATTTTGTAGCCCGGTGGCCGTGCTGTCACCTTGCAGGGGCTGTGCTGTCTTGCTGCTCTGGTCGTAGCGTGTCAGATCGGCGAGCAGGGTGTTGATTTTGTTGTAGGCCTGCTGAAAGGCCTCAACTTTGTCGCGCACAGCCTTTTTGTCGGCACTGACGGTGACTTCCACCGGAGTGGTGGTGGTTTTGAGCAGATTGAGCGTGACGCCTGGCACCACATCGGCCACGGTGTTGGTGGCTGATGTGGCCTCAATACCATTGATGGTGAAAGTGGCGTCACTGGCCTTCACCGTGCGCGACATGATTCCCGCCTGCGCTGCGGAAACGGATGCCTGGTCATAGACCAGCTTGTTCAGGGCGCTGCCCGGCGCGGGGGGCGCAGGGGGGGTGCCATCGTCGAGTACGGACATAGAAAACCCGTTTTCCTGTCCCGTTTTGGTGCCGCGCACCAGCAATTGGTCGCCGTTGGTGCCTTTTACCACCACGGCCGAAACCCCGGCGTTCGCACCGTTGATCTTGCTGGCAACGTCGGCCAGCGTATCGGTGGCTGCGATCGAGATATCCACCTTTGCTCCCGCGCCCGTGAAGCTGGTGCCGACTGCGTCCCAACGCCCTGTTTGCAGGCTGAGTGTTCCTGCGGATCCCATCACGGCGCCGCTTGCGAAGCTGCCAGACGCCAAAGACTGGCTGCTGGCGAGCGCCGTGACCTGAAGGGAAAAGTTGCCAGCCACGGCCGCCGTGGACACCGAGCCGGTGACGGCATCCTTGTCGGTGGTGGCGAACTGCTTGCTCTGCCAAACGGACGAACTCATCAGGCCGTTGGCTGCGTCGTACAGCGCCGACAGGGCGGATTTGACTTGGCCGTAGGAGGAAATCTTGGCATCAAGGCTGCTGGCACTGGTTTGCAGCAGCTGCAGCGGGCGCTTTTCCACGGCCATCATCTGGCTGACGATGGTATTGACATCCAGGCCGCTACCGATGCCGGGAGATGAAATAGAGGCCATGTTTTGCTCCTGTGCCAGGTGAAGTTGTTTGCCGACGGGCTTTGTGGGCCCATCTTACGCCGCGCTATTTGCGTTGAAAAGTGAAAAAAGCCGGGTGCTTGTGGGCACCCGGCTTGGTTCTCAGGCCTGCCTTGCAGGGCTTGCCATCAGCGCAGCAGGGCCAGCACTTGCTGTGGCGCTTGGTTGGCCTGGGCAATCATCGCGGTGCCGGCCTGCTGCAGGACCTGTGTGCGGCTCAGGTTGGCGGTTTCTGCGGCGAAGTCCGCGTCCATGATGCGGCCACGGGCGGCGGACTGGTTCTCGCTGGCCGTGCGCAGGTAGCTGATGGTGTTTTCAAACCGGCTTTGCAGTGCGCCCAAGGAGGCACGGCGGTCGTTCACCGCTGAAATCGCAGCATCCAACGCGGCGATATTGGCCGTGTTGGCAGAGGCCGTGCCAGTTATCAGGGTAGCGCTAGCACCACCGGACGCTACCGCTGAGAAAGCGGCATTCCCACTCAAGCTGATATCGCCGTTTGCAATGGTGATCTGGTTCTCTGCACCAGCATTGGCTCCGACCTGGAATACATAACTAGCACTCGTGTTCAGGATCTTCTCACCGTTGAACTGGGTGGCGTCCAGCATGCGAGAGAGTTCGGCACCAAGTTGCTTGTATTCATTGTCCAATTTAGCGATATCGCCCGCGGAACCCGCAGAGTTGGTCGCGTTGGAGGCCTGCACCGCCAGTTCGCGCATGCGCTGCAGCAGATCATTCATAGTGGACAGGCCGCCCTCGGCCACTTGCGCCATGGAGATGGCGTCGCCGGCGTTGCGCACGGCCACGTTCATGCCGCGCACCTGGGTGTTCATGCGGTCGGCAATGGCCAGGCCGGCGGCGTCGTCCTTGGCGCTGTTGATGCGCAGGCCCGATGACAGGCGCTGCATGGTGGTGCTCAGGCTCGCACTGTTGGCGGCGGTGTTGCGCTGGGCGTTGAGAGAAGCAACGTTGGTGTTGATGGTCATGGCCATGGGGAAAGCTCCTTGGAGGAAAGTTTAGCTCTTATCCAGTGCCAGTTGTGCCCTATGCGCATCTGGCAACGAGTCACTCGATGCTCGTTGATGGAGTTTTCGGGTGCTGGGCGGGAAACTTTAGGGTGATCAGATCAAAAAGGCCGGACATGGCAGCGCTTTGGCTGCTTGTTCGTGAGATGGCATGGCCGCTCAAGCGTGGAGAATCGGGTCGGTTTGGGCATGTTTTGTACGATTCAAGCGGACGTGGGCGCTGTGGTTAAGCACGGGCTGCAAGGCGTAAAAAGCAGCAACAGCTGCGCGATCGCGAATATTTGCGCCGTCGACCGCCTGAATCCACAGATGTACACGGAGCGTTGAATCGTGCCAATGCCTTTTTGCTGTCAGAGTGCTTATTTGCGATCGGAGTCTTAATTTGGGGCGGTACTTGCCGATAACTGGCTCAGCACATCAAGAAATGGAAGGTTTTCGCATGTACTCCCATCCCAGCGCCAGAGCATCTGCTGCTTACCGGCAGGTGGACTTGAATTCCCAGGTCATGAGCGCCTCGCCCCACCAGCTGATCGGGCTTCTGTTCACGGAACTGCGAACCTGTCTCCTTGTTGCGAAGGATGCCATCGTGCGTAAAGATGTGACTGCCAAGGTGCGCTTTATCAGCAAGGCTGCTCGCTTGCTGGACGAGGGCCTGATTTCCGGCTTGGATATGCAGGCCGGGGGTGCGCTGGCAGAGAATTTGCACAAACTGTATTCGTACTGCCTTGTGCGTCTAACCCAGGCCAACGCACAGAATGATGCGACCGCGATAGATGAAGTGCTCAATGCGCTGCAGCCCGTGATGGACGGATGGAGCGAGATTGGAAACCAGGTGCACACATGAGTCGGAACATGCCAACAATCATTGATAAAACTGGGCCTGAAATGCTGATTGACTACTACAAAGCCATCGAAGACAGCAGCGCAAAAATGTTGGAAGCTGCGAAACTGAAGGATTGGGATGGTGTGGTGCGCTATGAGGGCGCCTGTGCCGTACTGATCGAGCAGCTGCGTTTCAAGTCCCAGGAGCACGAATTGCTGCCTGAGCATCGCCGTGAAAAGACCCGCATCATGCAGCGTATTTTGCGTAACGATGCCCAGATTCGTTGCCTCGCGGAGCCTTGGCTTGCCCAGTTTGAGCACTTGTTTGAGGGGCAGCCTCAGATGATGCATTGACGCATATTCCCCGTGGCAGGGATCTGTGATCTCCAAATAAAAAAGCGCTTGCAATGCAAGCGCTTTTTTTATGTTTGCTGTGACGAGAGGGCGGAAGCTTTTTGGTCAGACCTGCATGTTCATGATGTCTGTATAGGCTTGCACCATGCGGTTGCGCACATGCAGAGTCGCTTGGAAGCCAACTTGGGCTTTCTGAATCGCGACCATGGTTTCCTCCAGGCTCACGGAGGGGTTCTCCATCTGGACTTCTCGTTGAAGCGCTGAGGAGTGATTCTGGGCTGCACTCACCGACTGTAGCGCTCCCTTCAGCGCGCTGGAGAAGCCGACTTCATTACCCTCTGCCTGCGGCGTGGCAGCGCGGCGCGCCAGGCCGGCGCCCGACAGGGGGGCGGTGGAACTGGAGATGCGAAGGTCCATGGCAGTGTCCGTAAAGGGATTGAGGTACGCTGTGATCCTATCGAGGGCGCAGCGAGCCATCCTGTGAAATAGATGGACAAATGCGCGGCTTATCTGGTCAACATGGTGTGGCGCTCCCCCCAATAATCGGCCCAACGCTAGGTCTCTGCCGAGCCTCTCACATTGGAAAGCAAGATGTCTGCTGTTGCTGAAGTCCCTGTTACACCTCCTTCTGCGAGCCCCAATTGGCTGCAGCGGTTGTCTGCGCTGGACCGTAGTCAGCGCATGCGCCTGGGTGCTGGCATCGCGTTGTTGGTGGTTGCTGCGGTTGCAGCCATGGTGATGGGCCGTCAGCCTGACTACAAAGTACTTTTCTCCAACCTGAGCGATAAGGATGGTGGAGCCATCGTTGCCCAGTTGTCGCAAATGAACGTGCCTTACAAGCACGCGGATGGGGGCGGGGCAATCCTCATCCCCGCCGAGAGGGTGCACGATGTGCGACTGCGGCTTGCTACGCAGGGCTTACCCCGTGGTTCGGTGACCGGGTTTGAGTTGATGGAGACCAACCGGTTTGGGATGACGCAGTTTCAGGAACGGCTCAACTTTCAACGTGGGCTTGAGGGTGAATTGACGCGCTCCATCCAGGCGCTGTCATCAGTGCAGGGGGCGCGGGTGCATCTGGCGCTGCCCAATCAGAACGGTTTTTTCCGGGAGCAGCAAAAACCATCGGCATCGGTTTTGGTGAGTTTGCATCCAGGGCGCATACTGGATCGAGCCCAGTTGGCAGGCATTGTTCACCTGGTTGCCTCCAGCGTCCCAGAGCTTGCCCCTTCGGCGGTCAGTGTGCTGGACGACACAGGCAAGCTGTTGTCGCAGTCTCCCGATGCTGCGGGGGAAGAAGGCATTAATGCTCAACAGCTGTTGTACGTGCAGCAGATCGAGCAGCAGTACGCTCGCCGCATCATGGAGATTTTGGAGCCTGTGGTTGGGCGCAACAATGTCAAGGCCCAGGTCAGCGCAGAGCTGGACTTCAGCCGAACAGAATCGACTTCAGAGCAATTCCGCCCCAACCAGACCCCAGACTCTGGCGCCATTCGTAGCCAGCAGGTGCTTGAGAGCAGCGGTACTGCCAATAAAACTGCAACGGGTGTGCCTGGCGCTGTGGCCAATCAGCCGCCCGCTCCGTCTGCTGCGCCTGTCAATGGAGCCAATCCGGCGCCCACAGCGGGTGGGCAACAGGGGGCCGGGGAAAGCACCAGCAAGCGCGAGTCCACCACCAACTACGAAGTGGACAAGACGGTGAAGGTGACCCGTGGTAATAACTGGGCCATCAAGCGCCTGAGTGCTGCTGTGGTTGTCAACTATCAAGCCCTGGCCGAGGAGAAAGGTGGCGCATCACCCAAGCCGCTTACCCCTGAGCAGATCGAACAGATGACCGGTTTGGTGCGTGAAACCATTGGCTTCAACAAGGAGCGTGGAGATTCCGTGAATCTGATGAATACGCCTTTCCTGAGTTCTGAGACTCCAGCACCTGCTGTACCACTGTGGAAGCAGCCTGAGACGATTGAGTTGGCTAAAACCTTTGCTTGGCCTTTGGGGGCCGTGTTGTTTGCCGCTTTGGTTCTGCTGGGATTGGTAAGGCCTGCACTGAAGGGCACGGCCAAACCTGCTGAAGCAGTTCCTGTGGCGGGTGGTCAGCTCAGCGCGCTGGAAGCGGATGAGCCAGATCGGCCTGCACTCCCTGCTCCCACCAAGAAGGATGAGGTTGTGGAGGTCACCCCAGAGCAACTCCGGCTGGAAGAGGCTCGGGTATTGGCCAAGGCCAATCCGGTGGCTGTGGCTAATATCCTGAAAACTTGGGTGCACGGCGATGCCGCTTGATGCACTCGTGACTGAATGGATGATGTCTCATGGATGAAGAAGGTCTGAACGACGCGGCGATTCTGCTGATGTCTCTTGGCGAAGAGGAGGCGGCGGAAGTATTCAAGCATCTTTCTCCTAAAGAAGTGCAGAAGCTTGGAGAGACTATCGCGCGCATGAAGTCGGTCTCGCGCGAGAAGGTTGACCGCGTGATTAACCGCTTTTCTGACGCTGCTTCTGCGCAGAGCCTCTTGGTTTCTGACACGGGCGATTACGTTCGTTCTGTGCTCCGCCGTGCTCTTGGGGATGACAAGGCATCGTTGCTGATTGACCGTATCTTGCAGGGCGGAGATGTTTCTGGCATTGAAAGCCTGAAGTGGATGGATCCGTTGTCGGTGGCAGAGCTGCTGCGCAATGAGCACCCACAAATCGTTGCCGCCATTCTTGTACATCTGGATTCCGAGCAGGCCGCAGGCATCCTGCAGCAGTTGTCGGACCGTCAGCGCAGTGAAGTGTTGCTGCGGGTGGCGACGCTGGAAGGTATTCAGCCAACGGCTTTGAAAGACTTGAACGAAGTGCTGTTCAAAGTGCTTGCGGGCGGAGACAAGATCCGCAAGAGCTCTTTGGGCGGTGTCAAGGCTGCCGCAGAAATCATCAATTTGCTGGGCGGCAACATGGATGCTGTGGTGCTCGAGTCCATCCGTGGTTACGACCCCGACCTGGCCCAGAAGATCATGGACAAGATGTTTGTCTTCGAGGACATCCTCAAGCTGGACGACAAATCCATCCAGATCGTGCTCAAGGAAGTCGCTTCCGAAACCCTTATTGTTGCGCTCAAGGGCGCAGTACCGGAGTTGCGCGAAAAATTCCTCTCCAATATGTCTTCCCGCGCTGCCGAGGCCCTACGTGAGGATCTCGAGTCGCGTGGCCCCATGCGTCTCTCGGAAGTGGAAGCACAGCAGAAGGAAATTCTCAAGACAGTGCGTCGTTTGTCGGACGAAGGCCAGATTGTGATTGGCGGTGGTGGTGATGATGCCTTCGTCTAATCATCGTCATTACTCACGCTTCATCCCCAGTGAGGAGGTGGGCGCTGTCACGCAATGGAAATTCGGTGCGGTGGATGGCTCCGACCTGCTGCCACCGGAGCCTGAGCCAGAACCTGTGGCCTTGCCCGAAGAGCCGGTGTTTGATGAGGCGGCGCAGTTAGCCTTGGTTCAACAAGCCTGCGATGACGCTTACGCCAAGGGCTTTGCTCAGGGCCAGGCGGAGACTGCTCTGGAGTGGCAGCGTCGCATGGACGACTATGTCGCCCAGCAAGGCCAGGAATTGGCCCAAAGTCTGCTGTCTGTATCAAGGTCCATGGAGTCCTCCATGGCTGGCATGCAGCAGCAAATGGCTCAGGATGTGTTGGCTCTTGCGTGCGATATTGCTCGTCAGGTCGTTCGGCAGGAGCTCTCTTGCAACCCGCAGGTTCTTTTGCCTGCGGTGCGAGAGGCTGTTTCCATGCTGATTGCAGAAGGTCGCCCTGCCGTGGTGCGGCTCAATCCTGCAGACTTGGCTGCAGTTCAGCAGCCCTTGCAAGCTATGACCGAAAGCGCCTCCGTTCAGTGGCTCCCCGATGCCGCAGTTCCATCGGGAGACTGCTTGGTTGAGTCTGGCGGAACAGTGGTGGATGCATCGGTATCCAAGCGTTGGGAGAGGGCTGTAGCGGCGCTGGGGTTGCAGAGCCCCTGGCAAGAGGCAAAACAAGAGGCCGATAGCCATGGCAATTGAGCCTGCTTCTTCCTGGGAGCGTTTCATGAGTGATGCTCGTGAGCGTGTCCGTGCCGGCGTGCCTCTGGAGACACGCGGGACCTTGACGCGCCTGACGGGCTTGGTATTGGAGGCGGCAGGAATTCGGGTACCCGTGGGCTCGCAGTGCATGGTTCAGATGCCTGGACATACCCCAGTGCTGGCAGAGGTCGTAGGTTTCTCTGCCGACAAGGCATTTTTGATGCCCGCTGGCGACATTCATGGTCTGTCCAGTGGCGCCAGCGTGACGCCTGCCGCGCCCTACATTCCGCCCCCTCGACTAGGGGAGGTCGCCAAGCCTGTAGCACGCGCAGGTGTCTTGCGCTTACCGATGGGCGATGGGTTGCTGGGCCGTGTGGTGGATGCACAGGGGCTTCCGCTGGATCATGGGGGGCCCGTGCAGGATGTGGTGGCGGAACCCATGGATCGTCGTCAGATCAATGCCATGGATCGGGATCCTGTACGGGAGCCTTTGGATACCGGCGTTCGTGCGATCAACGCGTTGTTGACGGTAGGGCGTGGTCAGCGTCTGGGCCTGTTCGCGGGCTCTGGGGTTGGCAAGAGCGTATTGCTTGGAATGATGGCCCGTTACACCCGTGCGGATGTGATCGTGGTGGGACTCATTGGCGAGCGGGGGCGCGAGGTCAAGGAGTTTGTCGAAGATATTTTGGGTGAAGATGGTCGTGCCCGCTCTGTCGTGGTTGCTGCCCCCGCTGATGCTCCACCTCTGCTGCGCATGCAAGGTGCAGCCTATGCCACTGCGGTGGCTGAGCATTTCAGGGACAAAGGCAAGCATGTGCTGCTGCTGATGGATTCGCTGACCCGCTACGCCATGGCGCAGCGAGAAATTGCGCTGGCCATTGGTGAGCCGCCAGCCACCAAAGGCTATCCCCCATCTTGTTTTGCGAAGTTGCCTCAATTGGTCGAGCGCAGTGGCAATGGATTGCATGGAGTGGGATCAATTACAGCGTTTTATACCGTGCTGTCTGAAGGTGACGACCAGCAAGATCCGATTGCAGACTCAGCACGCGCCATTCTCGATGGACACATCGTTTTATCCCGGGCACTCGCAGAGTCAGGCCATTTCCCGGCGATTGATATCGAGCAGTCGGCATCCCGTGTGATGCACAACGTGGTGTCGCGTGAGCATTTCGATCTAGCTCGTCGCTTTCGTGCTGTCTACTCCCGCTATCAGAAAAGTCGTGATCTGGTGCAAGTGGGGGCCTACATGAGCGGCTCTGACCCTGCATTGGACGAAGCCATACGCTTGCAGCCGCAGATGGCGGCATGCCTCCAGCAAGACATGTTTGACGCTGCTTCTATGGATCAGAGCATTGCGGCCATGGCGGCAGTACTTGAGAGTTAGCTTTCAGAAAGAGATACGCGATGTCTGTGCTGAAAGCGTTGATGGTTGCTGTGAGTGTTGCGGAGCGCAAGCGCGATGAGGCGCGCCAAGTTCTCCAAAACGCACAAGCTGCGTGTCAGGCCGCGCAGGGACAGCTGTCTCAGTTGGAAGGCTATGCAGAAGAAATACAAGAGCGTTGGGGCGCTAAAGAGGGCGCGAGCCTTAAGCCGGAAGTGATGTATCACCATCACCAATTTATGGGGCGACTTGGGCACGCAGCTGGATTGCAGTCTGGTGTGGTGGCAGACCACATGCAGCGCATCGAGGCCGCTTCACGCCAGTTGCTGGCCGCTGAATTGCGGCTGGCGAGCCTGCGAAAAGTGTTGGAAGCGCGTCGCAAAGAGATCGAACTGCAGCAAGCGCGGCGTGACCAGAAGCAAACAGACGAGCGCGCGGCGATCAAGTACCACAGTAATGCGATTGGACCTTCGGGTCAGGAGGGTTGAAATGGAACAGTCTCGAGTTGGAAGCTCTCACTCACCACAAGGAGGGAGCGCGCCAGTGCGTGGGAAGACGATGGCCAAACCTTCCGACGAAGCGGCTCAAGAGGCCGCCGGACAAGGGGGTTTTTTGGCGCTGATGGCTGCACTGGAGCAAAGCCCAGAAGCTGATGAACGCTTGGATCTCCAGCCGGATGACGCTGGCTTGGTGGCTATTCAGGGAACAGACCCTGGGATGCTCATGCAAATGCAAGGAGTAGCGGCAAGTAGCCTTTTGGGCGCTCGGTCACTGTCGACAGAAGGTGGGGGTGCAGGGCTTTCTTGGAATATGGATCTTCCAGATGGCGGTTTGGTTGCTCAAACCACTGCGCTGGACAGGCTTGGCGATGTCAAGGACGGGGACCTCGCTGCATCTGCTCTTAGCCTGGGGAGGCCCGTCGGCACTCGTGCAACTGCGGCGTTGGCGCAGCGAGGTGAGCCTTTGAGTGCAGGTGCAAGCATGCTGCTGACCAAAGGGTTGCCAAGTGACCTTGCCAAAACTCTCGCAAGTGCTACAGATGGCTTGTCTGTTGCCTTGGCTACTTCATCTGTGGCTTCACTGCGAGAGGCGGGAGGGCTTTCGGCTGCTGGGGTGCACGCAGCGGGTAGTTCTCCCACTTTCTTGGGATTGATGGAAGGAGAGGACACTTCCGTCCTGAACGGGCAGGTTCTTCCTCTGGTACCTGAACGTGCGAGCGAACCCGCGCGGCTGTTGGATTTGGGTAGTACCGGCGCTGGTAATGAAGGCGCTCAGGATGGAGCTCAAGTTGAGGTTCCGTTACCTGCCGGGGAGGCAGCTTCCTTTGACGCGATGGCTCCCTTCGCTGCAGAGGAGGCGCTAGCAGAGCAAGTCACTTACTGGGTGAACCAGAAGGTGCAGAGCGCAGAAATGACGGTTTCCAGGGATGGGCAGCCTGTAGAAGTCTCCGTCACGCTCTCGGGCAACGAGGCCCAGGTAGCGTTCCGCAGCGACCAGGAGCAGACAAGGCAACTGCTGGACGCCAGCATGGCGCAATTGAGTGAGATGTTGCGCGGGCAAGGTTTGGTACTGTCAGGTGCAAGCGTGGGCACGTCTGCACGTGATGGACGCTCCAGTGGTGAGCCGTCTCAGGGGCATCCCCCAAAGGCGGGGCAGACCACGGTGGTTGCTGCTGAAGGTATTTCTGTGCGAGCAAATCACATCCAAACTGGGCGCGGTGCGATTGATGTCTTTGTGTGAGTGGTACTCGTATCCCGTCTAGAACGGCGTGCCATTGGCAGACGAGGCGTCGTACAGCCATGTGTTTGGGCTTTTATTCTGGCTATTATCGGTCGCCTGATCATCCGACAATTTAAGTGAGTAGCCTGCCATCGCCACAACGTGCATGGTTGGCTCACCCCACACAGCAAGGAATCGACCCGTGTCTGCCAACGCCCCAGCCGCTCCGGCCAAGGAGAAACCCAAAAGCAAGAAGATGATGATCATCATCATCGTGGTGGTTGCCTTGCTTGTGGTGGCAGGTGGAGCTGCTGCTTGGTTGTTGTCTAGTCGCGCCCACCCGAAGGACGAAGAGGTTGAGGAACCTGTTGCGGCCAAAGAGACTGCTAAAACGCCCCCGACATTTCTTCCCATTGAGAATATGGTGGTGAATCTGGCCGACCCAGGGGGAGAGCGTTTTGCGCAGATTGGTATTACCTTGGAAGTGGCTGACGCCAAAACCGCGGATTTGGTCAAGCAATACATGCCCTCTATTCGCAGCGGCATCTTGATGCTGGTCTCCCAACGCACTTCTGAGGAGCTGCTTCAACGCGAGGGCAAGGAAAAGCTTGCGCGTGACATTCATCGAGAAGTGTCCAAGCCGTTGGGATTTACGGTGCCCACTCCCAAGAAGCGTACCCCTGGAGATTCTGAGGATGAAGAGGCGGAGGATCGCGCTGCCCGTATCCGGGCGGAGAAGAATCCTGTGAAACGTGTGCTTTTTTCAAACTTCATCATTCAGTGACACGCCTAGGAGTCATGTATGAGTGATTCATTTCTGTCGCAAGAAGAAGTTGATGCCCTTCTTGAAGGTGTCACTGGTGAAAGCCAGAAATCCGTAGAAGAAGTTGCAGAGGCTGGCTCTGTTCGAAATTACGACATTTCCAGCCAAGAGCGTATCGTTCGTGGGCGTATGCCCACGATGGAAATCGTGAACGAACGCTTTGCGCGTAATTTTCGTATTGGGCTTTTCAACTTCATCCGCAGAAGCCCTGAAATTTCTGTTGGAACGGTGGCAGTGCAGCGTTACAGCGCTTTCTTGCGTGAGCTGGCGGTTCCCACAAACTTCAATATTGTTGCCATCAGGCCTCTGCGCGGTAGCGGTCTAATCGTCTGCGAGCCCTCGCTGGTTTTTGGGATCATTGACACGCTGTACGGTGGAGTGGGTAAGTTTCAAACACGCATTGAGGGCCGTGATTTTTCACCCACAGAACAGCGTGTGATCAACCGCTTGGTTGATGTCATTTGCGTCGAATACAAAAAGGCGTGGCATGGTATTTATCCATTGGAACTGGAGTACCAGCGGTCTGAAATGCAGCCGCAGTTTGCCAATATTGCTACGCCCAGTGAGATTGTTGTCTCGACGGCGTTTCAATTAGAAATTGGCGATCTTTCAGGCGCCATCCACGTTTGCATGCCGTACGCAACGCTGGAGCCGATCCGGGATGTGCTTTATTCATCTACCCAAGGTGACTCCATCGAAGTGGATCGCCGTTGGGTTCGAGTGCTGACCCGAGAAATTCAAGCTGCCGAAGTGGTGCTGGTGGCCGAGTTGGCCAAGGCAGATGCCACTGTGGAGCAATTGTTGGCCATGAAACCCGGAGATTTCATTGAGTTGGATCGCGAGCCTCGCATCAAGGCATCGATCGGCGGTGTTCCTATTTTTGAATGTCAGTATGGGACGCACAACTCGAAATATGCAATTCGCATCGAAGAATGCCTGCGCAATGCGGATATGAGCTGGCTTGGAGAAAAAGATGTCAACTGAAGAAAACAACAATGACAACAATGCCGCCGACGCCGCAGACGATCCGTTTGCGGGGTGGGCCGAAGCGCTTGAGGAACAAAAGCGCGACAACGCACCGGGAGATGCTGAGCAGGGCGGACCGTTGTCTGGTGAACCCGTGCGTCCTTTCTCCAGCAGCAACGATGCCCCGGTCAACGACATCAATATGGTGTTGGACATTCCTGTTCAGCTCTCTGTGGAGTTGGGACGTACCAAAGTCCCCATCAAGTACATCTTGCAGCTCGCACAGGGATCCGTTGTGGAGCTGGACGCTCTCGCCGGTGAGCCCATGGATGTGCTGGTCAACGGGTACTTGATTGCCCAGGGTGAAGTCGTGGTGGTGAATGACAAGTTTGGTATTCGTCTCACCGATGTGGTGACCCCTTCAGAGCGGCTGAGGCGAGTTAGCCGTGGATAGCCCAAATATGGCGCAAACACTGGGCGTGGTGGTTTTGTTCATTGCCGGAATGGCTTGTTTGCCATGGGTAGTGCGCTGGGCTCAGCAGCGTCAAGCATCACGAGGTATTGCTGGGGGAGCGATCACTGCATCCAAAATCGTCTCTACCGTAGCGGTGGGACCTCAGCAGCGAGTTGTGACGCTGGAGGTTGGGCCTGAGCACTCTCGCACCTTACTGGTCTTAGGTGTGACCTCTCAACATATCAACTGCTTATTTTCTACTCCGGTGCCTGCCTCACCGGAGCAGCAGCCCGCATCTTTCGCACAAGAGATGGCTCGCGCATCGATGCCGAAAGAGTCAGATGGCTAATCTGTCCCTCGGTCGTTGTTGGCTTAAAGCCTTGCTGCCGGCTGGGGCCGGAGTCGTCGTCCTGACGGTCGGAGTGTTGTTCAGCTCCGTGGCCGCAGCACAGACGGCAGCAGGAGCCTTACCCGTGTTAATAGGAACGGGCTCAGGTGGTAATAGCTACTCTGTGCCTATTCAGACATTGCTATTTTTCACGGCACTGTCTTTTTTGCCTGCGGTACTTCTGTTGATGACGGGTTTTACCCGTATCGTGATTGTCTTGTCATTGTTGAGGCAGGCTATCGGTACCCAGTCAGCTCCACCAAATCAGGTGATTATTGGTCTATCGCTTTTCCTGACGATGTTTGTGATGGGGCCAACGCTAGATCGTGTCTATCAAGAAGCCTATTTACCTTATACGAACAACACTCTGGGTTTTGAGCAGGCTTTGCAAAAAGCCGAAGCACCCATGCGTGAATTCATGTTGAAGCAAACACGCCAATCAGACTTCGCACTTTTCTCTCGGCTGGCTCGTCTCAATCCAGAGGTGACAGCAGAAACGGCACCCTTGCGCGTTTTAGTACCTGCGTTTGTAACGAGTGAGTTGAAGTCAGCGTTCCAGATTGGATTCATGATCTTCATCCCGTTTTTGGTGATTGATATGGTGGTGTCCAGCATTTTGATGTCATTAGGCATGATGATGCTGTCACCGGTATTGGTCGCACTCCCATTCAAGCTGATGCTTTTTGTTTTGGCTGACGGATGGAACCTGCTTTTGGGCTCTTTGGCAGCCAGTTTCGTTACTTGATTGAGGGGTTTTGGCATGACATCCCAAATGGTTTTGACCCTCGGGCGAGATGCCTTGACCTTGCTGCTCATGATCTCCATGCCTGTGTTAGGAGTCGTGATGGCGGTTGGTTTGGTCGTCAGCATCTTTCAAGCGGTCACACAAATTCATGAGGCAACGCTGGCGTTTGTGCCCAAGCTGATCGCCGCTATGGTGGTCTTTGCCATCGCCGGGCCGTGGATGATTAGCACCTTGGTGGATTACTTGCGCAGAACGATTGAATCGATTCCTTCTGTGATTGGTTAGCACAAGGATTTCAGGGTCGTGATTACTTTCAACGAGGCACAGTTGATGGCGTGGCTGTCTCCTGTGCTTTGGCCTTTTTTACGCGTTCTGGCTGTTTTTACCGTAGCTCCTATTTTCTCCATGCGCGTGATACCCACGCGGGCGAAGGTCGGCTTGGCTTTTCTGGTTGCAGTGTGCGCGCAAGGGATCCTGCCTGAACAACCGATTGTCGATATCAACGGACGTGAGGCCATCGGAGTCGTTGTGCAGCAGGTGGTTGTAGGGTTGGCAATCGGCTTCGCCGTGCGACTGGTGTTCTCGTCTGTAGAGTTGGCTGGGGAAATCATTGGCCTCCAGATGGGGCTCAATTTCGCATCATTTTTCGATCCCACCAGCAATGCCCAAGTCAGTGCAGTGGCCCGTTTTTTTGGAAATATCGCAATGTTGTTGTTCATTGCGATCAACGGCCACTTGTTGGTAGTTCTGGCGGTAGTGAAGAGTTTTGAGCGATTCCCCGTGAATGGGAATTTTTTAGCAGCTTTAAATCAGATGCGCTTGTATGAGCTGGGCGCTTCGCTGTTCTCCAGTGCTTTATGGATTGCGCTGCCTATGATTGCGCTACTGCTGTTCGTAAACCTTACCTTGGGCGTTATTTCGCGAGTAGCGCCGCAAATGAACATTTATGCGGTGGGGTTCCCTGTGACGCTGACCGTGGGCATGCTGGGCATCACCGCCACCCTGCCCATGCTGGAGCAGCCCATGCTCACGCTGATGCAGCAGGCCATGGATATTTTTGCAGCCCAACGGTAGTAATCGACAGCACTATCTGGGCCTTGTTACCAAGGTGTTTGTCTTCGATCCAGTGGCGGGTCAGACCAGCTGATTGCGTATGGCATAAACCGTCAACTCAGCATTGTTGGTGAGTTGCAGTTTCTCCAAAACTCTGGCGCGGTAGACGCTCACTGTTTTGGGGCTCAACATAAGCTCCTCTGCGATGTCAGAGAGACGGCGGCCTGAGGCAATTTTGACAAGAGTTTGCAGCTCACGTTCGGATAGTGCTGAATGTGGTGTTTCAAGTGTGGGTTGCGCCACGCTTTCAGCGAGCATTTGGGCTACTTCTGCTGTGAGGTACTTTCGTCCCTGCACCACCGTTCGTACCGCTGCAATCAGTTCCATGGGATCACCCGCTTTGTTAGCGTAGCCTTGCGCTCCAGCCTTGAGGCAGCGCAGTGCATACTGATCTTCCGGGTACATAGAAACTATCAGAACTTTGATTTCGGAATTGGTTTCCTTCAGGCTTGCCAACACCTCGAGCCCGCTGCGCCCTGGCATATTCAGGTCCAAGAGCAAAACGTCGCAGGGTGATGTGCGCAGAACCTCCCGCAACTCAGGATAACTGCCCGCTTCGCCTGTCACAGTAATGTCGTGTGCTTCCATCAATGTATCGCGAATACCCCGACGCAAGACAGCGTGGTCATCACAGAGAACGACGTTAATCACTTTAGAACTCTTCTGTTGAATGAGCCGCAGTGGCTGTGATTGGAACTGTCAGCGTTATGCATGTCCCTTTTCCAGGCTGACTGCTGATGTCTAGCCAGCCTCCCACCGTGCGGGCTCTCTCTTGCAGACCTTTCAACCCGAAAGCTTTGGGCTTCATGCGCATTTCGGGGGACATGCCGCAACCATCGTCTGCAATTTCCAATGTCAAAACGCCTTCGCGATCTGACAGGTCAATCACCACTTTACTGGGACTTGCGTATTTTGCAGCGTTCGTGAGAGCTTCCTGGGTCGTGCGATAAGCCACCAGTTGCACGTCGGAAGTTACTTGCATTTGTTCGTTTGCCACGCGCACCGTTGTTGATGCGCCGGTTCTTCGTTCAAAACCGCTGGCTAGCCAGCGAACCGCCGCGACCAGGCCTTGCTCAAGGATGGGCGGGCGCAGGTTCATCATGATGCGTTGGCTGGCTCCGATAGCGTGTTGCAGCATTTCAGACGCAGCTAAGGCATGCTCTTTCATCTCTGGCGTATCAGCATGTCTACCAATCCACGCGATGTCAAATTTGACAGCTGTCAGGGCTCCGCCTATGTCGTCGTGGATTTCCCTTGCAATGCAAGCGCGCTCTTGCTCAATGGAGGTTTGGAGATGTTCTGTCAGTGCAGCCAGTTGTGCTTCCGACTCTGCGAGGCGACTAACCGCCAATGCACGCTCTTTCTTGGCATGATGAACTTCCAGTGCTCTTGCCGCGACGTGGGGGAGGCGAGCTATGTCATCTTTCAAGAGGTAATCTGAAATCCCCAGCCGCATGACGTCCACCGCAGCAGCTTCCCCTATCGCCCCCGAAAGCAGCACAAACGGGGGGGGATTAGGCAATTGCACAACATGTTGCCATGCATCAAGCGCTGTAAATCCGTTGAGCCGGTAGTCCGCTAGGATGATGTCGATGTGAGTTTGATGTAGCCAATCAAGGAATGCTTCCAGTGAATCAACATGGAGTACCTCCGCCAATGGATACGACTTAACCATGATGCGGCGCACCAAACTTTGGTCGGCGGGCGAGTCTTCGAGATGTAGTACGCGAAGGCGTTGCTCTGACGCTATCTTGACCATAGGAGGGGTATCATAGGATACATTTTGGAACAAACAAGGGTGTTTGTCCGGTTGAGAGGGTTGGTGGGTGAGCGTCCAATGGTTCGCGGGTAATTGGGTTTACTTTGTGTAAATCTCAAATCAACGCAGGCTTCTGTGATGGCACTAGTGCTTTGCTGCTGATTTTTGCGATGGAGAGACGATGCAATCTACGCTAACAACGCCTGATGGACCAGGGGTTCAAGTCCCTGTCATGGTGGCAGCCGAACTGCAAGACTCTTTGCTGGTGGTGATGCACGACCTACATCGATTGGAGGGATTGCTTAGTCATGCAACAGACAACTTGCTCGAAAGATTTGGCGAGGCCAATGCTGTTTTGACAGATTCTTTTGTTGCTGATTCGCCGGAGCTGCTTGCTGCAAGAAATGCGCTACGTAGTGCGGTCACAGAATTGCAGTTTCAGGACATGGCATCTCAGTTGATCTGGCACACCACCAAAGTGCTGCAGGGCTGTGCCTTTCGGTTGGCTTCGGAGGCCATGGGACATGAAGAGGGTGAGGAGGCTGCCCCGTTCGCTGAAATGGCCCCTGATAGACCCAACCCTGTAACTCAAAGCGAAATGGATGCTGGTTCCGTCGATTTATTTTGATCGTTACGTGATTGGCTAATCTAAATATTCAAGTCAGTTGGAGCCTTACATGCAATCAATACTTGCCGTAGATGATTCACCATCCATGCGAAAAATGGTGTCCTTCACCTTAACTGGTGCGGGTTATCACGTGGTGGAGGCGGTGGACGGGCAAGATGCCCTTGAAAAGGCGGAAACCCATGACATCCATTTGGTTTTGGCAGATCAGAACATGCCTCGCTTGGATGGGATTGGGCTTACGCGCAAACTGCGCGAACACCCCAAATTCAAAACTATCCCGATTTTGATCTTGACGACTGAGTCCAGCGATCAGATGAAGCAGGCGGGGCGTTCTGCTGGTGCGACTGGGTGGCTGGTGAAGCCTTTTGACCCCAATAGGTTAATTGAGGTCATTCAGAAGGTAATCCGTTAACACGGCTTCAAATCACAGCTACCAATTAGGAGCCAACTATGGCAGAAAATTACCAAGAAGGATCTGGATCAGGCGCTGATTTTGATCTGAGTCAGTTTTACCAAATCTTCTTCGAAGAGGCGGGGGAAAATCTTGATCAGATGGAGCAAATGCTCCTGAATTTAGATTTCAGTAATGCTAACGATGAGGAACTCAACGGAATTTTCCGCTGTGCTCATTCCATCAAGGGCGGTGCTGCGACCTTTGGGTTTTCTGATGTAGCGGAGCTAACCCATCAGATGGAATCCTTGTTGGACAAACTGCGTCGGCACGAGTTGCAACCTATTCCAGAAATGGTTGATGTTTTGCTTGAGTCCGCAGATGCATCACGGAGCTTGCTTGCCCGCCATCAAGCAGGAGGCCAGGGAGAGGCAGTTTCTACGACTGCTTTGGTGAAGCGAATCAGTGATCTGGCTGCAGGACTTCTACCAACCGATATGGAGGTTGCTCCAGTGCGCGCACAGGATGCGCCAGTACCCGTGAACCCTGAGCCGTCTCCTGTTTCAGTAGCTGCAGCACCCGCGTTGGCCCCTCACGTGCCTGGCCAGTTGCGGCAGCTGGAAATTCATGTGGGTCCACTAGATCGCACAGAGCAAGCAGACGCTATCAAGGATCTGTTCCGTGATATCGCGGGCTTGGGCACGATCCAAGACATACCCGCTTCGATCCCCGGTATGCGCGTATTTGCAGTAGAAACAACCTCTTCTACTGATGATTTGCTGGATTTGTTCGCATTCCATGTGTCCAAGGACCAAGTCCGCTTCGTTGACGCAGCGAAAGTTGGAGCGTCTCCAATTGATGGTGCTTCGGAAGTGGCTTATGGCTTCTTCAGCGACGCGCCCGGAGCCCCCGCTCCGCTGCCTCCACGTGCGCCCTCTGCGGAAGGCGTTCCACAAGTAAAAACTGCTGTAGTGACGAAGGCGGTTGAACCTAAGGTTTCCACACAAGCCCAGATGGAGTCCACCACTATTCGCGTTGCAGTGAATAAAGTGGATCAGCTCATTAATTTGGTCGGTGAATTGGTGATTACCCAAGCGATGTTGGCTCAAAATAGCCGTGGTTTGGATGCTGGTGCGTACCAGCAGTTACTGGCGGGACTGGCGGATTTGGATCGAAACACTCGAGATTTGCAAGAATCCGTGATGTCCATCCGGATGATTCCTATGTCGATAGTCTTCAGCCGTTTTCCTCGTATGTTACGGGACTTGGCAAACAAGCTGGGCAAGAAGGTAGAGCTTGTCACTCTTGGTGAGGCGACTGAGTTGGATAAAGGACTGGTTGAAAAGATTACTGACCCTCTTACCCATTTGGTCCGCAATAGCTGTGACCACGGGATTGAGCTACCTGCAGAACGCTTGGCAAAGGGGAAATCTGAGCACGGAACTATCACGCTGTCTGCTTCCCATCAAGGGGGCTCTATTGTGATTGACGTACGTGATGATGGCAAAGGACTGTCACGCGAAAAGATACTCAAGAAGGCCTTGGAGAGGGGAATGGATGTATCCGAACAGATGCCTGACTCTGAAGTGTGGCAGCTGATTTTCGCTCCTGGATTTTCGACGGCAGATGAAGTCACTGACGTATCTGGCCGTGGTGTCGGAATGGATGTGGTTAAACGAAATATTGCTGCATTGAATGGATCGGTGGAGATTGATTCGGCGGAAGGTTATGGGATGAAGGTCTCGGTGCGCCTGCCACTGACCCTTGCAATTATGGATGGTATGTCAGTCGGAGTGGGAGAGGAAGTCTACATACTGCCGCTTTCGTCCGTGGTGGAGTCATTCCAAGTGAATCCGGATGACGTTAGTACGGTTGCCCAAGGATCGCAGCTGGTGAAAGTTCGTGACGAATATATGCCTGTGATAGCTTTGGAGAAGATATTCCAAGTCCCTAGATTCGATTTGAATAAAACTAGCAACATTATGGTGGTTGTTGAGGCGGATGGAAGCCGTGTTGCTCTGCTGGTGGATGAGTTATTGGGGCAGCACCAAGTGGTTGTTAAAAACTTGGAATCGAATTACCGCAAAGTTCCGAATGTCTCGGGTGCAACAATATTGGGTGATGGCACTGTTGCTTTGATCTTGGATATTGGTGGGCTAGTTCGCCGTGCTAGGCATTGAGGGGATTTGATTGAAATATCTGGTCCTGAGGAGTATTTATGAGTCTCGTTGCTAAAATTTCTGAAAACGTGCATGTTGGTGCTCGCGAATATCTGACCTTTAGATTGGATCAGGAGGAGTATGGCATTGACATACTCAAGGTGCAAGAAATACGAGGGTATGAGCAGCCAACCCGTATTGCAAACGCACCTGCTTTTATAAAGGGTGTCGTGAATTTGCGCGGAACTATCGTTCCTATCGTGGATATGCGGCTTAAGTTTAATTGTGCTCAGGCGGATTACAATAGTTTTACGGTTGTAATAATTTTAAATTTGCGTGACCGTGTTGTTGGAATCGTAGTTGACTCTGTCAGTGATGTGATGGAGTTGTCCGCTGAAAATATTCGATCTGCCCCTGATGTTGAGAGTGCAATTGATAATGGATGTATTCTTGGATTGGGATCTGTTGGGGAGAGAATGCTGATCCTGCTTGATATCGAAAAATTAATGTCGAACGCGGATATGGGTTTGGCCGCAAATGATGAGTGAACCATAAGCTTCTGCTGCGTGGCATAGGATGCATGAGTCAATAGGTTGGCCACAGATTCTTTGAATTTGAGCATTGGTAGATTTTCTATTTGGATGAACTCATGTCCCAAGCCACTCATTCCATAAAAATTAACCGCTCTTCTTCGCATCGCTCAGAGATGGATGCGAACGTAATCGCACCTACGGGGCCTCTTGCGCAAGGTAGAGAGTTTGTTTGGACAAACGCAGATTTCGCAAGAGTTCAAGGCCTTATTTACAAGCGTGCTGGAATCAGCTTACATGATGGTAAGCACGCCATGGTGTACAGCCGACTCTCCCGCAGACTCCGGGAAACAGGTCACGACAGCTTCAGAGACTATCTCAGTTGGCTTGAATCTAATGACGGACCTGAGTGGCAAGAGTTTGTCAATGCATTGACAACCAATCTGACTGCTTTTTTCCGCGAGCAGCATCACTTCGAAATATTCGCGTCTCACCTGCGTAGCAAGCCGTCGGGAACTTCCTGGAAGGTATGGTGCAATGCCGCTTCTACGGGTGAGGAGCCCTATTCAATAGTGATGACTGCATGTGAGGCTTTAGGGAACAATCCCCCTTTCAAACTGATAGCTAGTGATATTGACTCCAAAGTCCTAGCTACAGCCGGAAATGGTGTTTACAGAATAGATAGTATGAAGGGGATGAGCCAGGAAAGACTACAGAGGTTTTTCTTGAAAGGTAAGGCTTCTAATGCAGGGATGGTGCGAGTTAAGCCTGAATTAAGGCGTTTAATTGACTTTATGAGTGTCAATTTAATTCGAGACGACTGGCCATTCAAGGAGCCCTTCGATGTGGTTTTTTGTCGAAATGTAATGATTTATTTCGATGCCGCAACTCAGAGAAGAGTGTTGGAAAAAATTCATCGAGTCCTTAAGCCTGGAGGGCTTCTATTTGTGGGACATGCGGAAAATTTTAGCGAGTCTAAAGACCTGTTTGTCCTGCGCGGAAAAACGGTTTACGAGCGGCGCTGACTCTGTCTGGTGAGACTACTCTCAAACTGTCCCATGACCAATAATCGATTAAGCACATCCTCTTCTGCTTCTAGTGGTGCTGGGGCAGGTCTAGAGCGGCGTCGTGCACCCAGAATAGCACCCCTTAGTTCTGATGTGTATTCCTCCTCTGTGATGAGTGTGAAAAATTCTTCTCTAGAGGAATTGAAAGCTCGTCCAAGGCGCCCTGGAGAGGCTTCATTTTTTTATCTTGATCACCATTTTCAGCATAACGCGGTAAAAGTATTGCCTGGTGAATACTTCGTGTCAGATGAGAACTTGGTTATTATGACTGTTTTGGGTTCTTGTATCGCGGCATGTCTGTGGGATAGTCGATCCCGTGTCGGAGGTATGAATCACTTCATGTTGCCCGATGGTGATATGGCAGATGCCTCAGGGCGATATGGCTCTTATGCGATGGAGGTTTTAATTAACGAAATGCTGAAGCTTGGAGCTCGGCGTGAAACCATGCAGGCAAAGATATTTGGTGGTGCGCAAGTTATGCATAACTTCACCACCATGAATGTGGGTGAAAGAAACACGAACTTTGTGCTCAATTATCTTCATACTGAGAGAATCCCAATCGTTTCAGAGGATGTGCTGGATATTTATCCGCGGAAGGTTGTGTTTTTTCCAGTCACAGGAAAAGCAATGGTCAAGCGACTGGCCCATGCGCACCCAGATGTTGCACAAGAGGTGCGGGGTAATGCTGTACTCGTCGCGAAAAGTAATTCTGGTGGATCGGTGGATTTGTTTTGATTGAGGGTTGGTTCGATGAGTAAAAAAATTCGGGTGGTAGTGGTCGATGACTCTGCCTTGGTGCGTAGTTTGCTCGCCGAAATCATCAATCGCCAAAGGGACATGGAGTGCATAGGGACAGCGAATGATCCCTTGATTGCCAGAGAAATGATTCGGGAGCTCAATCCAGACGTCATCACGCTGGATGTTGAGATGCCGCGGATGGATGGCATTGATTTTTTGGGCCGTCTGATGCGTCTGCGCCCTATGCCAGTTGTCATGATTTCGACTCTCACCGAGCGTGGAGCCGAGGTCACTATGAAGGCGCTCGAACTGGGGGCGATTGATTTCGTGGCAAAGCCTAGGGTGGGTTTGGCAAGTGGGTTGAACGATCTTGCGGAGCAGATCGTAGACAAAATTCGTATTGCCGCCGTGGCTCATGTGCGCAGGGGCGCTGTTCGAGATATCCCGGTTGCTGTTGCTCCGTTGCATCCCGTGGGTGCCTCCGTTACATCTGCATCTCCCGGAGGCTTGCTCGGGCGCCTTTCAACCGAGAAACTGATTTGTATCGGTGCGTCTACCGGAGGTACTGAGGCAATCAAAGAAGTCTTGGTTCAGATGCCAGCTGACTCGCCCGCCATTGTTATCACCCAGCATATGCCTCCAGGGTTCACGACGAGCTTCGCCGCCAGGCTCAATGGTCTGTGTCAGATTACGGTCAAAGAAGCGGTAAATGGAGAACGAATCCTCCCAGGTCATGCCTATATTGCTCCCGGGGGAAAGCAATTTCATGTTGCTCGCAGTGGCGCGAACTATGTTGCCGTGGTGGACGACGGCCCTGCAGTCAATAGGCACAAGCCTTCTGTTGAGGTACTCTTTAAGTCCGCTGCAGCGGTGGTGGGGCGAAACGCATTTGGCATCATGCTGACCGGTATGGGCAATGACGGCGCAGCGGCCATGCGTGAAATGAAGGACGCTGGTAGCTATAACTATGTACAAGACGAAGCCAGTTGCATCGTCTTCGGCATGCCCAGAGAGGCGATTGCACATGGCGCGGCTGACGAAGTCTTACCCTTGAGTCAAATTGCGGGTGCGCTGCTCGCTCGGCTGCGTGGCTCACCAGACCGGGTGCTGCATCGTATTTGAATTGCTGCCTCGTCAGTTGGCTGTGAGGGTTGTTGATGTGGGTGGCTCTATCTAGTACTTTTGCGCGATAGTTCGTCTGGCGCTTCTTCTGTTGCCAATTCCGCATTCGCAAAATGCATCTGATGTTTGCATTCCTCTCAAAATCTCTGCTATGATCGAGGGCTTCGCTGCACAGAGGGCATGTTTCTAGGTGCGGCGGGGTTGGTTGAAGAAGTTTTGGAATTTGTTGATTTCGGTGTAAAAACTGTTGTACAATCTAAGGCTTCGCTGATTGCGGTGGCTGTTCTGAAAAGGGCAGTTGCAGCAAAAAGAAAAGATCAAAAAGTTTGACGGATCTTCAAAATCTGTGCTAGAATTCAAGGCTCAGCTGATTGCAGCTAAGTCGGGAAAGCAAAGAAACTTCGGTGGCTTTGTGATCCGGTTCATTAAAAATATACAGCCGATAAGCGTGGGCGTTTGATGGCGAGTGCCAAGTTCTACGGAACTAGTGCTTAGCACTACAAACGCTCATGAGAATAGAAGTGAAGTTCACTTCAATTCCGTTTTTATGAGTGAAGTCGAGAGACTTTAAATTTATCAAGATCGAACTGTAGAGTTTGATCCTGGCTCAGATTGAACGCTGGCGGCATGCCTTACACATGCAAGT
>ERZ650306.287-NODE-287-length-30419-cov-7.201719_pt1 | contig 30419 bp, 8 predicted proteins | sample MGYA00376242_ERZ650306 | MGnify/ENA primary metagenome ERZ650306 (study PRJEB26733, sample SAMN07839244) | wastewater metagenome | biome: urban; feature: wastewater treatment plant; material: waste water | place: USA: North Carolina | collected 2016-03-31 ... | reverse complement strand
ACTTGTCTTACTGGATTTGAAGTTCATGGTCAAGCAGCTTGTGTAAAACCTGAAAACTTTGATTTAAATGTTGGTTCTAATTATGCTCGAATTAAAGCTGAAGATAAAATTTGGGAAGGTCTTGGATTTGTTCTTCAATGGGCTAAATATGGACTAAAGAAGTAAATAGTATTAATGCTAATGGTTTATATGTTATACGTAAAGCTGGCTCTAATAGAGCTGGCTTTATTAAATTTAATGATTAGCTTGGAACCGCTACGAGTGCTACGCACTCTTCGCTATACTCCCCGTAGAGGATGGAATGGTAGTTATGCTAGTAATATTAGTATAGTTATTAATAATAATGATTATATTGATTGAATGAATACTAGTCTATTCCATCCTCCACGGGGAGTTGAGCGTAGCGAAGCGGAGCGTTCTACTAATCCTTAAACTTATAGTCGTTGGCATGACTGAAACCTCGGTAGATAAGCTAGTCTTACTACTGAGGTTTATTTTTATCTTATTGTTAAACTTAAATATATTATAATTATGGTTGCATTTATTGTTCTTCTTGGAATTATATTTGGTGGTGTTAAATTATTAGCTGTTGCTAATAATATTAGTGATAGTGAAGCTATGGATAAGTATAGTGGAAAACTATTTGTTGTTGGTATTATAGTTTTTATTATTCTTATGTGTGTTATTGGTAATAATGATGATGGTTTTAATTAAGATAAAAGTAAAAGGGCTTGTCTAGGTAGTGATACCATAGGCAAGCCCTTATTTTTTACTAGATTCAAGTCCAGCTTATTCAAATATATCTTTAGCTATATCTTTATAAGGTATAATACTAAGTATATTTTCATCAACTTTATAATAACTATTATTATTAGGTAAATCAAGAACTCGATTAATACTACGAACAACAGGTATATTACGAACAGCCATAACTTCAAACTTATTCATACCTTTATATCTACCAGTAGTATATTCCTCAGTAAAATCTTCTTCAATAAGGAATCTAGCAGCCATAGCAGTAGTACCAAGTAAGTCATTAATAGTTTGTCCAATAGCAACAGGACTAGACCATAGTTTTTTACCTTCAGCATAAGCACCAAATGGAGTAAATGAAGCAGCTTCAGAAGCAAGACGGTCAGCATGATAAAGCATAAGATTATAAATAATACCTTCATCATCATCACCTCCCATACCAGTTATAGCAATTGCTCCAATAATAGCAGCACCTACATAAAGTAAATCACCTAAATTACGTCTAATATTTGCTTTTTCATGTTCAGGAAGAAGTTCATAATTAAGTTTGAAATTAACAGCAAATGAAAGTAAATTCTTACCATAAGTTTGGAATGCTTTAAGAACATCACTTACATTATTAATTTCTCCTATGTTAGTTTCTTTAAATGGAATAGTCAAATAATCATAAAGACTAGTATAACTACCTTTTTCAATAGTACCTAGAGTTTCATTATAATAACCATTCCAACGATAACGTTTCTTAAAACCGGGATAAAGATGTTTATGATATTGCATAACCATACCACCCCACCAATGTTGTTCAATATTAGCAGAACCAAGTTTATCATAAACACCATGAACTTTCTTATTTACTTCACGAACTTTATCAATAAATTTAGCATATTCTTTAAGAGTAAGTTTACTATCAGATTTTATTTGAGCAATTCCATCTTTAAGTTCAAATTGATTATAAATATCTGGAAGTTTAGCAAACTTTTTATCAATATTTTTAATAAGTTCTTTACGTTTAGCTATATATTCTCTTTGTTGTTCTTCATTAAGATAAGTTTTAACAAAATCGAATATAGGATTAGCTTTAAATAGATTATATTTAGCTCGTTTTTTATTATCAGCTTTAGCATCATCCATGAACTTATTGAATTGTTCAAGTAGAGCTTGGTTCTCCTCTCCACGGGGAGTATTTATTACAGACATAAGAGCATCTTGTTCAGCTTTACGATGATACATTTCTTTACTCATTATATCATAACCACCTCTACCATTATCAACAAGTCTATGAGATTTAAGCATAGCAAATAACATAACATTTTGCATATAATGTTCACCAACAGATTGAGGACTAAATAGTAATCCACGAACTCTACGAATATTTTCTTTAAGACCTTCAGCAGTACTAACTTCAGTTACTCTATCAAAATCAACTACATGACTAAGTTTAATAATAGCATCTTGAAGTGTACTACTATTTTCACTATACATATTAGCCATATAACTAACAGTTCCTTTAATCCATTCAGATTTACCAGCTTCCCAATCTTTAAGATTAATATATTCACCAGCAGCTCGTTCCATAAAGATGTTACTAGAACCAGTAAGAACGTTAGCAATACCACCAGTAATGTTCATCATCATATATTTACTACCAGCAATGTTTTGAGCAAGAGAACCAAGTTTAACTAGATTAGGAGTTTTATTATCTTTATATTGTTCAAATACAAGACGACGTATAAAACTTCTAAGATGTTCACTAGTTCTAGTTTGTTGTTCTTGTTTATATTCAATTTCACCACCAGCACTAGCTTCTCTATTTTCACTTATACTACCTTTATAATTTATATCATAAGCAGTATTACTAGTAATAATTTGGTCAGCAGTATAAAGAAGATTTTTAACTGTTTTAATAGCATTATATCTATTACTTTCAATTAAGAAACTATTAAATACTTCTTCCCAATTACGATTAAGAATATCATTATGAATTTTATTATTCTTTTCAATAATTTCATCTCTAGCTTTAATAGCAGCAGCTTTACGTTTACTAAATTCTTCATCACTTTCATTAGGTTCTTTAAATTTAGGTATAGTAGGCAACTGTTGAGTATCTTTATTAACTAATTGAATTAATCTAGGATTAGGAATATCATAATCTTTATCAAAAGTTAAATCTTCATTATTTCTCCAACTAGTATTATTAGGAACATTGGCTGTCCAACCAAGAAAACTAAGAGCTTGTTCAAAGTAATCTTTAACAGTCATATCTTTAGATTTAGGCAAAGCTGGAAGATAACCCATATCAACATATCTCTTATTACTATTAGTAAAACAATACTTTTTCATAAGTTCATTTACTTTATTCATAAGTTCAAGTTGATACTCATTAAGACTAGTATAATTAGGATTATCATATCCTGTTCCTACTTTGTACTTATTAACAAAACTACTATATTCTGGATTAACAAGTTCTTCTTTAGGAGTAATATGCATTTGATTAATACGTGGTTCATAATTACCAACAACAGCTGAACCATCATCTTTAATCATTTGCATAGTAGTCCAAATACGAATAGGTTTAATAGTACGAGTATATGGGTCAAAATAATGATTATCTCTATACCATTGTTTATATTCAACACTATCAATACCATATTTGTCAAGAACTTCTCTTTCTTTCATATAATAATATTGAGTAGTAGTTTCTCTAGTTCTCTTTTGAAGAATATTAATTGCAGCAGTTCTATCAATATCAGTCCATTTATCTAAATCTTTAGGTTTAATAATACCATAAATAGTTCGATTAGGTCTTTCTGCAATAGTTCCATTTTCTTCAACTTGTTCACTAAATACTTCTAACCATTTATCATAATACTTTTTACCTTTAGCAAAAGCTCTATTTTTATCAAGTTCATATTGTTTCCAATTATAAGTAACATCACATTCACTTTCAATAAATTCAGCAACACGTTTTGCTTTAGCTTTATCAGTACTCTTTTCACCTCTAGTAATTTCATTAAATACTTCAAAACCAGTCTTGAGTTGTTCTAAATCTTCTTGACTAATATCAGCAGTATTAAGAGTTCTAGTAGCATTATCAAAATATTTTTCAAGTATTTTATTAATAGCTTCTCCTACATTAATTTCTTCTTCGCTCTTAGATTTATTACCTGTAAGATAATTATAGAAATCAGCACGATAAATTCTTAATTCATCTTCAGCAGAACGAATAATACCAACATAAGGCATACCATTACCTTTAGTATATTTATATTTTCTAACTGTTTCAGCTTTTATAAGAGCTGCACGTTCTTCAGGTATTTTACGTCCATCAACTACATTAAATTCATCTTTAGCTTGAAATTCTTTAATAGCAAGATTAAGAACACTATTACCTTTATTAGCATCTTTAAGTTCTTCAAACGCCCAATTTAAATCTTCTATATCTTTAATATCAAGAATATATCTAGTATTCTTACGAATCCATTCTTTAGCTTCACGATATTCAGGAACTTTCATAAGTTCTTCCATACTAATAAGAAGATTACCATTAGCATCACGTTGACTTTCATATTTACTAATAATAGAAAGTTGTTCTTTAAGTTTAGAATCAAATCCTTCTTTAGCTTGCTTATCATAGAACATTTCTTTAACTTTACGAATATTAGTTTGATAAGCACGAAGTCTTTCAGCTACATTCAAGTCATGACCAATCTTTTTATTACCATCTTCATCATAAAGACTAGTAAGACTATCCATTTGAGCATATATACGTCCAAGTTCTTCATCTTGACTTTGCGTAGTAACATTATCAGTCGCTTGACTTAAAATATCTCGTATTCTACTATTAAGTCTTTTATATTCAGCAAATTCTTTAGGAATACCATCATCTCCTTTTTTAAGACCAAGAAGACTTCTTTCAAGATTTATAATATAAGTAGAATATTCAATAGTAACATTATTACCATCTTCATCTTGAACTGTAATTGGTTTAAGCTGATGAATAGTAGTCATATCAATAAATTTAGCTTTATTAGATAAAGCAATAAGATGTTCAACACTATTTATACCAAATTTTTGTTCAGCTTCAATAGCAGCATCTCTATATTTCTTCATCTTTTCTTCCCAAACAGGATTATTAGGTTGAATTAATCTACCATCATCATCAATTATACTATCAAGACTAACAGATTTACCATCTTTAGCAGCTCTAGATTTAAGTTCTTTAAGATAATTTCTAAAGTCATTAGATTCTTTAATACCATTAAGACGACCTTCTTCAACAGTACCCATTACATCTTTAAGTATATTCTGCAATACAAAGTTACGATTAGCACGAATATCTTGTATCCAATAATCCATAAATCCAGTATCACCATAAGCATCAAATTCTTTCATAAGACCACTTAGATAATTAGGATTAGTAGTACGTAATTGAATCCATCTTTCAAACCAATCTTTTCTAGCAGAATGTACAGTAGTATTAGAATCAACTTGATTAACTAATTTTTGAATCTTTCTAATATTCTCTTTAGTTTTATCATCAAGATTTGTACTATCAATATCAATTTCGCTAATAAGTTTGTATTTATTCTTAAACGTATTAGCACTAAGAATAACATCTAAGAAACGATTTTGAAGTTGTTCATCTTTAAGAACTTTACTAATAACATCTTTATCGTTAATAGGTTTATCAATACCGTCAATTTTAATAAAACGATTAATATCATTAAGAATATTATTAGCTTCAACATCTATATAATTAGCAATGACTGATAATGAAAATTCAGAATTATCAGAAAGACTACTACTATCAAGATAATTAATTTCAGCATTATTAAGAGCGTTTAATACATTTTGAGCAGCAGGTTGTCCATGACGAACAGCACGTGAAATAACTAAACTAGCATTTTTAGCAAATCTACCAATAGGAGTTTGGTCATCAACACTACTATATCTATCAGTATTACTAGTAACTCTATCTATTTCATTTTCATTAATTTCAATAAATAATCCAAGTTTACTATCTTCAATATTAGGATATTTAGCTTTATATTGTTTTAAATCATCGCTTAAATTAATAGCAGTAGTTCCATTAATGTTAAGATAAAATTTATCATTAATAGTATATATAGTATTATTCTCAAAAGGAGTATTCATAAAAGGTTGGAAATACTCATCAGATATATATTTACTATATAGTTCAGGAACTTCTTTATAACCTTTATTTACAGCTTCATTAATATTATCTTTAATACCATCAATAAATTTATCTCTTTTTTCTTGTTGAGTAAGACCATCATAAAGGAGAACAGCTAATGGTTTATGAATATTATTATTAGCTATAATACTAGGCTCAATACTATTATAAGTTTCAAATGATTCAAGTCTATCAATAGGATAATAAGCTAAAGTTCCATCATAAGTTCCTTTAATATATAAATTTCTATTAATTCTAATAACATTAACAGCATCTCCATTTCTTATTATTCCTACATTATCAAGATTTTCTTGACCATTAAAAGTAATAATACCACTTCTTTTTAGACTATAATTAATTTTATTATTAGTAAGTCTTTTAAATGTATAACTAGGACAATTAAAACTATTATAATTCTTACGAATAAAACCAATTATATCTTCAACATTATCTTTATCAACAAAACCATAACTATTAATACCTTTCATAGCTATATCTCCAATAGCTATTCCGCCCTCACTCAATCCTCTAAGGGGAGTATTACTTATAAGTCTACTAATATTTCTAGTTCTAAATTTATGACCTTCAACAATAAAAGCATATTTAACTAAATCAAGAGCTGCAAGTTTAATAAGAGGATTGGGATGATTCCAAGCTCTATCAAACAATCTATGGGCTTCATCATTAGTAATATCACCTTGTATGTAATTAATATATTGAATATTTACATTACGACGATTATTTCTTTCATCATTAGCAACTATTTCAATATGTTCAAATACACTACCATCTTGACTAAAATTACGTTTAATCCAATCAACTTTCTGAGCAGGAGTAAGTCTAGCAAATACATCAATTTCAGTTTGTGTAGGCTCAAATATATTTTTAACTACAACATCATCTGTTTTAATATTAACTAATGTACCACTTACTCGTCCAACTTCTAAAGCTCTAGATTGTCCAGTACCATATTCTTTAATATATTTAGGATGAACAAAATCACCATTAACAATAGTAACAGGTAAATTAAGATAAGAACTACCATTATTACCTACTTCTAGTTTATTAATAAGATAATCTTTATAGTCATTATATAACTTTTCAGTCATTATTCCACCTTTAGTCCATTCTGCTATTCTATATACATAATCAATAAATACAGGATTAGCAGTTTCAAATACTTGTTGAGTAGCTTTAACACTAAGAGCAGTACTCATTTGTAAAAATGCAGCTAAACTAGGATAACTACTTTTAGATATATCTGATTTAATAAATGCATTTATACCACCACTAATATCAGGAAATACACTCTCTAACAGCAAGGTTTGACCCCCCGTAGAGGATGGAGCATAAATATTACTATTCTCAATAACAGTTCTAGCATCTCTAAATACTTTATCACTAGCATAAAAACTTTGTTTAGCACCATATTTATCAGCACTAAGAATATTAAGATTATTACTTATATCCTGTCCGATTGAGTTTAACCGATTGAATTGTGCTAGAACATAAAGGTCAAATAAAGCCTGCTGAACGCCATTCATTTCCCCTCTAAGACGAGATTTATATGCGTCTGATGAAAATATAAGGTCAGGTGATGAAAATGCGTCAGAAACGCTTAAATTGAATAATTTCTTGAAAGTTTCACCATAACTTTTATCAATAGTTTCAATTAGCTTTTTACGTCCAGCAAAATTAACTTTTTCACCAAAACCAAGATTATGAGCAACTTCTCTAATAGCTTCAGTAAGCGGATTTTTAGTACCTTCCGCAAGAACACTATTAGTTTCTTTCCATTTACGAACTAGTATATCAATAGCAGGTTGCCACATAAATCCAATAGCAGTATCATAATTACTTCCAAAGTCAACAATAGTTTTAAAAGCATTAAACGTATAAGTATTTTCATTATGTATAGCTCCCTCTTTCATAACATCGAGAATATGAGCAGTAGTCTGAGAACTATAAGGATTAATCAAATAACCATCAACATTCTTATCATCTCCAGACCAACCAAAATTCTTATGAGTAATACGAATATGTTTATTACCAATAGTTTCAACATTTTCTTTACCATATCTATTAACAGCTTCTTGCTCACTAATCACATCAGTAGTGTACATAACTTTAATACCTTCACTATGATTAGCTTTAGTAACATTACCAATACTCATAAAAGTATCTCGATTAACACTGATACCTTTAAGTTTAATACCAGAAGTAGCAGCATCAAACCAATCAAGTTGAGTAAAGAAATCACTAGGAGCAACAGTTGTTTTATTAGCACCAACTATTTCTGCATAAGTTTCATTAGCTTCTTTGACATTTTCAAAATTAGAAGTAGTAGTATTTTCTTCAAATGCAGCAGGATTATTAAGTATATCAATAAATGATTGAATAATAGCATTAGTTCTAGCAGCTTGACTACTTGTATCCTCCACGGGGAGTTTTAAGTATGATTCGTAAGACTTAAGTCCACCATCATTAGCAATTTTTTCAACAACTTTAAGATTACCATTATAACCTTCAAGAGTAGCATTAATAGCATCTTCGCTATTTTTTAAAGAAGCTCTAATATTACCTTGTTTATTATAAGTCTTACCAAGAATTTTACGACTAGCTTTATCTACATTATCTTTAACATAATTAATATATCCTACTTCATCTTTAGTATATCTAGCATGAGTAATTTCAGTTGGAATACCTTTAACAAGATTAAATGTTTTAGACATACCATAAACACTATCAACGTCAAAGTCAGAACCAGTTTGAGTAACCCATTCATCAGGAACAACAACAGTACTACCATAAGCATCTGGAAGAAACTCTTTAACATACATAATACATATAGATTGTTTACCTTCAGTAGGAATACGATAACCAATCATAGTACGTAAGCTATCAGGAACTTGTTCAATATTTAATCCTTTAAGTTTACTACTCCATCTAGGAAGTTTAATTTCAGTATAATAAACAGGAGTGCCATCAACTTCTCCAATCTTTTTATATTGAAGTTTACTATCTGTTTGAGTTTGTTTATCAACTTTAAATCCAAAATCAGATAGCTGAGCAGCGTGCCAACCACTAATAAGTTGTCTAGTAATATTAGTATTAAAATAACTATTAGCAATACTTTCAAGTTTACTATTAATATTAGATAAGAATAAAGGAAGATTATTAAATCCAGCACTATCTAAATCAAAAAACTCAAGAAGAGCTTTTTCAACTCCTTGTTGTTGAGCATTTTCTTTAAATCTATCAAAGAATACAAAACGATTAAGATTTTTAATAGTACCATTAGAATTTAAATCAATATGACCATTATCATCTAATCCAATACCAAGTTCAGCACAAGTTTTTTCAAAACTATTTCTAATATTAGCTACATAATTATTAAATACTTTATCTTTAAGTTCATTAAGTTCAGTTCGATTAGGAAGATTATCAAGCATTTTCTTCATAATCTGAATAGCAGCTTTATTACTAGCATCAACCATATGTTGAGGAACTTCTTGCTGACGATAAAGATAATTATAACTAAATAGTTCAGAATTATCAAATACATTATTATCAAATTCTTTAAGAGCTTCATCAGTTAAAACACCATCATTATTCCAAAGTGTCATTCTATTATGTTGTGCAACTTTAACAGTTTCAACAGTATTAATTTGATGAATACCTCTATTAGTCATTATATTATAAACTTTTTCAAGTTCTGTTCCTTTAATAAGTTTAGGAATAAGAACAAACTCAGCGTTCTTTACTTGTCTAGGAACTTCAATACCAACAGTAGTATCATAATATAAATCATAATAGAAATTCTTTTGAATTTGAACTTTATTAGCAAATTTAGTCCAATCAATTTTATCTATTGGAGTATCATCTGTAAGACTTTGAATAAGTCCAGCATATTTATCTAATTCACCAGCAGCAGTAATACGACGAATCCATTCTTCAAGAGTAATATAAGATTGAGCATCATTAGCATTAACTCCTCCTTTAAACGGTTCTAGTATTCTTTCTCTGTCTTTTTTATCAAGTCCAGCTTTTTTAAGTTGGTCATCGAGTCTATCAATAACAACTTTATCAGAAGCTTTAAAAGTATTATAAATGGTAACACCCCTAAATTTATCTTGAAGAACTACTTTTTTACGTTTAGTAACTCCATTAACAGTATAAGGAACAGTAACAGCATTACCTTTAATAGTTATATCATATAAATCAGTAGCTATATCTAAATCATTTTTAGTAAAATCAGTATTACCAAAAGGATTACCACTAGCTTGTACTTCTTTAATACGTTTTAGAATAGCTTGACCATTCTTATAAAAACTTTGGTCACCACCATACATATCGTACATACTATCTCTAACAAGATAATCATTAACTAGAAATTCAGCTAAAGATTCATTATTAATCCTATCATCAATAAATGTACCATATTTATTTTTAAGTTCTTTATAACCATTAGTTATATATTCATTTAACCAATCAGCAACAGCATCTTCAAGAGCAATACGTTGTTCTCCATTAAGAACTACTTGATTATTAACATAGCTAAGTCCACGTGTAGACCCCCCGTAGAGGATGTCAATAGTCTTACCATATCCAATTAGTTCATTAAACGCTCCATTACTATTAGGAGTAATTTTACTAACTAAACGTTTAAAACTAAATACTCTACCAGCTAAAACTTTATGTCCATCTTTAGTAATAAATACATTACCTTTTCCATCTTTATGATATTGATTATAAAAATGTTCAGGTTTATTATTATAAATATCACTAAATTCAAAATCTCCATTAGTTAAAATAGGATTACCATTAGCATTAGTCTTAAACATTACATTAACAGCTTGAGCCATATTAGTAAGTTCTTGAATAACTATATTATAATACTGTTTAAATAATGGATGTTCTCTATTTATAATTTTAGTTCCATCTTCTAGTTGACTACGTAATCCAGCAAGACTATATCTAGGAGCAGTAATAGTAAAGTTTTTAGGAGCATCACTAGGTATGGGAAGTAAATAATTAGCAGTAGGAGTTTCAGAATTATTAATATCAGTCATAAATAATCCCATAGCAGTAATTAAATAATCACCATCACTCATACTACGATATAAGTCATTATTATTATTATCTAATTCGCTAATACCATTAAGAAGAGAAGTTTTAAACATACTACGAGCATATTCAGTAAGTTTAGGAGTTCCATTTCCAACTCTTCTAAATAATCCATAATTAATTATATTACCATTACTATCTCTATGTTCAAGAAGTAAATTACTATAATCATATTGATGACTAGCAAACTTTTGTTTAGCATAAGCTTCAACCATAGCGTTTTGCTCTTCAACAGTAGATTTATCATCATTGATTATTTTAGCAATATTAGTAATAAAACTTCTATTAATAACATCAGAACTTAAATTACCTTCAGGATTACGAGAATTAAGTTCAACAGGAATATAAATAATATCTTTAAAAACATCAGCCATTTGATATATAATAGAAGTATCACCTCTATTAATAAAACTATCAGGCATTTTAGTTTCTTTATCCTTTTTAAGCGCTTCTACATATTTATTATAATTTTCAACTGTACGATTAATAACATTGGCAAAATTAATAAGATTATTAGCCATAGCTACACGACCAATCTTAGCAATAGCTAAATTAAAACTAGCTTGATTAATATCTGGAAATATTTCTTTAAAAGCATCATATAAATAAAGATTAGCATGAGGAGTATTTTTATATCTATCATATATACGAAACTTTTCACGAGCAGTAGGAACACGATTAGTAATAATATTATTCTTAACATTATTATAAAAAGTATTCTGTAAAATAGTACGAGAATCAGTATTAGGATTAGTTACACGAGCACGAACATAACTATTACCATTAGAATCAGTTTGAATATAAGTTTCAATTTTAGATATAATAGGTTTATTAAACACCATCATATACTTATTAGCAAATACTTTATTTTTGCTAAGTAAATCATGTAATTGAATTAAACATTCACAATTTGGAATAGTTTCAGATATACGTTTAAGACTAGCTATAAAATTATCTACATTACTAGTATCAGCACTAGCATATAATATTTTAGATAAATAATTAGCATCAGAAAAAGTAACAACTCCTAATTCATTATTAGTATCAAAAGGATAACTTCCATTATCAAGTTGAGAAGCAGCAGTAAGTTTAGGTAAACTTGCAAGATGATATTTAATAATTTCTTCTACGTGTTTATTAAAATCTTTAACTTCACCAATACTTAAATTCCAAAGTTGAGTCATTAAATCAATACCATCATCTATACTATTTTCATCACCTTCAGTAGAAGTTTCATCAAGATAACCGCCTAATTCTTCATAATCAGTAGTTTGATATAATTCATCTCGTTTAATAAGTTTAGCTACATTTTTATTATTAAAAAGAGCTTCATTAAATTCAGTATTAGTTAATGAACGTAGTAATGCACCATAATTAAAATCTTGAGCATCACCATATTTACGAAGAAATGCACCAAGACCATTAATTTTAGTAGCAGGATTTGGATTATTAATAAAACTATTAAGTTCATTATTTTTAGCTTCATCACTTCCAGCTAATTTCTTAGCACGTTTAAGTCCAGCATTAATAACAGTTTCATTAGTACGTTTTTTAATTTCATTAAAATTTAATGGAGCGCCATTATATAAAAAATTAAAACTAAGTTTATTCATAATATCAGCCATATAAGTAATAGCTGTATCTCTAGCTTTAATTGTACTAAACAAACCACGTTCTTCTTTTTCAGCAACAGAAGCTACATCGTCCATATTACGAAGTTTAATAGCTCTAGCTTCAAGAAGAGCATTATAAGCTTGTCTTCCAGAAGTTTTAACATTAATACCTCTATCAGCTATAATCTTCTTAAAGATTGGGTCTTCAACCATAGCTATAAGACTATAATAATCAGCATTATTAGAACCATGTTCTTTAATAATAACATTATTAAGATTATTATATCCTACAAGTTTAATATTTCCACAACTCATAAGTTTATATTTAAGTTTAAATTCATTAATAGTAATACCTCTATGACTAATGTAAAGTAAAATTTTATTACATCGTCATAGAGGCTGTTTTCTTTCGTTTTAAGCGACTTTTATATTTGCTCGATTAATTCTACATACAGCTAAAACTGATGCGCCCTGTGTCAAGCAAAGTGGCAAATTCGGGCTGTTGGTCTATTGGTAAACGGCTAGTTAATTCAGCCATATTTGACACCACATCATCATCAACACTACTAAACATATCAAGTCCATCATTAAGATTATCATTATTATAATTATAATCTTGACTGTTATCTTCATTAGGATTTTCAGTTTGTTCTGTACTAGCAGTTTCTTCTTCAAACTGAAAAGTTCCTTGAATAGCTTCTTGATTACTTTCTTTAGGCATTTTTTTAATAGCTTTATAAGCATCTCTAGCAGCAGCTAATAAACTATCTTCATTAATCTTAATACCTAACATATCAGCAATAACTTCAAGAAGTCTACTAAATAAAGTCTTACGTTTATTAACTTTTCTATTATCATATTTAATTTCATTAAGTGCAGTCATAAGAGCATTACTAGTAATACTTTCAACTAGAAATTCTTCAAGAGCTTCACTTGTATTAAAGTTCTCAAACAGATAAGGTTTAAGTCTTTCTTTAGTAGAATCATCTTGAGTATCAAGCCAAGCTTTAAATTTATCATATATAGGTTTAACTAAAGCAAGAGCTTGTTCAGTATTATATTTAGTATAAAGTTGTCTATGTAAACTTTCATGAAGTATAATATTAACAACTCGATAAACTCTTTGACCAGCAATAGCAGAACTATTAAGTTCAATAGTATCTGTATCACGATGATAAACAGCATTAACTTGATTACCATTATTATCAGTAATACTATCTACAACTTGAATATTCTTAGGTAAAATACCAATCTTTTGAAGAGCATTAATATAATCAATAGCAGTTTGGTCATTAGCAAAATACTTTTTAAGTCCACGAGTTAAATTCTTAGCAGTTATAGCAGATTCAAAAGCATTAAAATTAATAGCATTAAGAGTATCATCTAACATGAACTCTGATAGCTGTTCAGGTATTGCTCCATCCTCCACGGGGGGTCTACCCTCAAGTTCATAAGTAATATCGAGTTTAGAATGAATATCTATTTGCCAATTACCAGCAGTTTCATTAGTATTAGTATTAGCTAATTTAGTTCTAACTAAACCATTACTAATAATAAAATCTTGATAACTATTATAACTATAAGTTTTACCATCAATATTTATAATAGTTTTACCATTTTCACGATAAATATATTTATTAGTTTTATCATTAGTTTTTGTACTATCATTAATAAAATCTTTACTAATAGCAAATTGGGCATAGTTAAACATTTCATCAATAACAGGACGAAGAGCATTATCTAATTCATCAATAGTACTAGCATTAATACCATAACTTTTACCTATTTTAAAAGCACTATTAACAACATAAGGAGAATTAATAATAATATTACGTTTATAATTACCAGCATCAGAATTAATAGTAAAAGCATAATCCTTACCATTAAAATGTGCACCTTTAACATAAAAGCCTATATTAGTAGGATTAATACTAATTTGAAGTCCAGTATTTCTATCTCCGTTAATAAGTTTATTATTTCCAAATATATCTCCAAGACTTTGTTTAAGTTCACCAAAACTTATTTTTCCACTAATATAATCTCTACAAAGATTATTAACTTCATTTTTAATAGAATTAATAATACGTCGAGCATCACCTTTAAGTAGATTACTATTTAATGGAACTTGTTTACAAAAAGCATATAGAGAAGTACCATCACTACTTGGAATACTAATAACAGGCATACCATTAGTAGTAAGATTTTCAATAATAGTAGGTTTACTTTCTCCATTAAGATATACTTGACCTTGTACAACTACACCAAGTTTATTAACATCTTCATTATAATTAACTACTGTTTCTTGTACATCATTCCATTCGCCATTAGCATCATCAATAGTATTAAGAACTCCATATTTAACATTAACAGCTTTAATCTTACCTTTAAAATCACCTTTAACTATTGTAATAGCTTGGTCATAACTATTAAGAAGATTATTAAACCAACGATTAATACTAGCTTCATGACTATTTTCATAAGGCTGATTAAATATGTATTTAGTAAGATTAACAAGATGCCCAGCTAAATCAAAACTTGCAACAGGAGTAGTAAAATCTCTAACTATATCAGGATATTTAGTTTCAAATTCTTTAAATAGATTAACAAGTTCTTCTTGTGTAACTTCTTCTTTAACAGCAAGTTCATATAAATGACCAATAAATTCTTCGTCAAATCTATCACCATCAAGAATACTAATTAAAGCGTCTTTAAGTGGAGAAACAACTTGACCATTTTCAGCATGAATATTATATTTCCAACCTTGATTAACCATATCATAATTACCAAACTTATCAATATTTGGAACTCCTATATAACCAATAATTGTACCATTAGCAAGTATATTAATACGTCTAAGCTTACTATCATATTCAGTTTCTAGATAATCACCTTGTTTAATAGAAGTAAATGCTTTAACATTTTCATTCTCTACTATATACTTAAGATTAACATTATTAGTATGTTCAACTTGAAGTCTTTCAAGACGTTCTTTAGCAATACCGTCAACGTATTGAACAAATTGTCTAGCATTAAGTTTTTTAATAGTTGATTCATCAGTAGCACGATATTTACCTTGATTATTAGTGCTGGCGTAAAGATAGTTTTTTATTTGATTAAACAAGTAATTTTTAATAATTTTATTACCCGTAACACTATCTATATATTCAACTAATTGACCAATACTAAGATAGACTTTACCATTAACAATTTTACCTCTAGTATTACCTTCACTATCAACACTATTAGCAAAATCATCCATAATAGCTTCTATATTGCGTTCATTACCTGTAACAGTAGCATAAGTAGCATTAAGTAATAAACGTCTAGTACTATCATCTTGAACAGAACTATATAAACTACCTCCTGTAAGACCATCAATAATATTATTAACTATATCAGCAGCTTCTGTTTGTTCAAATCCAGCTTGACTAAGTTTATCAATAAAAGATTGTCTTGCATTAAGTAAATCACTACTAGTTGATTCATGTCCAAGAGAATCTTCTAAATCAGCAATACTTTCATAAACTAAATCAGTACCTATTTGACCACGTTCAAATTCATCATCTGGAAGATTATTATTAACTTCAGGTTTAGGAGTACTAATAGGTTCTTGAGAAATTGGTTGTTCAGTTTGAGATTGAGGTTGTTCAGTATTAGTAGGCTCACTAGGAACCGCTTCGCTTCGCTCCGCTATACTCCCCGTGGAGGATGGAGATGAGTTAGTATCATCTACATCAGTTTCATTAACTTCATTAACATCAGGATTAACAGGAGCAACTTCTTCCTCTTTAGGAGTATTATTAACATCGTTTTCAATCTCAGCAATCTCAGCTAATTGTTCTATTGTATTTTTAAGATGTTCATTACCTTTAGAACTTAAATCAAGTGCAGCATAAGCATCTCGAATAGTTTTATCTATATTAGGTTTATTACCATTATTAGCATCTTTAATAACAGAATTGACATATTCTTTACCATATTGTTTATAAGCATTACGTAAATCGTCCATAGCTTTATTAACAATCTTTTTACGACTATTATCAAAGAAGTTATTAAGATAAGTTATACGAGATTTAATATTATCATCAGATAGATTAAGTTGATTTTTATTAACCTCAACATTAATCTCAGCATTAACAACTTCTGCTAAATCTTTAAATACTTCATTATATTGTTTTTGAAGTTGAATAGCTGATTGAACATCATTTTTATTTTCAATATCAATAGGAATATAAAGTTTATTAATAGCATCTAATCGCTCATTTAATTGAGCAATACGTTCTTGTTTAACAGAATTATTAATTGCAGCGTTATCTTGAATAGTTTTAATATCTCTTTGAATACTATCAATAATATGTTGATAAATACCATTCTTTGCAGAATTAATATCAACATCTTCAATATGATTATTTGTAATATCTTGATTTAAAACATCATTAGCCCAATTAAGAAGATTATTATAATTTTCTTGACGATTACGAGCATGAACCATTTGGGTAGCTATAATACGACCAACTTCAAATCCGCCACCAAGTCTATTAACTTTATTTAAAGTAGTATTATATTCATTTTTAAGATTATTAATTTCAGTTTTAAATCTATTAATAAGTTCATTACTATCTTGTTGTTGTAATCCAAGTTTATTAGTAATACTATCATTAAATTCTTTACTATTAATAGAACTTTCAAGAAGTCCTAAATTACCAGCGTTCATAGAATTAATAATAATATTATCCATATATTCTTTTTCAGCTATATTACGAAGTTCTTCTTCAGTACCAGTAATAATATCTGGATTAACCTGTTGACCATTTTCATCAGTAATAGTTATAAATGGATTTTTACCATTAGCAATACTATTAAGTCTTTCTTGATATGCTTGAAAAGTAGCAGTACGACCAAGAATTTCGTTTTCTCTTTGTTTTTCAGCAGAAGTCCAATCTTTATCAAGACGTTTATTAATAAACTCTCCAGCTTTATTCATAACACTACTAAAAGTAACACCACCAAGAGCACCCCAAAATGCTTGTTCCCATAACATTGGGTCTTGAAGATAATCTTTAATAGTTTGTTGAGGAATATCTTTATCAAATACTTTTTTACCATTATATAAACCATCTTGACTAGCTATATAATTAATAGCTTCTTCAACCCCTTCTGTCCATTCAGCTCTAACACCATGAAGAATATCATTACCCACATCTTTTAATGTACTAGTAATAGCTTGTTTAGTAGTTTTATTACTTAAAGCATTAGTAATTGCAGCAGCATCATCAATATTACTATTAAATGCAGTATTTAAATTTCTAAGTCTAGAACTAGTTGTATTACCACTTAAAGCATTTTTCCATAAGTTCTTTAAACTATAAACTTGCCATACGTCAAAAAGAACATTAGCCCAATCTTCAGCAAAAGTAATATCAGCACTATTTTTAGCAATATCTTTAGCTACTTCTTCATCAGACATATCTTTATATTTAGGATTATTATTATAAAACTCTTCTCTTTGTTTATCATTCATATTAGCAAGTTGAGTTTTAGAATAATCTTCAATATCATTATAAGTTTGTCTAGCTTCTTGATAATTTTCAAGATAACGAGAAGGAACTCCAATAGCAGTAGCTTCTGCTATTCTACCAGTAATGGCTCTACTCTTTTGAGTCATATTAATAGCATTAGCCATTTTATTAGCTAATTTATTAAACTTTATACCTTTACCTAATAAAGAAACACCTTTAGCAAGACCAGTACTAGGAACCATAAGAGTTAAAGAACTAGCTATACTAGGAGCATTGCTAGCCCACCAAGCAAAATCTCCAATATCAAAAGCAGCATTAGGATTTTCTCTATATATAGCTAAACGCTCATTAATAGATTCTTTTAAAGATTCAAGTTCAGAACTTATTTCAGATTGATAATCATTAGGACTATTACTAACCATATTATAGAAAGCATCAGCTAAATCTGCAAAACCAATAGCTGTACCAACAGTAATCTCATTACCAATCTGTCCAATCATTCTTAATCCTTGTTCCCAATTACTTTGATTAACAGCACGTTCTTTATCAAGTTTTTCTGGGTCATCAACAGGATTAACATAAACATCATAAGGAGCATATTTATCTATATCATATTGATTAAGATTATATGATTGCCCAGCAATACGACTAAATAAATGACCACGACCCCGGTCACTAATAGAAGTGCCGGGGTTGTAATCAACTAAAGTAGGAGGCTGTATAGCCCCCTTTTTAGTTTTAGGATTATATTCAGGATTAGGTGTTTTATTACCACCTTGTAGAAACTTTAATACATCCATATTAATATAGATTATTAGTTAATTCATCATAGTAATATTGAATAACATAAGGGTCTGAACTGCCACTAAGTTGGGCAAGTTTAGTAGCAACATTTTGTTGAATAGCCTTAACAGCATTTTCATCTACTGCCATACCAGCTTTAACAGCAGTTACAGTTTGTTCCCATTGAGATAAATTATCTACAATATCAACAGCATTTTCTTTACTTACTAAACCAATAGTTTGATTATTAGTAGAATTAATTAAATTAAAACCTCCACCATTGGGTACTAATTTAAATTTATCAATTCCAGTAAATGCAGCATTATTAGTAAGAGAAATAGGTCTATTAGCATTATAATAATTTTCTACTTTACCAGCAGCTCTCCAACTAGTATCTTGATTCCAAGATTGAATAATAGAACTATCAATAGCACCACTACCTACAAGTAAAGTAATAGGTTCTCTTTTAAGTTTACCTTCTGTATCATAGTAACCTGCAATATTAATTTGAACTCCAACATCACCAGTTTTTGGGTCACGAACAATAGTAGGAGTAATCTCATTTTCTTTAGCACTTCTAAGATAAGCTGTATAAGCTTTTCTATCTTCAGAAGACATAGGCTCAAATATTCCATTTTCACTAGTAATATAAGATTCTCCTTGAGTTAAATCAATACCAGCTTTAATAGCAGACATAGCTTGTTCTTCTAATTGTTTCTTTTGAGCAGAATATTTACTAGCAGCTTCTGGATTAGAACTCATAACAAAATTAAGTTCAGCAAGTTCAGGAGTCATTGCAGATATACCAATAGTAGAAGAAGTTATTTGACCACCATCAAGAACAGCATCATTTTTAGATTTAAGAGAATCAACATAATCAATTAAACCAATATAAGGTTCTTTATTGCCTGTTGGTAATCCAGCATGATGTTCTTCACCATTAGAATCAACTCGAACAAATTTATCACCATAACCAAAAAATCTAGTCTTAGCAGAATTAAGAAAAGCATTTAAAGGATTTCTAGTATCTTCAGCTTCTTTAACAGCTTTACCAAAACTATAAATAGATTTATGATAATCTTTAGGTAATTCAGCATATCTATAACCATTACCATCAGAACCAAATCTTATTCCAAGACTAGCAGCTTTTTTCTCTCCACCAATAGCATTAATAAATGAATTATATACATCATCGTTATTAAAGTATTGTCTAATAGCAGAACTATCTCCAAATATCTGATTAACATATTTACTATATGTATCAGAATATTTATTATTAGGCAAATCACTTAAACTAATAATAGAATTATATGTATCAAATCCGTCAATGCTATCTTGCGATTTACCAACTTTAAGACTATTAATATATTCTTGATTATCAATAATATCATTAAGATAACTTAAAGCATAGGCTCTATCAGATGGATTAGTAATATTAGTCATGATACTAGTTCTAATATCATCTGGATTAGCAGTGCTTAAATTAATATTAATATCAGGATTATATTTACTAAGTAATCCAGCTATTGATTGTCTATTGCTAGTAATTTCAGCTTGAGCTTGAGCAGGCATAAAATTATCAATACGAACAGGAGTACCTTTATAAGTTAAATTATCAATAGCTTGTTTTCTTTGAGTTGTACTTCCTAGTCCAGCTTGTTTAGCTAAAGCTAATTGAGCTTTCCATGCTTCACCATAAGTAGTATTACTACTTTGATTATAAAAAGTTGCAGCATTATAGAAAGGGTCAATACGTTTAGCAAGATATTGTTCAGGAGTAAGAAGAATACCATTTTTATCTGTTATATCAGGATTACTTCCATTTTGGTCATATTTCCATTTAGCAATCTTATAATCTTGTTCAAGACTAGCTTTAGCACCAGGAGTATTTTCAATAACAGCTTTAACAGCTTCAGCAAGTTTAGCTTTACTTAATCTTTGCCAATCACCTTTAGTATGAGAATAAATCTCTCCTGTAACAGATTTAGTAATATCATCAGTAACTTTTCCATTAGCATCAAGCCATCTTGTTTGACTACCGCCGCCTTGTTCTTTAGCAGCCCATTGAAGTGCTTGATTAAGTATCTGATTCATAGGAATTTCAGAAACTTCTTTATCAATAGGAGTCCATTTACTTCCACCAATAACATTACCATTCTTATCAGTTATATCTTGATAATTATATTTATTAACAGTACGATAATAATTCTTATAATCTTCAGATAAATCAGTACGTTTATCAAGATTATCCATATAAGCTTTATAATCTTGTTGAGCACGTAAACGACCAATCATTCCCGGACTTGAAGTTATATCTCCATAAGTTCCAACTATATCATCAAGACTAGAATAAGCATTACCATATTGCATATTTTCAGTAAGAGCATTACGAACTTTATTAAGTTGTTCTTGACGCCAAGCATCTTCAGCTTCATTTAAATCTAATTGAGCAAGTTGAGCATCAATCTGAGATTTAGTTTGAATAGCTTGTTGATGACCTTGTTCAAGAGTATTATAAGTTCTAGCTAAGACATTTAAGTCAATAGGATTAACTTGTTGTCTAAAAGTAGGAGTATAAAAGTTTATCGGCATGATTGTTTTCCTCCAAGTTTTCTACGTTTACGAATAATAAATTCATCATAATCAACTCCAGCATCTCGCATAATTCTATCATCTACATTAGGAGCAGATGCTCTCATAGCACCAATAGTATTATTTAAAGCTTTACGATTTTCATATCTACTAATCATATCTTGAATACCAGCATTAATACCACTAAATAAATTATTAATATTAGTTACTTTAGCTTCTCTAATACCATTATCAAATGCTGTTTTTCTATCTATATATTGATTGTATTGTTGAGCATTAAATTGACGAACACTTTGTTGATTACGTCTATCTTGATTAATAAGATTAGTTTCTATATTTTCTTTATTACCATAAAGTTCATTAGCAGCTTGACCAGCAGCATTACGAACTCGTTGTTTACGAGCTAAACTTACACGACTACTAGCAGTATTAGAATCAATATCACGATAAGCTTCAAATTTATCTTCTCTAATTCTATCAAGTTGAGGATTAATATTATATTTAGTTTTAAGTTTACTAGCACTAATAAGAGTAGGTTGACCTGGACCTCTCATTTTATTAATAGCTCTTCTACTAGCAAAATAACTAGCTAAACTACCAGCTACATTACTACCTAGTCCAATCCAATCAGCAGTAGTAAGATTTTTAAATTTACCTTGACCTTTACCATCAAAAGATGTAGTTCCTTTAGCAGGAATATTAGTAGAAACAGGTAAAGTAGTAGGAATACTAGCTTCTACTTTAGGTAGATTACGATTATAAACAGCAGTAGGAGGTGTTTTAGTAGGAACAGATTGAGTTGATTGACTTGACTTACTTCGTCCTCTACGGGGGGTCTTCCCGCTAGATTTAGTTGCAGATAAACTTGGAATATTAGTATTATTTGTACTAATACCTTTATCATTTCCATGACTCCAACCAGCTCTAACTAAACCGCTAGTAATTCCAGCACCATCTTCAAATAAAGGAAGTCTACGTTCTGCATAATATTGAGGACGACGATTTCCATTATCAATATTAGGTTTATTAGTATTAGTATTTACATTATTATTTTTAGACCATCTTCCATTTCTAAAAGTATAATCACTTCCAATAATAGTTTCTCCTCTAGCAGATTTATTAATAGGATAAGCAGAAGTTCTATTAATAGTTCTATTAGTTATAGGAACATAAGCTCCAATTTGTTCATCATATTCCCAAGTTCTTCCATGACGATTAATACGATTTCCACCAACAGCAAATTTATCGCGTAGACCCCCCGTAGAGGATGGAGAATGAATTAATCCATTCTTAACATTACCATTAATACTAACAACTAATCCAACATTACCTTTCTTTCTAAGTTCTGGATATTTATTATAAACTTTAGCTTTAACATCATTTCTACCATGTAATCCAGCTAATCTTAAAGCATCAACAGCATCTGCTTTTGTAGGAATAGGATAACTTCTATGTCCACCAGCAAAATCTTTTTTAGCTACACTAGGATAAGGTTTCTTTTTAGAACCATAATCTTTATCTCTACTTAATCCACCCATAGCTTTTTTATTTTCATTTATATTATTTTTATTTATATAATCAATAGTTCTAGGAAGATTACTACCATGTTTACCAATAGTTGTTCTATAAACTTCTTTAATTCCTTGATTAATCCAAGTATTATCAATTTTATTAGCTAAATCATAAATTTTTTGTCTACCTAAATTAATAAAATTAGTAGCAATTCTACCTATTCTAGAAGCTTTAGTTAAACCTTTAATAAATTTATAATTTCTATTACCAGCTATTGTAGGATAACCACCAATAATTATCGAACCACTTTCAGCGATTTGTCTTTTATATTCATCAGGTGCTTGATAAATTTTGCCACCTTCTTTATATTTAGTTCCATCATCATTAATTCTATTTCTATCTTTAAAATCTTCTTGAGCTTTAAATACTTTATTAGGATTAGCTCCACCCATAACTAATTGAGCAGGACTAGCACCGTTAAGAATAGGTTGTGCAGAATAAACTTTAAGTTCATTTCCATTAGTTTCAACTACTTCACCACCTTCTACTTCAATACCAGTTTTATCACTAGGACCAATATCAATACCACCTTGACTATGTTTTCTTCCATTCATATAAAAGAAATTATTACCAAGAGGTTGAGCAATACCACCAGCAACTACATTTGGTATTTTACCACCAACAGCATATTGCTTTTGAGGAAGCTTTTTTCCATTACTTCTAGGAGTTTGAATAATATTAAATGGAAATGTTGGTCCAAGTTCATCATCACTAGGAAAAGATTCTTTATTAAAATCTTTAACATAATTAATAAGTCTACCAGCAGTATTATTCATTAATTTTTCTCTATTATCTTTAGATACTAAATTGTTTATACCATTATAGAGAAATTCATTACCAAGTCTTATTAAACCAGTAGATTTAGCAACTTTATCATAAGCTCCACCAAGTGGAGGAATACCATTTTGAATAAATCTTCCATTACGAGTAACATTACCTCTAAATGTACTAGGTAAATTACTTATATGAATAACTTTATCTTTTCTAGGCATTTTATATAATATAATGAGAAATTGTAATTTGATTGATTTTAAGGCTCTCTGCTGAACGATAGCCTATCAGTCGATTAATAGTTCATACCTATATATAATAATTCAACAGAGAGCAAAAGACTAGCGTCTATGACCGCCACAGCGATATACATTTAGCCTATCTCGATATACTGATTGAGGCATAACAGGTTGTTGAACAGTACCATTAGTAATCCATTCAGGACGTTCAAGACCAGTTTTAGGAGCACTATAACTAGCTTGGTCAGCTTGTTTAACTTGAATTGGTTGTTGTCCTTTACTTCCAAACATACCACCAATTAAACTTCCAGCAGCACCAATAGCAGCACCAATCCATGCTTTTCTACGTCCACCACATTTATATTTATTAATAAAACTAGAACGTTGATACATAGTCATTGGATTAGTCATTTTATCAGAAGTAATATTAAGTTGCTGTTGACCAGCTTGAAGTTGTTTACGCTGTTCAGCTTCTTGAGCAATACGTTTATTTTCATTAATTTGTTGATTAGCAGAAATACCTTGACCTATTGCAGTACCTAATTCACCAAGTCCTTGAACTCCTGTAATAGAACTAGCAAGACTACCTAAACCGGGAAGAGCATCAGCAAATTCAGTACCGAAACCAGCTTTACGTCGAACTCTACCACCACATTTAAGAGTAAGCTTATCATTATATTGACCAACATAATCTTGATTAGCATAAGCACTAGTTAAAGCTTGAGCATTTTGTAAAGCATCTTTATGGTCTTGTGCAGCTTGAGCTTCAGCTTGGGCTTTTTCTTGAGCTTTCTTTTGTTTATTACCTTTAATTATACCACCAGCAATACTAGCAGCTGCACCAATAATAGCACCAATAAAAGCTTTTTGTCTTTGTCTATCTCTATACTGTATCATAATTTTCTAAATTGAGTTTGAGCACATTCAAGACTTTCAAATTCAATGCGCTTATTATCTGAATTATTAAATATAAAACGAACTACAAAATAATTACCATATACTCTACGAAGTTTATCACTTACTGTATTAGGATGTTCTTTAATTGCATTACGGAAATAATTAAAGTTATATTGAGTAAGTTCATACCAAGGTTTTTTATACTTATTAAATTCATTAAGTTTATCAATATTAATATCTATATCATCAGTATCATTATCTTCATTAAATATACGAAGTATATCTCCAGCATAAGGATGTTCTCTTAAATCAACAGGATTATTAATATTATCACTATAAATAGGAATATATATCTTACGTACTTTATATTTAATAAATTCAAGAAATTTAATAAGTTCATAAGATTCATTAACCATAATATCAATATAACTATTATGAACTAATATAGGCTCATCACCAACTTCTTGTTTAGATACTAAATATAGACTTCTACTATCATCACCCATGTGAGTATTAAATCTACCATAATTATATTCATGAGTAAATACATGAAGAGGGCAGTTAAGTCTATCATTGTTATGTTCAGTTTGAAAATAACATTTAGTTTTAGTAGACCAAGCATTATTAAAATAATAATCATGTAAACTAATAAAACTACCTATTTTATAATTAAAACTAATGACTTCATTATGCGATTCTATAATAGATTCTTTAGTATTAGGATTAATATTATCATAAGTATAATCAAATTTAATTAGAATACGATTATTAAATTTATCATGAGCAAATCTAACTTTATTAGGATGATATTTATCTAGCCATAATTTAATATCTTCATCCATTATTTTAAGTTGACCATCATCAAATTGATAAAGTTTATGAAAATCATCGTTATAAAAAATATAACCAAATTCTCCGACTATATATGCTAAATCATCTTGCAGTCCACCATAACCTTTATCACTAGTAAAGACTTCTTTATAATCAACTTCAAAAGCATCAGGTTGATATAATTGAACATTTTCATCTCTAGTTTTAAGTGCAGCACTTATATCAAACATAAACATACTATGTTGAGTATGAACTAAAAGATAATATCCAATTCCAACTAAATTAGTTATACTTCCTTTATTTTCAGTAATATTTTTATAACCTTCAATAGGAAATATTCTCCAAGCATTAACTTCACTTTCATCTTGAATAACATTACTACGTCTTATAGTTTTATCAAAACGAGTAATATTAATAATATCATTACGATATTGAGTTAACAATTTAGGAACATATTGGTCAACATTTCCAATAGGGTCTTTAAATAAATCAACACTATTTTTAGGTTCTACAAATGTACCAAAAGCAACACTTTTCTTGTCAGTATCTTCTTTAATACTAAAAGCTATCTTACTAGGTTCATTATTAAAACATTTACTTTCAAAGAATTTATCACTATATAAAGGAAATTGAATATAAACATTAAATGGAATATCAAACCAACATGGTTCATCGCCACTATAATAATATTGATTATTAGTAGGAGTATATAATTTATAATTACCTTCGTTCATTATAACTCCATTATCATTATAAATAAGAACACCATCATAAGTCATTCTACCATTATATCCATGTTCAATAGAATAAGTTCCACCATTATAACAAACGTCATTAAGTCTTACAAGTTCTTTTTCTTTACTAGTATAAATATTTTTAGTACAATTAAGAACTGTTGCGAGAAACATAGTTTCAGCATCAAGTAGTAATTCCTTATAATCATCCATTTCAAGAGCAGTTCCTTTTCCAGCTCTACTATCAGTAACACTATCAGCAACTACTAATTTATAATTATTAATAGGTTTATATTCATTTCTACTAATTACACCTATAACTGGCATATTATAACTATAAGGATAGGTAGTATTAACTACCATATCAACTACATCATGTTTCTCTTTATAAGGTTCAAATTTACATTTACCATCAATACGAATAATATTAAAATCATATTTAATACTATCATCAATATCAAATCGACCACTATATAGATAACATTTATCACTAGTAAAATTATTAGCTACAAAACCCGGTTTTGTACCCCAACTATCATTTTGCCAAGTAACATTACTAGCTATATTACAATAATCTTTTCTAGTTAGTAATCCAGTATATCTAGTAATAGGTTCAACTTTTTCATAACTAATAAACCATCCAACATAACCTAATTCTTTAATTTGATTCCATAAAGTAGTATCAATATTAGCACGAATATAAAACTTATTAAAAGTATTATTCATATTATATATAAAACCTCTAGTATGTTCACCACCAATAACTTCAGAATCAAATATCAAATCAGGTATTCTAAATAGTTCATCGCCATTAATATTTTCATAATAACCAAATTTAGCTTCATTATCAACACCAATAGCACCTATTACTTGATTACTACAAGGAGTATAACTACCACTATTTATAACTTGATAAACATATAAATCATTATATTTATCTTTATCTTGATAATCAATAAAGTAATTAGATATAAGAGTATATAGTTCATCTTTATTAGTAGCTTCAAGTTCACCAGAGCTATTAAGTAATATATTAGTAGTAGGATTATTTATTGGTTCAGCAGTATAAACTACAATTTTATGATTAGCAATATATCTTTTAACATTAGAACTAATAGTAGATATTGGAATATCTCCACTAATAACTGCCCAATATGGAATATTACCATTACCTTGATTGTTCCAATTAAAAGTAATTATAGTACAATGAGAACCATCATTAACAATATTATTTATATACTTATCTTTATTTGACAATTTATATCCTCTACTAGCATCACCATATTTATCAACAAAATGAATAAAAAAGTTATATACTTCTCCAGGAATAAGAGTATCATTCTTTTTACGTTCATTAAAATCATAACTAGGTTCAATAGTAGAATGAGTAATTCTCATTTTACAATTATCAATATCAAATATAGTATCTCCAAATAATACTTGCCCACTAGTAAATACAGCATCTTCTGTAAATCCAGTTCCATTATAAACATAACAAGCTATTTTAACTGTACTAGGTAAAGTATAAACAGATTGATTATTTTCATATTTATAACTTGTAGGAATAATAAAACAATGACAAGCAAGATATTCTTTAAGATTATGACTACCTCTACTACCTACTTTTATTTTAGCATTATAATTAATCTTTAAATATTCATGTGCTGCAATACCTTGTATAACTGTATCATTAAATAAAGTTCTAAAAGTACGAAAAGGATATTGATTATTATTGAATACTTTATTAATATCTTTAATTTGCCAATCAGCAGTACCAGTAATTTGAAGGCTAGCCATTTTAAAATATGGACCTTTTTCACTAACTGCATTAACAGTAGTATAATCATTATAATAAGCATTAACAGCTTTATTACGAAGTTTAATAGTAATATCTTTAACAGCCTCTTCTAATGTTTTACCATTATTTAAAGTTCTATCATCGTTATCAGTTTTTTCATTATAATTAGCAATATATATTCTATTCTTATAATTAATGATATTACCAACATTATAATAATTATAATAGTCAGTAGTTAAATCAGCAACATTATATTCAACAAGAACATCTCTACTAAATTTAAAAATATTATTATTTAAATCATCTGTTCTAAACGCTTGAGTACTATCTTTTTTACATACAATAAAACCAAGTTGATAAAGACCAGAACGACCTCCACTAATATTTATTTCAAAAGTTTGATTACATATATCTTTAGAATCACTAAATGAATCGGTATTACCATAACAATAACCGTTTGGTTCATCTTTCGGTTCATAAACATTAGTTTTTCTAAAACAAACTTTATTAATAACTTGTGGAATTATAACATCATTAAAAATAGGAAATCCAATACTATACCATTTAGTATAATTAGTTTTATCTATCTTATATCTAATAAATATAAAATAAAATCCTTTATAAGCTCCACCACTAACATAATTTAAACCACTAATAGTAGGTAAAGTTATTTGTGGAATAACAGACATTTCAGAATCAGGACGGTCAGAATCTAAATCAATATTAATAGTTTTAAGAGGAACATCAATAGAAGTATTACTTTCAGCAATAGCTATAATAAGATGATTTTTAACATTATAAGTATATGTTCCTTTAATCTTTCCACCATTATATTTCCAATTACTATTTACTCTATAACAATTATCAGCTTGTTCATTATATCTATAAATATAAGATTCATTAGAATCAGTATTAACAATAAATAAAATAAGTTCAGTACTAGTTGGAATAACACCAACTATTTTAAAATTATTAATACCATCTTCATGAATAGAATTGGCAATTGCTTTACAATCTTCAAGCCCTTCTTCATTAACAATCATCCTATCATCATTACTCACTTTAACATTTTTAGCAGCAACTAATGAATAAGGTACACAATCACCCGGATGTTTATTAAGACTAAGTTTCTTTTGTATATTCATAATTATTTAGGAAAAGTAAAGTTATAAAAGAACTCATTCCAACCACTATCATCATCACTTTGTTCATCTAATAGAATACTAGTCTTAATATCTTTCTTCATACTTTCCCATAGATAGAAAGGATTAGTTCCATATTGACTAGCAGAAAGATTAAACACAGGATGTTTATATCCTCTCATAAGCATACGAGCCATACAATAATAAGTAAGACCTTGAATTAATTTACCATTAGCAGGTATAACAGGAATCTCACAATGATAATTATCACTATATTGAGTTTCAATATCTTTATAAACAACTGTTATACAAGTATCATTAAAATTAAGTTCAATAGTATTACCTCCAATAAGAATATAATTATGATTTGACTTATCATATCCTCCACGGGGGGTCTGACAATGAGAATGAACTTCATGCTGACATCTTGGACATTCAGTATTATTATGAACTGTATAAACAACAGGATTACATCCTACTTTACCAGTATCAATAACTTCTCTAGTTCTAGAACCATTAGGACAACAATCATCGGGCATACCAAGATAGTCTTTATTAGTAGCACGCTCCGGACTTTCGTCCTCCGCTTGACCCCCCGTAGAGGATGGAGCAGATTCAGTATCACCACATCTATATTTACTAGTATCAGCTCTAGGTACTTCACAACCATTACTATCATATACTTTAAGACCGTCATCAATAAGACAACATTTACTTTTAGCTATCTTATTAATGACGGTTAGTTTCATTTTCTTATCAACTTTACGAAGAACTTTAAGTTCATTCATAGCATCAACACACCAAGCAGGAACTCTAGGAATCCAATCACTTCCATCAGGATTGAAATCATTATC
>ERZ650306.284-NODE-284-length-30470-cov-13.815913_pt1 | contig 30470 bp, 24 predicted proteins | sample MGYA00376242_ERZ650306 | MGnify/ENA primary metagenome ERZ650306 (study PRJEB26733, sample SAMN07839244) | wastewater metagenome | biome: urban; feature: wastewater treatment plant; material: waste water | place: USA: North Carolina | collected 2016-03-31 ... | reverse complement strand
CCGGTTTGAAAACATAGAAGTGCCGCTGGCACCGACCGAACTTGTCTCATCTAACGTCACTGTGTTGGTTGGTAATAACGGTGCGGGTAAAACGTCGTTGCTGAAATCACTCGCCACCAGCTTAAGCTGGCTGGTAGCACGAATCCGTAGTGAAAAAGGCAGTGGTAGCCCCATTGCTGAAGAGGTGATCCGCAATGAGGCAAACTCAGCCGCCATAGAAATTGAATTGCTTGATAGACAAGATACTAACCCTGAAAGCTATCGTTGGGTGTTGGCGAAGGCTCGCGCAGGGCGTAAAGGTGAGCACAGCAGTAGCTTACAATCGCTGAATGAACTGGCAGGCCGTTACCGCATCAAGTTATCGGAAGAAGACAACGTATCGTTACCATTGATCGCCTTCTACCCTGTTGAGCGTGCGGTGTTAGATATTCCGCTGAAAATAAAAGAGAAGCACAGCTTCTTTCAGTTAGATGGCTACGATAACTCATTGAACCAAGGTGTCGATTTCCGCCGGTTCTTTGAATGGTTTCGTGAACGCGAAGACAGCGAGAACGAATCAGGCATATCGCAAGATGTGCTGGAAAAACTGGCTGCTACGTTAGATGAAGAGAGCGATATATGGAAAACCTTGTCAGGCTTAAAAGCCTCATCGCGTGACCGCCAGCTTACCGCTGTACGCACCGCGATTGCGCACTTTATGCCGGAGTTTTCTGATCTACGCGTACGCCGTAAGCCGCGCTTACATATGTCAGTCACGAAGCAAGGTGAGACATTAAACGTAGCCCAGTTATCGCAAGGTGAAAAATCACTGATGGCTTTGATTGGCGATATCGCGCGTCGGCTGGCAATGATGAACCCATCGTTAGAAAACCCGCTGACTGGTGATGGCATCGTCTTGATCGATGAAGTCGATATGCACCTGCATCCGAAATGGCAGCGTACGTTGATTGCCAGACTCACAACCACTTTCCCGAACTGTCAGTTTGTGCTGACTACGCATTCCCCGTTGGTGATCAGTGATAACAAGTCGTTGCTGGTCTACCTGCTGGATGACGGCGAAATCACGCCGGTAAGTTCGTTGTACGGTCAGGATGCAAACAGCGTATTGCTCGATGTTATGAACACCGATATTCGGAATGCCGATATCAATAAGAAACTGAATGATCTGCTCGATGCCATTCAAGATAAACAACTGACACAGGCCAGAACGCTGCTGGCAGAGTTAGAAGCGGAACTACCCGAGTCTAACATCGAGCTACTCAAAGCCCGTCTGCTGCTACGTAAGCAGGAGTTACGACATGCGTAAGATTGTTAAAAGCATTGAGCCCGATGCACTGACAATCTGGAAACGGCAACATCCGCAAGGTCGTTACGCTGATTTATCGAACGTAGAACGACTGGCGATCCGACAGGCCTGTTTAACCGAGCAATATTATCTGTGTGCCTACTGTTGTAAGGCTGTCGGGCATAAACCAGACGATTGCATGAATGAACATGTCGAAGCGCAAGACATCGCGCCGCAGCGGGTGCTCGATTTCAACAACATCGTCGTCAGTTGTAGAACCCCCAATCAGTGTGATGCCGCGCACGGCTCACAGCCCTTACCACTGACGCCATTCATGGCTGAATGCGAAACTGAGTTGAAGTTCAAGCTCAGTGGTCGGGTAGAGGGGTTAACAAAACGGGCGAAAGAAGCGATCACCGTGCTGAATCTGGGTGAATCGGAACAAAGTAACCGTTCATTAGTAGAAAAGCGTAAACAGCTCGTCTCGTCATTGTTAATGGTCAACGGCGTAGACCCTGACGACGGCTTAGAAGATGACGAGCTGATCAATCTGGTAATAGCCGATATTCAACAGCCTAAAGATGGCAAGCTGGAAGCGTACGCCCCTGTGGTGGTTAATATTCTTAGCCAATGGCTTTCCTGACGTAGAACGATGAAGAATTTGATAGAAGAGCAGCATTCATACGTAGCAGAATTCCGCCCAACGTATGAACAGTTACAAGCCATCGCGTTACAAGGTGAGCTGTTATTGCTGCAAGCCAGCGAAGATGAACTAGCCGAAATTACAGAATAATTGAAGTGATAGGCCACTACAGAATTCAAACATTATAAAAACAGGATGTTGTATGAGCACGGTGAAGTTTCAGGAAGAGTACAGCGCTAAGATCCCCGCATTGGTTTTGCTTTCAACGCTTGGCTATCAATATCTTTCCCCTGCACAGGCGTTGGCATTACGTAGCAATAACAATACGAATGTGGTGCTCACAGATATTCTGAAATCGAATCTACAAAAACGTCAGTTTACGTTCAAAGGCGTTACGCATTCATTGTCTAGTGCGGCACTTGATAAGTTAGTGCAGGAAATTCAGAACCCACCGTTAAACGAAGGGTTAACCATCGCTAACGAACGTTTTTACGATCAGTTGATGTTCGGCATTAGTGTGACTGAATTTATCAACGGCCAGAAAGTAAACCCCACTATTCAGCTTATCGACTGGCAGCATCCTGAATACAACGATTTCCATGTCACGGAAGAGCTGAAAGTCGCCTGTATTGATGGTGTAAACCATCGCATTCCCGATATCGTGCTTTACGTCAATGGTTTACCACTGGCAGTGATAGAAGCAAAACGCCCTGATGGTCATAAAGACATGATCGATCAAGCAATTTCTCAGATGCAGCGTAATCAGCGTATCAAAGAGATCCCACATCTGTTTGCGTTTACTCAGTTATTGCTGGCGGTCGATGGTCATAACGGGCGTTACGGTACGGTAGGTACACCGAATAAATTCTGGGCTAACTGGCGCGAAGAAGTTATTCAAGAGCCTGAATTTCACGCGATAAAGAATAAAACGTCGCCCACTAAGATAGTAAACGCGTTATTTGCTGATCGTAAGGCAGCCGATCGTCAGTGGTTTGATAGCTGGTTAAGCGGTGGCTTAGTGCCAACAGGGCAAGATAAGTTACTGGTCAGTTTATGTAGGCCTGATCGTTTGCTTGAGATGATCCGTTACTACACCTTTACCGATTCTAAAAACGGTAAGATTGTTGCCCGTTATCAGCAAGTGTTTGGCATCAAAGCATTACTTGCACGCATCACACAAAAAGACGCGACCGGCGCACGTAAAGGCGGTGTTATCTGGCATACCACCGGTTCAGGTAAATCGTTTACGATGGTGCTGCTCTCTAAAGCCCTGATATTCCAAGAAGCACTTAAGAGTTGTCGCGTCGTGGTTATTACCGACCGTACCGATCTTGAGGCGCAGCTCAGTAAAACCTTTGCCAGTAGTGGGGCGATATCCGATCTGGATCAGTCTGATGCGATGGCGACATCGGGTAAACGGTTAGCCGAACAGATTGGTAAGGGTAATGAACGTATTATCTTTTCGCTGATCCAGAAGTTTAACTCTGCAACAAAGTTACCCGAATGTCATAACGACAGTAGCGATCTGATTGTCTTAGTGGATGAAGGCCATCGTTCTCAAGGCGGTGAGAACCACATCCGTATGCGTCAGGCATTACCGAACGCCTCTTTTGTTGCCTTCACCGGTACGCCTTTACTGCAAGATGATAAAACGCAGAATAAATTTGGCCCTATCGTACATGCCTACACCATGCAGCGTGCGGTCGAAGATGGTGCTGTTACGCCGTTACTCTATGAAGAACGCCGGCTTGATCTAGACGTCAATGATCGTGCTATTGATAGCTGGTTTGAACGTATCACCGCAAAACTAAACGATAACCAAAAGGCCGATCTGAAGCGTAAGTTTGCCAAAAAAGGCGAACTGTATAAGGCTGAAGGGCGTTTAGAACTTATCGCACATGATATATCTGACCATTACAGTAAGAACATTATCAAAGGGCTAAAAGGGCAGGTGGCCTGCGATAGCCGTATCTCAGCGATCCGTTTAAAAGGTTATCTGGATAAGATCGGCTTAGTAAAATCAGCCTTAGTGATGTCGTCGCCCGATAGTCGGGAAGGTAACACCTCAGCCGACGAAAGCCACAAAAGCGAGATACAGGCGTGGTGGGATGAGAACGTAGGCAAAGAAGATGCGGGTGTTTATAAACAACGCATTATCGATCAGTTTGCCAACGACGATGACTTACACCTGCTGATCGTGATCGACCAGTTACTGACGGGCTTTGATGAGCCTAAGAACGCGGTACTCTACATCGATAAGAACCTAAAACAACATAACCTGATTCAGGCTATCGCACGGGTAAACCGTCTGCATAAAGATAAGAAATTTGGTCTGTTGATCGACTATCGCGGCATTCTTGGTGAGTTAGATACTACCATCGCGCAATATCAGGATCTGGCAACCCGTACACAAGGGGGTTACAGCATTGACGATATTGAAGGTCTTTACCACGCTATGAGTACCGAATATAAGAAGCTGCCAAACCTGTACGATCAGCTATGGGGCTTCTTTACTGTCGTAAAAAACAAACAGGATATCGAACAACTGCTGGCGGTACTCATTCCTAAAATGGAAGAGGTAAACGGTCAGATGGTCGATAGAAATCAAAAGCTACGGGAAGATTTTTATCAGGTACTCAGTGAGTTTGCGGTAGCGCTGAAAGTGGCGTTGCAATCGGCGGCATTCTTTGAGGATAAGAGCTTTAGCGATGCAGATCGCAGTAACTATAAGCGTACGCTGAAAGAACTGTCCGCCTTACGACAAATGCTAAAGCAGATCACCGGTGAAACGGTTGATTACGATGAATACGCAGCACAAGTAAAACAGCTGATCGATAAACACGTTGTTGGTGTCGGTGTTAAAGAGTCCGACGGTGTTTACGATGTCACCGAGATGGGTAAAACCCAGCCTGATCAATGGAATGACGATAAAACTCGTAACGAGAAAGACATTATTCAAACGCGTGTTACCAAAGAAATCGACCAACTGTTAGATGATCCTTACGCGAAAGCGGCCTTCTCAGAGTTATTACGCCAAGTGATCGCAGAAGCTGATGCGTTATTTGATAACCCGATGAAGCAATACCTGCTGTTTAAAGAATTCGAAGATAAGGTGCGATCAAGAGAAGTGCCGGATATGCCAGATGCCTTTAACGGTAATTTGCATGCACAGGCTTACTTTGGTGTCTTTAAGCTGGTGCTCGGTGATGTGTTTGCGGCTATCACCGAACAGGGCAACGAAAGTCAGTTAGAGAAATGGGTAGAGCTGGCATTCAAGGTTGATTCCGTCGTACTCAATGCAGTTGCTGAGTACTCTATCAATCCACAAAACATCGAAACTGAAATCAGAAAACAGCTGTTACCTTTATTCTTTGCTCAGAGTAAAGGCGTAGGGCTAGGCATTGATCAGGCGAAGGCGATGGTTGAACATGTCGTACAGATCTGCCGTGCCGGAGCCGCTAAATAGTGAGTGAAACGCTACTCTATGGCGATACGCTGATCCATTATCTGGTGCGGCCCACCGCGAAGCAAAGTCAGAAAGTGACCATCAAGGTACATCCTGAAGGTCAGGTGATCGTGCACGCCCCACATACAGCAGAACCAGAGCAGATCCGACAGGCCGTTACTAAACGTCTACGTTGGATCTGGGAACAGCTGGAAACCTTCAAACGCCAGCAAGCGTACGTCTGTAGTAGAAAGTATGTCAGTGGTGAATGTCATTTCTATCTGGGTAAGCGCTATCAACTTAAAGTTACCTGTGATACTCACGCGCTACAGCAAGTGAAGTTACTCCGAGGCTACATTGAAGTGACGGTACGTCCGGCAAGTGAAGAACATCAAGCTGAGAAAATAAAAGAGCTGTTGTTTAGCTGGTATCGTGAACGGGCGAAAGAGGTTTTTAAACGTAGACTCGACGCCTTGTTACCCCAAGCCTTATGGGTACAGGGTATTCCACCGGTACGAATACAAACTATGAAAACCCAGTGGGGCAGTTGTTCACCCACAGGAACGCTGACGTTGAACCCGCACTTAGTTAAAGCCCCCAGAGAATGCATCGACTACGTGTTGCTACATGAACTGTGTCATCTGGCCGAACATAACCATTCCGAACGCTTCTGGCGTCTACTCGATCAAGTGATGCCCACATGGGAAACGGTCAAAACCAAGCTGGACGAAATGGCAGAGCTGTATTTGAGTGGGGTGTGATCGTACATCGGGATCATGGTTCATTGCCCGTAGGTGATATGTTACACAATCCATAACCTTTCAGTAGATAAAGTGATCCTCTTTTCTTTATCTTCATCAGGAGTAATAAGGCATTTAGTACCACCCGGCGGTAGTATGACGTTTAAGACCCCTGTTTTCTTTTCTCCATCGGGACCATCAAAGACAACATTCTTATTTCTGAACTTATTCAGTTTCCATGCTTGCTCTGAAAGCTTAATATTCCTAGCTTTGCTTTCGTATGCCGCTACACAGTTGACGAATGTTCGTCTTGCTTGTAAGGCAATGTCTTCTGAAATTCTGGTGATATCAGTATTCAGAACGGCTAATTCCATGGCTATTTCAATTGTTTTAAATGACAGCACATGATCAACGCCATTAGGCGACCCAAACTCTACTATGAACTTAGCCTTTTCAAACTTATGTACACTCATACTTTGATTATTCATTCTGTTTATAAAGCTGACAGAAAATGTATGTTCGTTGAGGTCGCATCGATAAAGAATATCAATGTTCCCTATGGACTGGACTGTTTTACCGTTAATGACGCCACTAAAACCAACTGTTTTGCTCTCATCAGATCCCATCTCGTGCAGGCCTTGTATTTTATTGTTTTCATTATTGCATATTCCGGCGCATCGTGAACAGCCATTCCGGCTGAATGTGAACACCTATTCTGTTTCAACGTGAACATCCATTCCGGTTTTATCGTGAACACTTTTACCCGTTTTGCCGGAATGAGTGTTCATCATGCCAGAATCACTGTTCACATTACCCAGAATCCTTTTCAACGCATTGATTTTCTTAATCTTGATAACCTTTCCCTTTTTCTCCGGGAGAGGCTATGTCTGCCAAGAGGATTGCAATGCGTAAAATCCGTGAAATTCTGCGACTCAGGCTGGAGGCTGGCTTATCTGTCCGGCAAATAAATGCCAGCGCCAAAGTCAGTGTTGGCGCTATTCAGAAGCTGCTGAAAAAAGCTGATGAACTGTCGTTAAACTGGCCGCTGCCTGCTGAACTGGATGACAGTCAGCTTGCTGCGCTGTTTTATCCGCAAGCCGATACCACCGTGTCATCCCGTTATCAGGTGCCTGACTGGGCTTCAGTGCATCAAGAGCTCAAACGCAAAGGCGTTACCAAACTGCTGCTGTGGGAGGAATATACTCAACGCTTTCCCAATCGTTGCTTCTGTTATTCCCAGTTTTGCGACCGTTATGCGCAGTGGGGTAAAAAACAAAAACGCTCCATGCGTCAGCAACACCGTGCCGGGGAAAAATGCTTTGTCGATTACTGTGGACCAACGGTGCCGGTAGTTTCACCGACGACCGGTGAGATCCGTCAGGTCCAGATCTTTGTGGCCGTACTGGGCGCATCCAATTACACCTATGCGGAGGCGACGTTCACGCAGTCACTGCCTGACTGGTTACAAAGTCATGTTCGGACCTTTGAGTTCTTTGGCGGTACACCGGAGCTGGTGATCCCAGATAATCTGAAAAGTGGTGTCAGTAGCGCTTGTCGTTACGATCCGGAACTCAACCCGAGCTATCAGCAACTGGCGGAGCATTATCAGATCGCCGTCATGCCAGCTCGGCCCTATAAACCCAAAGACAAAGCGAAAGCCGAAGTCGGTGTGCAGATCGTTGAACGTTGGATCTTAGCCCGTCTTCGGCATTACACCTTCTTCTCGCTGGCAGAGGTGAATCAGTGTATCCGTACCTTATTAATGGAGCTGAATAATAAACCCTTCAAGCAGTTACCGGGGAACCGCTGTCAGGCGTTTGAATACCTCGACCGCCCGGCACTCAAACCCTTGCCGCTGCATCCCTATCACTATGTCGCCATCAAACGGGTCAAAGTGAATATCGATTACCATGTTCAATTTGAACAGCATCATTACTCTGTCCCTCATCAGCTTGTCGGTGAAACACTCGAATTACATGCCTCAGATGGATTGATCCGGGTGTACTTCCGGCAGCAGTTAGTCGCCTCACATCCCAGAAAACGCGTACCCGGCACCACCACAGAGACCGGTCATATGCCGCTGAAACACAGTCATCAGCAGCAATGGACACCGGGCCGGTTAAAACAATGGGCTCAAGATCTTGGACCGGAGGTTTTACGTTGGGTCACCGCCCGGTTAGAGGAAAAAGCGCATCCCGAACAGGCTTATCGTCTATGCCTAGGCTTACTCAACCTCTACCGTACTTATCCGGCAACCCGTCTGAACAACAGTTGCCGTCTGGCTAATCAGGAAGGGCTAAATCGTCTGAAACAGATCAAATCGATATTAGAAAGCCGTCGGGATGAGCTGCCCGGACATCCCATTGTGACCCTGGAACTGCCGCAGGATCATGAAAATATCCGTGGTCCACAAAGCTTCCACTGAGAGGAATGAACATGACTATACCCACACTCAACCGCTTACGGGAACTGAAACTGGGCGGAATGGCGCACGCATTACAGCAGCAACAGGAACAACCGGGACCGTATGCAGAACTGTCGTTTACTGAACGGCTAGCCATGCTGGTTGAACAGGAACATCTGTATCGGGAGCAAAAGAAACAATCGCGGTTACTGCAACAAGCGCACCTAAAACTCAGTGCGACATTGCAGGAGATCGACTATCAGCATCCGAGGAATGTCGAACGCAATCAAATCGCCCAACTGGCACAAAGCGAATGGATCAACCGGGGTCAGAATCTGTTGATCACCGGCCCCTGTGGCAGTGGCAAAACCTATCTGGCTTGTGCGTTCGGCCATAACGCCTGTCTGCATGGCTATAGCGTGCAATATTACCGGCTATCGCGGCTGTTGCAGGCGCTGACGCAAGCGAAAGCAGACGGTAGTTACCCGAAGTTGCTAAGACAGCTAGCCCGGATCCGGTTACTGGTGCTGGATGACTGGGGGCTGGAGCCACTGACCCAGGCGCATCGCAATGACCTACTGGAAATCATGGATGATCGGCACGGACAGAGTTCAACCATGGTCATCAGCCAGTTACCGACAGAACAATGGTACGGAAGTATCGGCGATAACACGCTGGCCGATGCCATCCTTGACCGGTTAATGCACAACGCCCACCGGTTACAACTTAAAGGAGAATCGATGAGAAAAAGACAGGATAAGTTGACGCAAGATGAACAGTCAGGCTAAAACATAATGGACGTGATGCGTTGAGAAAAGAGGTGTTCACGTTGGGCCAGAATCACTGTTCAACTTCGCCGGAATACGCACGGTTTGACTTAGCACACCTTATAAAATTAAAAATCCGTTGATATTCAACGGATTTTTAATTTTATAAGTGGCGGAGAGATAGGAATTCGAACCATATTCTCAGCATTCAAAAAACGCTTAGCTTTCAATTATTTATAATCAAATCTCAAAAGTAAAAATTGTCGGACTGTCTAGTACAAGCCGTCAAGACAATATAAAACGGCTTTACTACATGATTATTCCTGAATTTTATTGGTATGTTTGACCATTGTGTCTTAACCAACCACTCTCATGGCGACCACTTGGATCAATATGTGTCCAGTGGATCACTCCACCCTTTTCATTCCATTCATATTCACCATAAAACTCAACTGAATCGCCAAGATTTAGGTCTGTAATCCTAGAAGCAAGATCTATGTTGTGTGCGACAAGCAACGTCTGACCATTCGTTAGTGTTAGTATAAAACGTTGATGCTGAGAACCTTCTGTATCGTCAGAAAGAATTTTATAGACGATACCACTACCTTGAACTTGAAGATTACTTCGGTGGTTTTGAAAAGCATTAGCTAATTGAGTTTCAGAGTCATTATTTTCCTGAAAAACAGAGGTTCCTGTAACAGAACTATGTAATTCGTTACTATAAAATTCATATGCTGAAATACCAATCACTGCGATTAGCACAAAGAAGATCCAATGCGCTGATGAGCTTTTTTTCTGTCGGTATGTGCTCTTTGACTGTTCAGTTGAACTCGAAAAACGTTGAACTCTAACTGCCTGCAATTTTCCATTTGTTCCAATTTCAGGCTCGTAAGATATAAATTCATTTAAGCAAGGACGGCGGCCATCACGAGGATATGCGCTGATATGAACAAAAATTTGGGTTGAATTACTTGTAGGAGTAATGAATCCAAATCCTCTACTGTCATCCCACTTAGTTAAGGTTCCAGTTAATCTCATTCAATCCTACATATGTGAAAAAGTCTCATTTGTATTCTATAGACAAAGTAAATATTTGTAATCACCGCTTAAACCAAAATGGGACAAAGTGACTCACTTATACTACTGATTACGCAAAGTAATGATCATCTCAGTTTCATGGTTAAGGATATTTTCATGTCCTACCCCTTCAGGTCCCCAATCGCTATAGCTCATCATCATCGCTTGCTTTAAGCTCTCTGCACGATTGTTCTCTTGATAGAATTTCTTCTTATCTGATGGAGAGTAATTGCTAAGCCTTGAGTTACTACTTGGCGAAATTAGGCATAGGTTTCCAAAGCGATCAACATCCTTCATTTTGCTCGCACCAGATGGATCGGTTTGTGGGAAGTAATGCTCAACAGAGGTTCGGAACGAAAACTGGAAATCATCAAAATGCTTTCCAAGTTCTTTTTTACCTATACCATCAAACGACACATTGTCTGATAGACGCTTCCACAATAGGTAGTCTAGTCTGTTAAACACGAAGTTCTGAACGCCAGTTCCTTGATGCAGAATACCAATATTACTCTCAGTAAACTCAAGTTTAGAATCACCGCAAATTTCATCAAAATAGCTATCACTCAGATCTTCAAGTTCTCTTAAGTACGAACTGCCATAAACTTCCAATCTGCCTTTATCAGTAACCTGATTATTCAATATCCGTAAAGCGTCATTTAACCAACGTTTATAAACCAATGCAGGATAAGACACATGGAACATTGCCAATATCATGCGTATTTTTTCGTTCTGATCGCTACTGAAGGCATTTGGATATTCAGGACTAAGGCTAGTACCGTTTTTATACGCATTAAGCCTTAACAAACTCCACTTACGCTTTTCATCATGTTGGTCAGGCTTAATTATGCAGCTATCAAATAGAATTCGGTACTTAAGCAGTTCATAAACAAAGGCTTTAGCTCCGACCTTCAATCCATCGTCCTTAGAAATAAACGCACCAATCAGCTTTTTGTCATCTAACGAAACGTTATCTTCTGTTTTAATAAGCTTTAAAACATGAAGTAAGAAGTTCGAGAAGTCGATAACCGTGCCAAAGCGTTCTTCCTTCTCACGCTCGTTATCATCACTGATTGATCCAGATTCCTTATTGTCGATGATTTCTCGCAGCGTCATTGCATCTTGCTTTTGCAACTTGCTCATTTGCTTTTCTTGAATAGCTTCAAAGCTTACTGGCATCGTTTGCCAATCTTCACCGAATACTTCTTTACGTAGGTCGGATTGAAAGCCCATCTGAGTATAACGCTTCATATTAGAGCAAGCGTCCCATATTACAGAAAAGCAGCTTCTTTCCTCATCATTATCGAGCGTAGCCATGAACTTAGCTTTCAATACTTCATGCTTTTCTAACTGCTCACCACGGTTATTCATGATCTCAAAGTAGTGGTTGAGATCGGTATGTGGTGGAACAATGACTCTTAGTATGGTGACGTTTTCTAACAGGTACTCGAAAAAATGCTTAGTTTTAGCCTCTGCATCTAACCCTTTCGTTTTGAAGTAACGCTGAGTAATGTTGAAGGCAGCGTGGATGTTTGGCTCTTCAGATTCTCCATTGGTTTTACCTCTATAGATGTCATCTAACGCTCTGGATGATTTTGGACGACTATCAAAAGTTAGGTTAATATCTAGCCCTTCTAGTTTGTCCTCATCCAGTACTTTTCGATGCTTTAGATATGCCAATAAGATAGAGAGCGTAGTATGTCTTTGCTGTCCATCAATGGTTTCGTACACCACATTAGATTGGTGCGAGTGATTTGTACGCTCATAAACAACGAGGCTACCCAGATAGTACTTTGCTTGTTTGGCGGTAGCTGTTTCAGCTGATTGAATAATAAACCCTGCGGCGTCACTAATATCTTGTATGAGCTGTTCAATCTCTGTCGCACCCCAAGCATAGTTCCTCTGATAGATAGGAACAACGTATTGGATTTTGCTATTGAAAAGTGCTCTAACTGATAACTGCTCTACTTGATTAGGTTCACTCAATTTACGCTTCCCGATTTCATTGCTTCAATAGATGCCTGCACGTCCTTAGCATTAGTGAACTTAGGCTCTTTGATATAAGGTGGCTGATAGTTCAACACTTGTTGAGGGTGAACGGATTTGTTAATTACTCTAAACAATCCACTACGAGCTTTAGCGTGATTGTCTACCGACTCCATGCCGATACGTTGCAATTCAAGACGCAGGAAGTAACTCCAGCGATAACAAATCTGTACTGCTTTTTCTAGTTCCACATCACCGAATTTATCGTAGTAATACATCACAGCACACAAAAATAGGTTTCTCACATAGCTATCCCCTTTACGGTTACTACCATCGTACTTAACGTGTGTATTAACGAATAAAGATAGTCTTGCATCCTTGCCAACAAACAAAGCTGAGTGAATAGCCATGTAGTGTTGAATGTACTCAAAGAAGCGTTTGCCGTTGATCATCACCTGATCCACTTGGAATGGATATCTCTTAGTTTGCTTGTCCCACTTACGAGCAGGATCCGCATTAAAGCTTTCAATCGCATAATCAAGCGCAAGCATTGCATCCACATAAGCGTACTGAGTACTGTCTAGGTTAATGCCTTTGAATACATCAATGTTATGACGACTAAATTGGATACCATAGTCACCATCAACCCAGCGGCGCATACGGAACAAGAACTCACCCATGATGGTGTGTAAATTCGCTGAGTCATCATCAGGGTTAATTCCCTGCTCCCACAGGCTTACATGATGTAGACGCTCGATTTGATCGGTAGAGTCCATCATTTCACGTAGGTGGTAAGCCTTTAGCAGATCATGAGGAGCAAGTGCCTTACCACGAGCATTTTGTGAATCGAAGAACTGGAATGCTTCACTCAAATCATCCAGTGTGACTTGAATAAGTTCGCATTTATTAAGAACGAAATTGAGTAGTTCCTTTTTTTCAGTTTCAGGCAGGTTCCCTAATCGTTCAGAGATAATCAGAGCATTATTTTTGAGGTTTTCGATACTGACCGAAGATTCAAACTTATGCTCAAGAAGGGTGGAGGAAATAGTTTTCTCTGATTCATCCAAAATGGTGCAAAGCAATGTTAAGGTAAGAAGGCGCTGCTGACCATCAACGATATCGAGAGTATCGTTTTTCTCTTCACCTTTGTCTTGATGTAATACCACCGTACCAAGCCGATAACAAGGCTTAGTTCGATGGTTAAATATGTCATCAATCAGTTGATTAACGTGCTTGGGTTGCCATTTGTAAGCACGTTGGTATTCGGGAATCGTAAGTTTTTGGTTCAGCAACTGCGAAATTGTTTGAGGCTGATTGAAGTCAATTGCCATGACTAGACCACCTATTCAACGATAGCATCAGTTAGGTGTGATGGGTTAGTTTGAGACTGTTTAGTGCGAGTCTTAATTTCCTCACAGATACCCAACAATTCATCGATTTTCCTTAAGCAAATCTTCACCAAATTATACGCCTTACCTACGGGGATTGAAGCTATAGATTTAACGTCTATTTCACTCGATTTATGTGTATTACAAAGAATGAAACGCAGAGTTTAACTGTAAACTTTATCTAATGAAAAATCTCTCGGATTGATTTGCTGTTAAGTCATTACCACAGCAACTTTTTGGTAACTGTGTTAAACACATTTTGAACGCTGTATTGTTTGGAAATGCATCTTTTGGAAAACCACGATCTCGAAGATTTTTTGGAAGATAAATATGAGTGGCAGTGATGCTGCCATGGTTCATGACTAGATCGTCGTAATTGGTCAATGGACTCAAAAATCTATCTGACCATACCTTGAACAACCCGTTTTAACAACTTCAAATCTTTGTGAATAAAATCCACCATCTGAGCCACGATATATTAAAGAAAGTAATGCGATCGACGACGATGACAACAATCATAGAGTAAAAGAACTAAAACACTTTGGGGCAGAAATGATTTAGCTAGACAAAGCTAAATCGAGGATGGATGTTTTTCAATCATTCAGATTACACACATAGATTACACACTATGTAAAATAAAAATAAATAAAAATCCCCTTATAAAACAAGGGGACTCACTCACTCACGCGAGATGCTACATGGTTTTTACTATAAACTCTGCTTGTAGTCTTAACATTTAATGGTAATGGCGTAGCCACTTTTAAGTTGGCTTACAATAATGCGGGTGTGCTCAATCTTGCTGCCCAATACACAAAAGCAAATACAGATACAGGTGTCGGTACACTGACTATTTCGGGCTCTGATACTGTTGCCGTGATCCCCGCAGCAATTCGCGTTGAGCCTGCGGATTCTGCCGCTATTTGCGCTAACACAACGCATGCCAGCTGCACAAAATACAAGACAGTTGGTGATAATTTTACGCTTAATGCTGAAGCAGGTTATGAAAATGGCGCGACTTGGAAGAAGACCAGTAATTTCTTCACCAGTCAAATGAGTTCATTGCCTGTATTACAGCATCGGTTGCTTGCGCCTGCATCCGGTACATTACCTTCTTTAACTACTACGACGCTGAGTTTTAGTGGTGGTACTGCAACGACATCAATCAGTGAAAACGATGTTGGGGTGTATCAATATGGCGTAACAGATTTTGTGCCTTACCCTGATTATCAGAATGAATCACCGAAAAAAATGGTGCCGATAGCTGGAGTGATGCAATTGGCAGGTTTGTACCGGCAAAACTGAAAACAACATTGCTCAGCCATGGGGCATTCACCAGCGAAAATTGTAAAGCCAATGCTGTTTTGACATCACTGGCTTATGTTGGGCAGGAGTTACAGTTTGCGGCATTACCTATGTTTAGCGTGGTTGCAACTGATAGTAACGGTAATGCCTTACAGAATTACCGGGACGACTTTGCCAAAATAACAACAGCAAACCCCACTGCAACCAGTATCGGAGTGTTTACGCCATCGTTAGTCTCTAAAAACAACACAACGCTGATAGCGGCAGCAACCTGGAAGGCAGGGAGCTGGCTCAGTGCTGGAAATTCGCACACTTATAGCTTTGGTGATGATCGATTTATTTTTGCCAAATCTGCGAATCATGTTAACCCATTCACTACCGTGTTAACGTTAAGTGCTTTGGCAGATAGTGACGGCGTGGTTGCGATATCGTCTGTCAGCCCGTTCTATTTTTACCCATGGGCAGCGAATAACAGCAGTGCTTTCAACGTCTATGATGGACGGCTGATGCTGAATAGTGTTAACGGTGCAGAGAATGCGGCACTAACACTGCCGTTCTATATGCAATACTGGAATGGTTCTGTGTATGCACTGAACACGGCAGATCATTGTTCATCGTTAAATGCCACTGATTTGCAGATGAATGATGCCGCTAACTGGTCTGGCATCAACTTGCGAACCAGTAACAGCAGCAGTGCTTCAGCGACGACGAATGCCTCGTTATTTCCTGCTGTAGTGGCACAAGGCGCGGGGGCAATTTTGTTTACCGCTCCAAACAACACGGGTTGGGTAGATATCAGTGCCAGTTCGTCATTACCGCTGTGGATGCAGGATTTATCGCTCTCGTCGGGTCTTGCTCCTGCTCGGGCCAGCTTTGGTTACTATCGCGGTAATGACCGTTTAATTTACCGTCGGGAAGTGTTTGGCGGCCAATAACCGCCAGAATAGGCAAAGGTCTGACGCTATCTGATCATCTGGTGTGCCGGACGCTTGCTGATCGGGGCGGGGATTGGTAAAGTGGGCTGTTTTTCGCATCCCGTAATTACCCAGGATTCCCCGCATCATGTTCAAGAAGCTCCGTGGCCTGTTCTCCAACGATCTGTCGATCGATTTGGGTACCGCTAATACGCTGATTTATGTAAAAGGCAAAGGTATCGTACTGAACGAACCTTCTGTAGTCGCCATTCGTCAGGAACGTGGTGGTACTGCTAAATCTGTTGCTGCTGTTGGTCATGCCGCCAAGATGATGTTGGGGCGTACTCCGGGCAACATTGCTGCGATCCGTCCGATGAAAGACGGCGTTATTGCCGACTTCTCGGTGACTGAAAAAATGCTGCAGCACTTTATCAAGCAAGTGCATGAAAATAATCTAATGCGCCCAAGCCCACGTGTACTGGTTTGTATCCCATGTGGTGCAACCCAGGTCGAACGTCGCGCGATTAAAGAATCCGCACAAGGTGCAGGTGCTCGCGAAGTTTATCTGATCGAAGAGCCGATGGCGGCGGCGATTGGGGCAGGTTTGCCAGTCTCTGAAGCCACCGGTTCAATGGTGGTCGATATCGGTGGTGGTACTACCGAAGTGGCGATCATCTCACTGAATGGGGTGGTCTATTCCTCTTCTGTGCGTATCGGTGGTGACCGCTTTGATGAAGCGATCATTAGCTATGTGCGTCGTAACTATGGCAGCCTGATCGGTGAAGCGACTGCTGAACGCATCAAGCATGAAATTGGTTCCGCTTACCGCAGCGAAGAAGTGCGTGAAATTGAAGTTCGCGGCCGTAATCTGGCGGAAGGTGTACCGCGCAGTTTCACTCTGAACTCCAATGAAATTCTGGATGCGTTGCAAGAACCGCTGAGCGGTATCGTGAGTGCGATCATGGTGGCACTGGAACAATCGCCACCAGAGTTGGCGTCTGATATTTCGGAAAAAGGCATGGTTCTGACCGGCGGCGGCGCATTGCTGCGCAATCTGGATCGTCTGCTGATGGAGCATACCGGTATCCCTGTCGTGGTGGCAGAAGATCCGCTGACTTGTGTTGCCCGTGGTGGTGGTCGTGCTCTTGAGCTGATCGACATGCACGGTGGTGACCTGTTTCATTACGAATAATTGATCTTATCCGGGCTATCTATCCGGTAGCCCTGAGCCGATAGCATCATGCGCACTATTTTTGGCAGCGGACCATCCCTGCAACTTCGGTTATTTATTACTGTGCTGCTGTCTTTGGCGGGCATCGTTGCTGATGCCCGTTTTCATCTGTTTGATAGCGTGCGCTTATATATCAACACCTTTGCCAGTCCGATACTGCATTTAGCCAGTGTACCGCGGGATGTGGTGGAAGGTGCCAGTCTGCAACTGCGTTCCCGCAGTGAACTCATTACCGAAAATCAGCAACTGCAACAGCAGTTATTTCTGCTGCGCAGCGATCTGTTGCGCATGGCCGAGCTAAGTCAGGAAAACCGTCGTTTACGTGAGTTGCTGGGTTCTCCGGTGACACAAGATACTCGCAAATTGGTGGCGCGTATTTTGTCTGTCGACTCCGATCCGTTTGTCTATCAAGTAGTGATCGACAAAGGTATTGAGCATCATGTCTATGAAGGTCAGCCAGTCGTTAATGATCAAGGTGTGATAGGTCAGGTGGTCAGTGTTGGTAAGACCTCTAGCCGCGTACTGTTGATTACCGATGTCAGTCATGCATTACCTGTGCGTGTATTACGCAATGATTTACGTGCAATTGCATCTGGTACTGGCAATATCAATGAATTAACGCTGAAAAACTTGCCGAAAAATGTCGATATTCAGGATGGTGATATTCTGGTGACTTCCGGTATGGGCGGACATTTTCCAGAAGGTTATCCGGTTGCTAAAGTGGTGCGAGTCGCCAATGAAGAACAAAGCCCATTTGCGGAAATCAAAGCCGAACCGCTGGCAACATTAGATCGTTTACGGTACGTCCTGTTATTGTGGGAAGATGCAAAGGCCATGGGGCCATTGGCTGTGATGAGTCCGTCATCAGTAAATGCTAATGCGTCTGCGGCGGTATCAACTGATGCTGAGAAAAATAAAAATACTGTTCCCGAACGCTATCCAACAACTGCTCCGGCTACGAAACCAGTGGAAAAAGTTGAGAAAAAAACGGGTACGACCACGCACAAATCGGGTGTTAATAAAACGGCTCACCAAAACACCAATAAAATTAAAACGTCGGCCACCATTGCATCAACGAAAGTAAAACATCAGGAGCGCAGCCAGTGAGTAATTCATTGACCGGGCATGGTAAAGGTTCTATTTATTTAACCCTGATTGTCGCGATTGTTCTGACTATGGTGCCGTTACCCGCGGCTATTGATATGTTCCGCCCTGATTGGGTGGCGTTGGTGGTGTTGTATTGGGTCATTGCGCTGCCGCATCATATGAATGTGGTCAGTGCATGGATTGTCGGTCTGCTCATGGACATCATGCTGGGCTCCACATTAGGTATCCATGCGCTGGGTATGGCAGTCATTTCCTATGTTGCCACGGCTCAATATCAGAAGATCCGTAATTATTCGGTCTGGCAACAGGCGTTAGTGATGGGCTCATTGATTTTCATTGGGCAATTACTGATTTTCTGGGTTGAGCACTTGTTTGCCTCCCCGCGCCTGAATACCCGGTTTGTCTGGGCTTCATTGAGCTCCATGTTGCTCTGGCCATCTGTTTATCTCTTTTTGCGGTATATCCGCCGTCGTTTCAATATCAGGTAATTATTATGTCAGCCAGCATTGCGCTTTACCTGGCGTCTGCATCCCCTCGCCGCCGAGAGCTGTTGGCTCTGCTGGACTATCCGTTTGCGGTGTTGTCAGTGGATGTGGAAGAGCAACGCCAGCCGCAAGAAACGCCGGAAGTTTATGTGCAGCGGTTGGCTTGTGAAAAGTCGCAAGCGGGCTGGCTCGCCTGTCAGGGTGAAAAACCGGTGCTGGGTGCCGATACAATCGTGGTTTTTCAGCAAGAAGTGCTGGAAAAACCAAGAGATTTCGTCGATGCTCAACGGATATTGCAGTTACTGTCTGGTAACACCCATACCGTGATGACGGCAGTAGCCCTTTCTTCGCAACATGGCTGTGAAGTGATACTGGTTAATTCACAAGTGACATTTCGTGAACTGAGTCAGGACGACATCGTCCGTTATTGGCAAAGCGGAGAACCAGCGGATAAAGCCGGAGCTTATGGTATTCAGGGGATTGGTGGAAAATTTGTCTGCCACCTCAGCGGCAGTTATTCTGCCGTGGTGGGGTTGCCGCTGCTGGAAACGGATCAGTTACTGCATAAATATTGTCGCCATTCATGACTTCAGATTACTAAGGCTGAACTATGTCCACCGAATTGCTGGTCAACGTAACACCGTCAGAAACCCGGGTTGCCCTGGTCGATCACGGTATGTTGCAGGAAGTGCACATCGAGCGTCAGGCTAAACGCGGTATCGTTGGTAATATTTACAAAGGTAAAGTGAGCAGGGTTTTACCAGGTATGCAGGCTGCATTTGTCGATATTGGTATGGATAAAGCGGCTTTTTTGCATGCTTCCGATATCGTGCCGCATACCGAATGCGTTGATGTTAAAGAAAAAGAACACTTTCAGGCTGGTAATATTGCGGAGTTGGTCCGTCAGGGTCAGGACATCATGGTGCAGGTGGTGAAAGACCCTATGGGCACCAAGGGCGCCCGCCTGACCACTGATATTACTTTGCCATCACGTTATCTGGTATTTATGCCGGGCAGTGCGCATGTCGGTGTATCACAACGTATCGATAGCGAAGAAGAACGCGAACGCTTAAAACAGATCGTCACCAAAAATGTGGATGAACTGGGCGGCTTCATTGTGCGTACCGCAGCCGAAGGTGTTGGCGAAAAAGAGCTGGAACAAGACACCATCTTCTTAAAACGACTCTGGCGTAAAGTGCTGGAGCGTCGTCAGAAATACCCGACTTGTCATGTGTTGTATGCGGAGTGGAGTTTAGCATTCCGTATTTTACGCGATTTTGTCGGCGATGAACTGGATAAGATCCGCGTCGATTCGCGCCAGACTTATGAACAGATCTGCCACTTTACCGATGAATTTGTGCCAGAGATGAGTGCCAAACTGGATTACTACTCCGGTGAATCGCCGATTTTTGATTTATACGATGTCGAAAATGAGATTCAGCGGGCGCTGGAACGTAAGGTCGAGCTGAAGTCCGGTGGTTATCTGATCATCGATCAGACTGAAGCCATGACCACCATCGACATCAATACCGGTGCTTTTGTCGGCCATCGTAATCTCGAAGAGACTATCTTTAACACCAACGTCGAGGCAACGGCGGCGATTGCCCGTCAACTGCGTCTACGCAACCTTGGCGGGATTATCATTATCGATTTCATCGATATGCAAAGCGAGGATCATCGTCGGCGGGTGTTACAGAGTCTGGAACAGGCGTTAGCAAAAGATCGCGCGAAGACTGGTGTGAATGGTTTCTCGCAACTTGGTTTGGTGGAAATGACGCGCAAGCGTACCCGCGAAAGTCTGGAGCATGTGCTTTGCTCACAGTGTCCGGAATGTAATGGCCGTGGCCGCGTTAAAACGGTGGAATCAGTCTGCTACGAAATTCTGCGTGAGATCCTGCGTGTCAATCGCGCCTATGACGCTGATCAGTTTGTGGTGTATGCCTCGCCGGCGGTCGCAGAAGCGTTACGCGGCGATGAATCGCACAGTCTGGCTGAGTTAGAAGTGTTTATTAGCAAACAAGTTAAGGTACAAGCGGAGCCATTATACAGTCAGGAACAATTTGACGTGGTGATGATGTAAGTGCGTTGGCGTGGCATTGCGCGTGGATGCGCCATTTTACTGGCGGGTGTTTTTGCTTTACTGGCAGTGCTGGTTACGGCGCTGCGGTTCGGTGTTCCTGATTTACAGTCGCACCGTGACTGGTTATTGCGTCAGTTGCTACCGGCCGGTGCTACCGCGTCAGTGGAACATATCAGCTGGCGCTGGCAAAATTATGGTCTGCAATTAGCGTTAGATGACGTAGTCTTCCAGCAACCGGGAGCTACGTCAGTCAACCTGCGGGCGAAAAAAGTGCAGCTGCACTGCAATCCCTTCCTGCAATTCTGGCAAACCAATGGCTGTCTGGCACAACTTCAGGCCGAGCAACTGCAGTTGACTGTTCAATTGCCCAAAGCTGAACTATCAGCCAGCTCGCCGTTACCAGACCTGAATGATTTTTTGCCGTTATTGTTGGAACAGTTACAGCAGGTCAATATTACCAATAGTCAGGTTACCCTGATGCGTCAGCAGCAATCGCTGGCAGAAATTCACATCGAACAACTGTATACCGAAAACAATAAGCAACACCACCGGCTGTTTGCCCGTACCGCATTAGCGCAACAAGCACTGGTGGTGCCGCTGTTGTTGCAGGCTGAATTACAGGGTGCGGCAACAGTAGACGATCTGCAAGGCCATCTCTATCTGGCTACTGAACCGCATGCGGCGAAACAACTGGGCGCTTTATTACCCGCACCATTGGCTGCCAATGTGCAATCTATTCATGGGGCGCTGGCTTTTCAGTTTTGGTTAGAGCGTACCCCCGGGCAGTGGCAAAGTGCGCTGTTGCAGTTGGGGTTGAATCGTCTGGGTTGGCAGCAGGCCGAGAAAAGTCATAGTCTGGAATTACAAGGTGGCGAGCTGATCTGGCAGCGTCATAACGATGGTTGGCAATTGCGCAGTCAGGGATTGCAACTGCATAGCGAAAATCAGCCATGGCGCAACTGGCAGCTGCAATTGGATAAACGAGCTGAGCAGTATGCCGGGCAGATGGATCCGCTTCAGTTGAGTGAACTGACGCCATTGGCCGGTATGTTGTTACCCGTTGACTCTGCCGCTTCCGAAGCACTGCGCACTCTGGCGCCGCAAGGACAACTGAACAAACTGCGGTTTTCCCGTGACGCGGAGCAGGATAACTGGTTGTTCAGTGGTCAGTTACAGCAAATGCAATGGCAGCGCTGGCGTATGGTGCCCGGTCTGCATGCTGTCGATGCGACTTTCCGTTTATCCCCGAAAGGTGTTGCGCTGCACCTGAAACAGTCAGCCCCCCAAGCGTGGGATCTGCAACCCTATTTTGAAAAGCCTTGGCCGGTTCAAGATTTTTCCGCAGAACTTAACTGGCAAATGCAGAAAAGTGGCTGGGTATTAACCGCCAACCATGTGCAGTTAAAAACGGATGTCGTGACCACCAATACGCAATTTCGTTTAACTCAGGCTGCCGCGCAGCCATTGTTTCTGGCACTCGATAGTCAGGTTGATCTGCAGGATGCCAGCCAGGCGCATTACTATTTCCCGCATGGTGCTATGGGTGAGCCGGTCATCGATTATCTGACCAAGGCATTGCAGGGCGGGCAGGCGAAGAATGCCAAGATCCTCTGGCATGGTGCGTTTCATGATTTTCCATTTAAAGAACATAACGGCATATTTCAGGCTTGGGTGCCATTACGTAATGCGACCTTCCAGTTTGGTGAAGGCTGGCAGCCATTACGGCAGATGTCGTTAGATCTGTTGTTTGAGAATGATCGTCTGGATATGCAAGGTGATCAGGCCTTGTTGGGTGAAGCGAGTACACCGCGTCTGCATGCCTGGTTCCCTAAATTGGCTCCCGGTGCACACCTGTATATTGATTCGGATATTGCCGGAACAGGCGAAGCCGTCAGCGATTATCTGTATCACTCACCATTGCAAAACTCAGTCGGTGCTGCATTACGCGCCGTCCAGATACAAAAACCACTTACCGGTGCGCTGAAACTGGATATTCCACTGGATGGCGGTGCGGTCAAGGTGAATGGTCATGTCAAACTGGCGGGTAACAGCCTGTATATTCCGAGTCTGGATCTGCCGCTGGAACAGCTGCAAGGTGATTTGACTTTTGATGACAATAAAACCGGTATTGACGACCTGCAAGCTACATTGTGGGGGCAACCACTGCGTGTGCAATATGCCGGGGAACAACAGGATAAAGAGTATCAGGTTAAACTGGGCTTAAACGGCGAATGGGATAATCAGCGCGATGCTGTACTACCAACGTTGGCTCATCAAACATTACAGGGGCAGGCTAACTGGCAAGGGTCACTCGACCTGCATTTGTATAAGGGGGGCCATTATTATTACGATGCGCAGTTAACTAGCCCACTCAGTGCACTGGCGTTGGATTTACCAGCTCCCTATAACAAACCCGCGGGGAGAAACTGGCCATTGCAGGTGAAGATCAGCGGCAATCAAGACAGTAGCGTGATCAAGGGGTCGTTAAATCACGAATGGCAATTGCAGGCGGACTGGTCTCCGGAGCAAAAACAATTCCGCCGATTCTGGCTGGATAATCAGGTTATCGAGCGTAGTACCGGCCCGCGGTTACCCTTTTCAGTGAGCACGATTTTAAGTGAAGCTGATGTCTCTGCCTGGCTGGACTGGTGGCAACGTTGGCCAGTCAATGGTCAGCAAGCCGTTAATCAGCTGTTTCCCAGCATTGGCGCCATTGATGTGCGGATCGATAAACTGCATGTGGCCGATCAATTATGGCGTGATGTGCGCCTGAGCATGAGCCCGGATCGTAACGGCAGTAAGATCTGGCTGGAAAGCAGCAAGGCGCAAGGGTTGATCCAGCTGCCGACGAATAAAGAGAAACCAATCCAGGTGGACATGGCGCGGCTATATTGGGCTGACAGTGGTGATGAACAACCGGCGGCGGAACCCATGAGCCTCACTACTCAGCAAGACTGGCTGGCACGTTGGCCTAACCTGCGGTTTAGCTGCCAGGATTGTCGTTATGGCGGGAATACGCTGGGGCAGATCCGTGGTCATTTGTATCCAGCAAAACAGGGTGGCGAAGTGCGAGATCTGCATTGGCAGGTCGCTAACTCTGAATTCAATGGGCAAGCCAGCTGGCTGATACAAGACAATCAGCCTAAAAGTAGGTTGCAGGGGAAATTTGTCAGTAACAATACGGAATTATTTCTGGGTCATTTTGGTTTTGATCCGGGGCTGACAGGTACAAAAAGTCAGCTGGATATCAATGTTTTCTGGCCGGGAGCCTTATCACAACCGCGCTTTGCGGTCTTAAGTGGTGAGATCAAGATGGAAACCGGGGAAGGTATCTTACGGGAAGTGAAAAATACCGGCGGTAATCGTCTGTTATCACTGTTTTCACTGGATGCGATTGTGCGTCGCATTAGCCTCGATTTCCGCGATATCTTTGGTGATGGTCTCTATTTCAAAAAAATCAGCTTTAGTAGCAAACTGGAACGTGGTGTGCTGCGTAATGATGATCTGTTACTGGAAAGTAATTCGGGTGATCTGCGAGGGCATGGTCTGGTCGATTTAGGTCAAAAACAGATCGATTATCAGGTGACTTTTTCACCTACGTTAACTGGTGGGTTTGGTGTCGCCACAGCATTCGCCATTACGCCTATCACCGGTATTGCGGTGTTAGCGGCAACCACCATTTTGCAGCCAGTATTTGATGTGATCACGCAGGTTAGCTATTCCGTTAAAGGTGATATTGCGAAGCCAAAAATTACTGAATTGGGCCGTAAGCAAGAAAAAGTTAAGTTACCAGCACCCGCCACAGAGGAGAGCAAGTGATGCAGTTGGTCGCACTACAAATCAATGCTCAGGCCGATTGGTTGCAAAATCGCGCACAAATTGCCACGTTGTTGCAACGTTTGCCTGTTGAGCGTCCGTGTCTGGTGTTATTACCGGAAAATTTTGCCTGTATGGGGGCGCCACAAGATTACCAGCAGCTTGCTGAACCCTTGGGTTCTGGTCGTGTTCAACGCCAGTTGAGCGAGTGGGCGAAAGAGTTTGGTATCTGGCTGGTGGCCGGATCATTGCCGACCTTGTTACCCCAGCAAAACCGAGTCCATACCACATCGCTGGTGTTTAACCCGCAAGGTGAACTGGCCGGTTTTTATCACAAATTACATCTGTTCGATGTTGATGTCGCTGATGCACGGGGTCGTTACCGTGAATCGGATGCATTTATGGCCGGCCATGAAACCTGTGTCGTGGCATCACCGTTTGGTGGTTTAGGGCTCAGTATCTGTTATGACGTGCGTTTTCCTGCGCTGTATCAGTTGTTACGCCAGCAAGGCGCTGATGTACTGCTGGTGCCTGCCGCTTTTACTAAAGTGACTGGGCAGGCACATTGGCTGCCGTTGTTGCAAGCCCGGGCAATTGAAAATCAGTGTTATATCGTGGCGGCAAACCAATGTGGTAGCCACGATGGCAACCGTGAAACATGGGGTCACTCGGTGATCATCGACCCTTGGGGTGAAATTCTGGCACAGCAAGGTCATCAACCAGGCCTGATCGCAGCATCGCTGGATCCGCAGAAAATCGAACATATCCGCAAAACAATGCCGGTGCAGCTGCATGCCAGACTGACGCCGGTCTGGAGAGAATAATTCAATGTTGTTACCGCAAGTCAGTGAACGATTGTTAGCAGCGCATGGTCTGGATCAGGATATTCTGGCGCAACAGTTACGCCAGTTGATGAGTCATCAGATTGATTTCGGCGATTTCTATTTCCAGAGTGGTGTCCACGAGTCGTGGATGCTGGAAGACGGTATTGTTAAAGATGGCAGCTATAACATCGAACAAGGGGTTGGTGTGCGCGCGATCAGTGGCGAGAAAACCGGGTTTGCCTATTCCGATGAGCTCAGCCTGAATGCCTTACAACAAGCAGTCATTGCGGCACGTGGTGTTGCGCACAGTGGTGGCGATGCCAAGGTTAAGATCTGGCAACCGGCACAACCTGTTGCTCGTTATCTGGCGCTAGATCCACTACCCGGTTTGCCTCAGCAGCACAAAATTACTCTCTTGGAGGAGTTGGATACTTTTGCCCGCTCGCTAGACCCAGCTGTCACGCAGGTGATGGCATCACTGTCTGGTGTGTATGAGGAGATCCTGATCGCGGCGACCGACGGTACGCTGGTGGCAGATATTCGCCCGTTGGTGCGCCTCAGCATTACTGTGTTAGCAGAACGTAATGGTCGTCGGGAACGCGGCAGCTGTGGTGGCGGTGGTCGTTGTGGTTACGATTACTTCTTTGAAGTAGAACACGGCGAAAGTCGTGCCCATGGTTATGCGCGTGAAGCGGTCCGTCAGGCCTTGGTCAATCTGGAAGCCATCGATGCACCTGCAGGCATGATGCCAGTGGTGCTTGGCTCAGGCTGGCCGGGAGTATTGCTGCATGAAGCAGTGGGGCATGGTCTGGAAGGTGATTTCAACCGTAAAGGCTCATCAGCGTTCAGCGGTAAGATTGGTCAACAAGTGGCGTCGAAGCATTGCACTATAGTGGATGATGGCACGCTGGCCGGGCGCCGCGGTTCATTGAGCGTCGATGATGAAGGTACGCCAACACAATACAACGTATTGATTGAAAACGGCATCCTGAAAGGCTACATGCAAGATAAATTGAATGCCCGCTTGATGGGTGTTGCCCCAACCGGGAATGGTCGTCGGGAATCTTACGCCGCATTACCGATGCCGCGCATGACCAACACCTACATGCTGGCCGGTGAGCATGATCCGCAAGAGATCATCGCTTCCGTGAAGAAAGGGATCTATGCGCCGAACTTTGGTGGTGGTCAGGTGGATATCACCTCCGGCAAGTTTGTGTTTTCGGCCTCGGAAGCGTATTTGATCGAAAATGGCAAAATCACCGCACCGCTCAAAGGCGCAACGCTGATTGGCAATGGCCCGGAAGCGATGAAACAAGTGTCGATGGTGGGTAACGATCTGGCGCTGGATAAGGGCGTTGGGGTGTGTGGTAAAGACGGTCAGAGTGTACCGGTCGGGGTTGGTCAGCCAACGCTGAAACTGGACGAACTGACGGTGGGCGGTACACAGTAACCCAAAAGAAAATGGCGTGAATATTCACGCCATTTTTTATCTCGCTCTTATCGGTTCAGAAAGCTATTACAGCTGTTCTTCCATGTGTTCACGCAGATATTTGAACAGTTCACGGAATGCTGCCGGTGGATGGTTCGCCGCTTGTTCTTTCTTCACGCGACTCACCAATTGACGCAGTTTCTGACGTTCCAGGGTGTGGCATTCCCCGATCACGGCGTTGATTGCATCGTCACCATCAGCAATCAATTTATCGCGCCACTGTTCCAGTTTATGCAAACGCGCATTGGTGCTGTTATTCCGGCTGTGGATTTGGTCCAGCACGGCTTTAATTTCGGTAATATCGCGGTTACGCATCATTTTACCGACAAACTGCAGATGGCGGCGCAGTGCTTCGTGCTTACCTTTCAGCTTATGCCCCATGGCAATCGCTTCGATCAGATCTTCGTCCAGTGGCACGCGTTCCAGCTCGGCAGGCTTCAAGTTGACCAGCTCTTCGCCCAGTTTTTGCAACGCAGCAGCTTCACGTTTCAGACCTGTCTTACTAACGTAATCGTCATCCGACTCATCGTGGGTTGGTTTTTGATGATTCATGGTGTCACTCTTCCTTAATTCCTCCCTTATATGGTAACAGGTATCTGTGATAGCCTGTGAAAAAATGCAGCAAGGCCAGGCAGACATGAATTCGCAAGAGCAAATTTTACAAGAACAGCACAAACTTGAACGTGTGGTGAGTGATGCGTTACAGATCGCTCAGGAGTTGGGTGCGGATACCGCAGAAATATCCATCAGTAAACAGACCGGTATCTCCATTAACACCCGTGGTGGTGAAGTCGAGAATATCGAATTTAATAAAGATGGCGCACTCGGCATCGCCATTTATCGTGATGGCCGTAAAGGCTCGTCTTCAACCGCTGATTTGAGCGTCAATGCCATTCGTCGTTGTATCGAAGCAGCACTGGAGATCTCGCGGTATACCGCAGTCGATCCATGTGCCGGGCTGGCGGATCGCGACCTGATGGCATGGGATGCCCCCGATCTGGATCTGCTGTATCCAGTCGCGCTGGAGCCGCAATACGGTATCGAACTGGCGCGTCGCTGTGAGCAACATGCGTTGTCGTTAGATAAACGCATCAAACAGTCGGATAACGGCAGCTTTTCCAGCCATCATGGCATCAAGGTGTACGGTAATACCCACGGCTTCGTGAAAGGTTATGCAGCCAGTCGTCATTCCCTGAGCTGCGTGCTGATCGGTGAGCAAGACGGCGATATGCAGCGTGATTACAGCTACAGCACGGCGCGAGAATTGTGTGATCTGTGGACACCAGAGCGTATCGCCGAAGACGCGGTGAGTCGCACGGTGTCGCATTTGGGTGGCCGTAAGATTGCGACCACTGAAGTGCCGGTGTTGTTCCTACCGGAAGCAGCGAACAGCCTGTTTGGTCATTTGGTGTCTGCGATCAGTGGTGGCAATTTATATCGTAAATCAACTTTCCTGTTGGATAGCCTTGGGCAACAGTTGTTCCCGGATTGGTTCCAGATCAACGAATTTGCTCATCTGCCGAAAGGGCTGGCGAGTTCACCGTTTGATGGGGAAGGTGTGCGCACGCAAGATCGTTCCATCATCGAAAATGGTGTACTGCAGACCTATCTGCTGACCGCCTATTCGGCGCGGAAACTGGGTCTGCAATCAACCGGCCATGCCGGGGGGATCCATAACTGGCGTGTTGACGGGCAAGGTCAGAGTCTGGACACGCTGATGCAGCAGATGGGCACCGGTTTGATCGTCAGTGAACTTATGGGGCAGGGCGTGAATATTGTCACCGGCGATTATTCGCGCGGTGCGACGGGTTTCTGGGTGGAAAACGGGCAGATTGCTTATCCGGTGGAGGAGATCACCATCGCCGGCAATCTGAAAGATATGTTCCGTCAAATTGTGGCTGTGGGTAACGATATTGATCCGCGCTGCAGTTTACAAAGTGGTTCGGTGCTGATTGAACGCATGAAAATTGCGGGGAATTAAGCAGAAATGACAGACGGCCAATAGGCCGTCTGCTATGCAAAGAGATTACTCTGCAGCGCCGCCTTCTTTACGGAAAGTACGTGGGAAGTTACGCAGTTGTTTGCTGGCTTCACGACGTTGTTTCGACAGCTCAGCACCGACGATGGTCAGGTCATCCACGCGATCTTCATAATCACCTTTCATGTTGTGGATGATTTCCAGAATGTCCTCGTAGCTCATACCTGGTTTCAGGTATTCGGTCAGGTTAGCCAGCAGCGCAACACGTTTCTGGTTGTCACGGATTTTGCGGGCATTATCTTCGATTTCACGGGTCATCTTGTTTTTCAGACGAGCCACGCGTACGAATTCCAGAATATTATTCATTTCGTTGTTTTGCATTGTGTCATCCACCATTCTCAGCTTGTTGATTCTTCTCTGACCACTGGTTATTGGCTGTGGTTTGTTCTCATCCTGCCATGTTTAAGGCACAAGAGCCAGATCCTGATTTAGTAAATCGGCCAATTCAATAATATCCATACTCCGAGTCCGCCTTCCAGCAAATATTGCCAGTGGAACTCGCGACGCCACAGCCCAGCGAGAAAAAATCCGCCTGCCAGTGCGATCGCCGCCAATGGGTAATAAATCAGTTCACCCATTTGATCAAACAGCGACAGCAAGAGTAAACGCAGTGACGGCGGCAGCCAGATCCCCAGCCAACCGAGCACGATAATCGCAGGGACGATGCCTAAGGCGAGCGAACTAAGACGTACTTTCGGATTCAGCGGCATGCGCCAACGTGACGATGACATGGCTTTATCCTTTCGCTTTCAGCATGGCGCGTAAATTAGCGATCCCGGTTTTGCCTTTCTCTTGCCGCTGTTCAGCACTAGCAGGTTCTTTACGCAATTCCCACTGCAGATCATCTTGTGGCAGCTCCAGCAGGAAACGGCTGGGTTCCGGGTTCATCGTGGAACCAAACTGGCGACGCTCTTTACATAACACGAAACTCAGCTCGGTCTGCGCGCGGGTAATGCCGACATAAGCCAACCGGCGTTCTTCGTCGATATTGTCTTCATCAATGCTGACCTGATGCGGCAATAGACCTTCTTCCATACCGATCATAAACACATAAGGGAACTCCAGTCCTTTGGAGGCGTGTAAGGTCATCAACTGCACTTGATCCAACTCTTCATCGCCTTCGTTACGCTCCAGCATGTCGCGCAGTGTAAAGCGCGCAACCGCTTCACTTAAGCTCAGCGCGGGTTCATCCTGCTGTGGATCGCCCGCCAGCATGTCGGTTAGCCAGCGATATAAGGTCGACACGTTTTGCATGCGCATTTCCGCGGCTTTCGGGCTCGGTGATGTCTCGTATAACCAGGCTTCATAGTGAATATCTTTAATGAGATCGCGCACTACCTCTTCACTGTTGCCGCGTTCGGCATTATCGCTCATGCGACATAACCATTCGCAGAAATGGCGCAGTGCCTGTAAGCCTCGGCCATGCAGATGTTGCTCTAAGCCAATTTCAAA
>ERZ650306.280-NODE-280-length-30624-cov-24.970787_pt1 | contig 30624 bp, 17 predicted proteins | sample MGYA00376242_ERZ650306 | MGnify/ENA primary metagenome ERZ650306 (study PRJEB26733, sample SAMN07839244) | wastewater metagenome | biome: urban; feature: wastewater treatment plant; material: waste water | place: USA: North Carolina | collected 2016-03-31 ... | reverse complement strand
GGATGCCGGTTTCGGTGCGCAGGAAGCCGTAGGCGTATTCGCCGCCGACCTTGATGGTGGCGCTCTTGATGCCGGCCACTTCGCCTTCGGATTCTTCGAGCAGCTCGACCTGGAAGCCCTTGCGTTCGCAGTAGCGCAGGTACATGCGTTCGAGCATGCCGGCCCAGTCCTGGGCCTCGGTGCCGCCGGCGCCGGCCTGGATTTCGATGAAGCAGGCGTTGCCGTCCATCGGGTTGTTGAACATCCGGCGGAACTCGAGCTCGCCCACGCTGGCTTCGACGGTGGCCACATCGGCCTCGACGGCCTGCATGGTGTCCTCGTCGTCTTCCATGGACGCGAGTTCGAACAGATCCTTGCCGTCGGCAATGCCCTGTTCGATCTTGTCGAGGGTCAGCACGACGCCTTCGAGGGCTTTCTTTTCCTTGCCGAGCTCCTGGGCCCGGGCGGCGTCGTTCCAGATGTCGGGATCTTCGAGTTGCTTGCTGACTTCGATCAGCTTTTCAGCCTTGTTGTCGTAGTCAAAGATACCTCCGAAGTTCGAGCTCCCGGGCCTTCAGGTCGGCGAGCTTGTTGGAGATGGCGTTGAGGCGTTCTGCTTCCATGATCGTGGCCCTGGCGGATTCGGGAAAACCTCGAACTATATCATGAGCTTCCTGCTTGGAATGGGCCGCCGCGGTGGTTCGCCCGGGGGCCGGTCGTGCTAGTCTCGCCGGCTCAGGATAAGTGGATAAATCATGAGTCAGACCCCATTGGATAACCGGACCAGGCTGCATCAGGGCGGACGCCTGCTGCTGGCCCGGGTGCGCTGGATCACCCTGCTGGCGGTGCTGCTGGGGCTCGTGGCCGCAGGGGCGACCACCTTTGCCATCGAGCGTTTCCTGGGCGAGGAGCGGGCGCGCGCCGATCTGGCCCGGGATCTGGCTCGCACGACCCGCGTGCTGGCCCTGACGATGCAGGGGCAGCTGTGGGATTACGCCCGGGAGAGCGCCGAGGGCATCGTCCGGTCGCTGGCGGCCGACGACCGGCGGATCGTCTCGGTGGTGGTGTTCGACCGGGCGGGCAGCCAGCCGTTTGTCGAGTACGTGGGTGCGGGGGCGGCCGATGCTGTCGCGGTGATGCGCAGCGAGGTGGACATCGACGCCAACGGCGAGGTGATCGGCAAGGTGGTGGTGACGATGAGCGCCGCGCCCTACCTCGAGGTGGCTGCGGATGCGGTGCGGCGGACGATGCTGATCACCATTTCGATGCTGGTGCTGGGCGGCATGCTCATCATGGCGTTTCTGCAGCGCCGGCTGCTGCTGCCGATGGAGGCGCTGGCTGCGGCGGCGGGCCGGCTTTCGACGGGAGACCTGGGCGGCGAGATCCGCCCGTTGCGCGACGACGAGCTGGGCGGCGTGGCCCGTGCGCTGGAGAACATGCGGGTGGCGCTGCTGGGTGCCTTCGAGGATCTGCACGCCAAGAACCGGGAGCTCACCGCCCAGTCGGCCCTGCTGGAGCAGCGGGTGGCCGAGCGAACCGAGGCGCTGTCGAAAGCCAATGACGATCTGCGCGGCGCGATGGAGGCGCTCAAGAGCACCCAGAGCGGGCTGATCGAGGCGGAGAAGCTGGCTTCGCTCGGCAGCCTGGTGGCGGGCGTCGCCCATGAACTCAACACGCCCCTGGGCAACGCGATCACGGTGGTGACGACGCTGGAGGATCAGCTTGCCGAGATGGTGCGACGGGTGGCGTCCAACACCCTGCGGCGCTCCGATCTGGATCAGCATCTGCTTGAAGCCCGGCAGGGGCAGGACATCCTTCAACGCAACGTGACCAAGGCGGCCGATCTGGTGCGTGGCCTCAAGCAGCTGGCGGTGGATCAGACGACCGACATGCGCCGGCAGTTCAGCCTGGTCGAGGTGGTGGACGAGGTGCTGATCATGGTCCGGCCACGCTTCAACCATACGCCTTACCGCATCGAGACCGATCTGGCCGAGGTGAGCATGGACAGCTACCCTGGCCCCCTCGGGCAGGTGCTGACCAATCTGGTGCTCAATGCGCTGACCCACGCCTTCGTCGGGCGGACGTCGGGCTGCGTGACGATCAGCGCACACCTGCGGGGCGATGGTCAGTTGCTGCTGGTGCTGCGGGATGACGGCGTGGGGATTGCGCCGGAGGTGCGTCGGCGCTTGTTCGAGCCCTTCGTCACGACGAAGATGGGGCAGGGCGGGTCGGGCCTGGGGCTGCACATCGCCCGCAACATCGTGATGGGGTTGCTGGGCGGCACCATTGACGTGGTGAGCGAGCCGGGGCGGGGGGCAGAGTTTCGTGTGGCGATCCCCCTGACGGCGCCGGAGCGCCCGGCGGCCTGAGTGCTGGCGGGGGGGGGGGGGCTGCGGCCTGGTCAGGGCAGGTAGCCGGAATCCCGCATCTGCTTCACTGTGCGGATCTGGGCCCGGTGCATCGTCTGCTCGGCGCTCTGGCCACCGGTGAGGGCCTGGGCGATCTCCTGGCCCACGGCGTTGCCGATGGCGGGGAATTCGGGAATCGAAAGCACCTGGATGCCGGTGTAAGGCACTGCCCGCAGGGTCGGGTTGCGCGGGTCGGCGGTGGCGAGGGCGTCGAGCACGAAACCGGAGAACGGTGCGGCGGCCTTGTAGGCCGGGTTCTGGTAGGTGGACCTGCGGGTGCCCGGTGGCGCGGCAACCCAGCCCTGGTCGGCGGCAACCAGGCGGATGTAATCCTTTGACGTCGCCCAGGTGATGAACGCCAGCGCCGCCTGCCGCTTGGTGGTGGAGGCGGGGATCGCCAGTGCCCAGGTCCATAGCCAGTGGGCGCCCCGTACCGTGACCGCCACCGGCGCCGGGGCGTAGCCCAGCACCCCGGCGACTTTCGATTCCTTCGGGTTGTAGAGGCTGCCTGCTGCCACGGTGGCGTCGATCCAGATGGCGCAGTGGCCATCGGCGAAGAGCTGCAGGTTTTCGTTGAAGCCGTTGCGCTCAGGGTTGGGCGGGCCGTAGTTGCGGAGGACGTCGAGATACCAGTCGACGGCCCTGATCCATTCGGGCGAGTCGATCTCGGGCGTCCAGTCGGGCCGGAACCAGCGGCCGCCAAAGGTGTTGGCGAGGGTGCTGACGGTGGCCATGTTCTCGCCCCAGCCGGGGCGGCCGCGCAGGCAGATGCCGTACTGCTGCTGCTCGGGGTGGTGGAGCTGGCGGGCGAACCGCTGGATTTCCTTGATGGTGGGCCGCGCCGGCATCACCAGCCCGGCTTGGCGGAAGAGATCGGCCCGGTAGTAGGTCATCGAGCTCTCGGCGTAGAAGGGCAGGGCGTAGAGGGTGTCTCCCACGGTGAGCTGCTGGCGGACGTTGGGCAGGATGTCGTCGAGGTCGTAGCTGGCCGGCAGCCCGGTGATCGGGGAGAGCCAGCCGTTTCGCCAGGTTTGGGCCTCGTTGGGGCCGATGGTGATCACGTCGAACTGGCCGTCGGCGATGGCGAGGTCGCTGAGGGTGCGGCGGCGCAGGATGTTCTCTTCGAGCACGCGCCATTCGAGTTCGACCCCGGGATGCGTCTTTTCAAACTGCCGGGACAGGCGCTGCATGATCTGCATGTCCGGGTTGTTGACGGTGCCGATGGTGATGCGGACGCCTCTGCCCTTGGGGCTGGCAGGTACCGAGAGCCCGTGGCGGGCAAGGATGCGGCTGAGGCTGCCGTCCTTCTCGAGGGCCTTGAGGCCGGCGTCGAAGGCCTGCTGCAATTCGGCGTGGCGAGGGCTGCTCAGGGGAAAGGCCAGGTGGAAGCTGCTGGGAAACAGCACCGGCGACAGGAATTCCAGCTTCCCGATGTACTGGGGGCGCTGCAGGGCCATCAGGTCGGCGGCGAGGTACTTGTCGATCAGCACCAGATCGATCCGGCCATTGGCGAGCTTGTCGAGGTTCTGCAGATCGAGGGCGACCCGCTCGGTGCGTAGCGGGGCGACGGCGGCCGCTGCTGCGCCGGAGAGGCTGCCGCGGGTGATTCCGAAGCGCAGGTTGGCCAGGGCTTCGAGGGCGGCGGCCGGGCGGCGGATGGCATCGGCGGGCAGGCGGATCGGGGAATCCTTGCGCTTAAGCAATCCCAGCTGGTCGCCGGGCAGCGGTGCGGAGAGGAGATATCCGGACTTCAGGGCTGGGTCGGCATGAACCGGCATCCAGCCGTCCACCTCGCCGGATTCGGCCATGTGGCGGGCCCGGTCGGGGGGGTAGAAGTTGGTCTGGACTTGATACCCGCTGCGGGCGAAGGCGGCCCGGGCGACTTCGGGCACGTAGCCCTGGTCGGGCAGGGTGGCGCCGGCGTAAGGTTCCCGCTCGATGGCGGCGAGGCGCACGATGTTGCCGGCCACTGCCGTCGGGAGCAGGCCGCCGAGGAGGACGAGCCCGGCGGCGACACGGATCAGCAGGATGCGCACGGGGCGCACCTCAGTAGGGGAGCGGGTAGCCGTCGCGCAGCCCGGCGAGCCAGGCGGCGAGTTCGGTGCTTTCCATCGGCCGCGCGAAGAGAAAGCCCTGGGCCTCGTCGCAGCCGAGCTGGTGCAGCGCGTCGGCCTGGGCCACGGTCTCGACGCCTTCGGCGATCACGCTGAGCCCGAGGTTGCGGCCAAGCTGGATGACGGTCTGGGCGATGCTTCCGCCGGCGCCGCCGGTGGTCTGCATGGCGCGGATGAAGCCCCGGTCGATCTTCAGCCGGTCCACGTCGAGCTGCTGGAGGTAGGACAGGGACGAGAAGCCGGTGCCGAAATCATCGACGGCCACGCTGATCCCCAGCGCCTTCACCTCGCGGATGACGCCGGTGATGTAGTCGGGCTCCAGCATCGCCATGGATTCGGTGATCTCGAGTTCGAGCAGGGCAGGATTGATGCCGGTGTCGGCGATGGCGCCCTGGAGCGTCTGGATGAAGCGCGGGTGGCGGAACTGGGCGAGGGAGACATTCACCGCCATCCGAAAACCGGCGAAGCCGGCCTCTGTGAGGGCGACCTGACGATGGCAGGCGTTGCGCAGCACCCACTGGCCGATGTCGACGATCAGCCCGGAGTATTCGGCGATGGCGATGAAGCGCTCGGGCGGGATCAGTTCGCCGCTCTCGGCCTTCCAGCGCAGCAGCGCCTCGGCACCGACGATGCGGCCATCGGCAAGATTGATCTGGGGCTGGAAGCACAGGAACAGACGGTCGTGCTGGAAGGCGCTGCGCAGGTTGCGTAAGAGGCGCACGCGCTCCTGCACCTCGGTGCCCATCTCGCGGTCGTAGAAGCAGTAGCTGCCGAGCCCGCTGGCCTTGGCGCGCTTGAGGGCGATGGTGGCGTTCTTGAGGGTATCGGCGCCGTCGCCGGGCACTTCGGTCAGCATCACGCAGCCCTGGCTGGCGGAGATCATCTGCTCGGTGAGGTCGATCTCGAAGGGCTCCTGGAACAGCCCGGCGATGGCCTCGGGGTTGAGCAGCGCGCGGGGGCCGAGCAGGCCGAAGGTGTCGCCGTGCACGCGGGCGACCATGATCTGGCGGGCGCAGTGCTCCACCAGCCGGTCGGCCACGGCGCGCAGGATGCGGTCGCCGTAGGGGTGGCCGAGGGCTTCGTTGGTCTCGGAGAAGTGGTCGAGGTTGAGGAGGATGAGCAGTTCGTCGCCGCCCTGGCGCCGGCGGTGGTCGATCTCCTGGACCAGCCGGGTGCGGTTAGGCAGGCGCAGCTGCGGGTCGACGAAGGCCGACGCGTTGAGCTGGGCGAGCAGATCGAGGTTGTCGAGGCACACCGCCATGTTGGTGCAGAACACATCGATGAGCTGCTGGTCGGTGTCGGCGAGCGGCGCCACGGTGTCGATGTAGGCCGCCATCATCATGCCGGAGCGGCCGCCGAAGAGCAGCACGGTGCGCGTGCCGTTGAACAGGCTGGTCTCGTCGGCCAGGCTCTTGATGAGCATGCCGCGCACCTCGCCGTCCTCGAGCTGGTCGAGGGGCTGGTTGAGCAGGCCCACGTAGCGCCCGGCGGCGGCCACCACCCGCAGGTTGGCCGCATCGATCGGCCCGCTGTTCTGGCGGCGGGTGATGATCAGACCCTCGGTCGGCAGGCCGAGCAGGCCGGTGATCTGGGTGATGACGCCGGCAGCGAAATCACTGATGCCCCGCTCGGCCATCAGGCGGGCGCTGCCCTGGACGATGAGGTCGAGGCCCCGCCGGCTCGCCGAGATGATGTGGAGCTGGCTGTAGGAGCGGATTGCCGCGGTGAGCGTGGTGTAGAGCTTGATGCGGGTGAGCTCGGACTTGGTCCTGTAGTCGTTGATGTCGTAGTCGCGGACGACTTCCATCTCCGGCGCGTAGCCCGGCTGGCCGGTGCGCAGGATGATGCGGATCTCCTGCTGGCCGAGTTCGTCGCGGATGTGGCGGACGAGTTCGAGCCCGGCGTTGACCTCTTCCATCACCACATCGAGGAGGACTACCGCGATGTCGGTGTGGGCGGCAAGGATGCGGCGGGCTTCGGCGGCGCTGTGGGCGTGGAGGAAATCGAGGGGCCGGCCGGCGATGGGCAGGTTGCGCATCGCGAACACCGTGGCCTGGTGGACATCGTCTTCGTCGTCGACGATCAGCACCTTCCAGCCGGGCTGGACGGGGGCACGGCTTTCATCCTCGGCGCAGAACAGGATTTCGTTGTGTTCGTCGACCACTACGCCTCCCATGTTGCCAAGATGGTTATAGCCAGGATTGACGGACTGCGCGGGGACGAATTTAGTTTCCGGGTGAAGGTGCCGGCCTTGCCCGTTATGGGCTGACCGCCTTCTTGCAGGCCTTGTACTTGGTACGGCAGCGGTTCGAGCACAGGAACTCGGTGTTGTAGTCGCCCTTGGGGCAGGCGCCGAGGCATCGCGTGTTGGCGGTGATGCACTCGGTGAGCGAACCCGTGGGGACCGGCGTGCGCAGGGCCTCGCGGGTGTCTTCGTCCTTGTCGGGCTCCTTGCGCATCAGCCGGAAGGTACCCCGGGAGCTGGCGTCCCGCCGGCCAGCCTGGGTGTAGCGGCCCTCGAACATGCTCGTGGAACAGGTTCCCACGAAACGCAGCACCATCGACGAGCTGAATGGCACGGTGAAGTCGCACTTGTCGCCCATCATCTCGCCGGAGCTGATCTGCCCGACCGCCGAGATCGGCGGGCTGGCCTTGACCCGGCCGACCAGCACGCCGTGAAGGTCGCGCAGTTCGACGGTGACGGTGATCGGCCCGGCGAAATCCTCGGGCAGCAGCATGCCCTCGTAGAGCTTGTCCTCGGCGCAGGCGCCTGCCGCGGCCATGCCGAATAGGAGCGAGCAGACCGCTTGCCGGAGGAACGAACATGGTTTCATGGGGATTTGATGCGATGTGAGTATTCTAGAACAATTCGTCGGCACCGAGGTAGCGCCATTGGCCCGGCGGCAGATGGCCCAGCATCACCCGGCCGATGCGTACCCGCTTGAGTCCGACGACCTTCAGGCCGACGAGTTCGCACATCCGGCGGATCTGGCGCTTCTTGCCTTCGCGCAGCACGAAGCGCAGCTGGTCTTCATTCAGCCAGCTGACCTTGGCCGGACGCAGCGCCTCGCCATCCAGGGACAGGCCGTGGTTGAGCAGCTTGAGCCCGTCTTCGGACAGCGTGCCTTCGACGCGCACGTGGTACTCCTTCTCGATGCTCGAGTCGTCGCCGATCAGCGCGCGGGCGATGCGCCCGTCCTGGGTGAATACCAAGAGGCCGATGGAGTCGATGTCGAGCCGGCCGGCGGGCGCGAGGCCGCGGTGATGGCTGTGCAGGTAACGGTTTTCCGACGGGTCTTCGGCCCAGCGGTTCTCGGCGGTGATCAGCACGCTGGCCGGCTGGTACCCGTCCTCGGCCTGGCCGGAGACGTAGCCGACGGGCTTGTTGAGGAGGATGGTCACGCGGCTGTCCTGGGCGGTCTGGCCGCGGCGGTCGAGCTCGACGACCTGGCCCGGATGCACCCGCGAACCCAGCTCGCTCACCACCCGGCCATCCACGCGGACCCAGCCCTTCTCGATGTATTCGTCGGCCTCGCGGCGGGAGCACAGGCCCAGCTCGGTCATGCGCTTGGAGAGACGGATCGAGCCGTCGTCGCGCAGCGGCGAGAGTTGCGGCGCGGGACGCGGTTCGCCGGTCCATTGCTTGCGTTCGTGGCGCGGCGGGCGATCGGTGGCCGGACGCTCGGCGCTGCGTTCTCCTTGGGGGCGGTCGCCAAAGCCACGCGGCTTGTCGCCGTAGGGGCGCGGGGGGCGGTCGTCGCCGGTGCGGGGCGGGCGGTTGTCGTCACGGCGCGGGCCGCGGTCGTCGGCGCTGCGCTCGCCGTAGGGGCGGGCGGGGCGGTCGCCGGAAGGACGCGCCGGGCGGTCGCCAAAGCCACGCGGCTTGTCGCCGTAGGGGCGTTGGGGCCGGTCGTCGCCGGTGCGGGGCGGGCGGTTGTCGTCGCGACGCGGGCCGCGGTCGTCGGCGCTGCGTTCGCCGTAGGGGCGGGCGGGGCGGTCACCGAAGGGACGTGCCGGGCGGTCGCCGGCCGGGCGCGGGGGGCGATCGTCGCGGGGCCTGTCGTCGCGGGGCGGGCGGGCGTCGTCGGCGCGGCTGCGGCGGGGCGGCTCGGCGTTGGCCTGGTCCGGGTAGGAGGCCTTGCTGCGCTTGCGCCAGTCGTTGCCGCCGCCGCGTTTGGCCGGGGCGGGATCGGCGTCGGCGCTGTGGGTGGCGGGGGCGGCGGTGCGCGGTTTGAGCTTGAGCGTGCCTTCGGAAGTGGGCAGGGGCGCGCGGCGGCGGGGCGTATCGGTCATGGCGGGCCCTTTCAGGCAGCGGGATGCAGTTGTTGGAGGTCGGCCGCTTCGAGGTAGACCCATTCGCCTTCGGCCAGGCCGGCGAGGACGCCTTCGCCCAGCGCGAGGCCGCCGAAGCCGTGGCGGTGGAGCTTGTCCACGTGGTTGCCGGCGGCGGCGATCATGCGTTTGACGACGTGGTACTTGCCCAGGTCGATGGACATTTCGAGGGTGCGCGGGGCCAGCAGGCGGGCGGTGAGGGCCTTCACCGGCTGGGGCTCGTCGATCAGGCTGACGCCGGCGAGGAGGCGCTCGACGAGGGCGTCGGTGCCGTCCTCGGCCAGTTCGGCGCGGTAGATCTTGGGCACGTGCTTCTTGGGGGACGACAGGTTGTGGATGAAGGCGCCGTCGTCGGAGAACAGCAGCAGGCCGGTGGTATCCACGTCGAGCCGGCCGACGCTCTGCACGTTGCGCACCACCAGCGGGTGCGGCAGCAGCGAATACACGCCCCGGTGGTGCTTGGGCTCGTGGGAGCACTCGAAGCCGGCTGGCTTGTAGAGGGCGAGGTAGGTCTTCTCGCGGTAAGTCCAGGCTTCGCCCTCGATCTCATAGACGAGGCCGGCGGTGGGGATTTCGGCGCCCGGATCATCGACGACTTCGCCGTTGATGCGGACTTCGCCGAGCTCGACGAGCTGCCGGCACTGGCGGCGGCTGCCGAAGCCCTGGTTCTGGAGGATGCGTTCGAGTTTCACGGGAAGAGCGGATTTCAGGATCAACCCGATATTGTCGCCGCCCCGGCGGGGGAGGGCAACCGCAGATGCCTCGCTGGATGTGTCAGCGACCGCGCAGGAACAGTTTGTCCAGGTCGGCCATCGAGAGTTGCGTCCAGGTGGGGCGGCCGTGGTTGCACTGGTCGGCGCGTTCGGTGGCTTCCATTTCGCGCAGCAGGGCGTTCATCTCGGGCAGGGTGAGGTTGCGGTTGGCGCGTACGGCGCCGTGGCAGGCCATGGTGGCGAGGAGCTCGTTGCGGCGGGCGGTGACGACTTCGGTGGCGGGGTAGTCGCGCAGCTCGGCGAGCAGGGCGCGCAGCAGCTCGGCCACCGGGGCGCGGGCGAGGAGGGCCGGTACGCTGCGCACGGCGAGCTCGGTGGGGCCGGCGGGCCCGATCTCGAAGCCCATGCGCTCCAGCAGTTCGGCGTGCTCTTCGGCGGTGGCCATGTCCTTGGCGCCGACGCCGAAGACGGCGGGGATCAGCAGGCGCTGGACGCCGGGGGTGCCGTCGAGGACGGTCTTGAGGCGTTCGTAGAGGATGCGTTCGTGGGCGGCGTGCATGTCCACCACGATGAGGCCGGTTTCGTTCTGGGCCAGGATGTACACGCCGTGGAGCTGGGCGACCGCGTAGCCGAGGGGCGGGGCGAGGTCGCCGGCGGGCATCGGGGCCGGGGCGGGCGACGTGGCCGGGCCGGAGCGCGGGGCGAAGGCGGTGGCGGCAAAGCCTGGCGCGGGGGCGTCGGCGGGGCGGGCCGAGGCGGCGAAGTCGAAGTAGGCGCGGGACGCCGGCTCCATCGCCAGCCGGCCCTGCTGGGGCGGCGGGAAGTGATGGGCGGTTTGCGCTGCAGCCGTGGGCTGGGCCTGCGGGATGTCGCTGACGGCGGCGGATTCGCCGGCCTGGGCGGCGCCAGAGGCGGCCAGCGCGCGGTTGAGGGCGTGGTAGACGAACTGGTGCACCGCACGGGAATCCCGGAAGCGCACCTCGATCTTCGCGGGGTGCACGTTGACGTCCACCCCGAACGGGTCGAGTTCCAGGAACAGCACGTAGGCCGGGTGGCGGCTGCCGTGGAGGATGTCGGCGTAGGCCTCGCGGATGGCGTGGGTGACCAGCTTGTCGCGCACGAAGCGGCCGTTCACGTAGAAGAACTGGGCGTCGCGGCTGCTGCGCGAATACGCGGGCAGGCTGGCGAAGCCGGTGAGGCGCAGCAGGCCCGATTCGGCCTCGATGCTGCGGGCGGCGCCGACGAAATCGTCGCCCAGCAGGGCGCGGACGCGGGCCTCGCGGCGGCCGGCGGCAAGGCGCAGGCTCACCCGGCCGTTGTGGGTGAGCTGCATCGCCACGTCGGGCCGGGCCAGCGCGATGCGGCGGAACACGTCGTCGCAGTGGGCGAACTCGGTGCCTTCGCTCTTCAAAAACTTGCGCCGGGCCGGGGTGTTGAAATACAGGTCGGCCACATCCACCACGGTGCCGTGGTTGAGGGCGGCGGGGGCGAGCTCGCGCGGGTCGGCGTCGATGCGCCAGGCGTGGCTGGCGCCCTCGAAGCGGCTGGTGATGCTCATCCGCGACACCGCCGCGATGGCGGCCAGGGCTTCGCCGCGAAAGCCCATCGTGCCGACGTTTTCCAGGTCGTCGAGGCTGGCGATCTTGCTGGTGGCGTGGCGCTCGAGGGCCAGCGGGAGCTCGTCCTTGGGGATGCCGCAGCCGTCGTCGGCCACCCGGATCCGCCGCACGCCGCCTTGTTCGAGCTGCACGTCCACCACCGTCGAGCCGGCATCCATGGCGTTCTCGAGCACTTCCTTGAGCACCGAGGCGGGGCGTTCGACCACCTCGCCGGCGGCGATCTGGTTGATGAGGTGTTCGGAGAGGCGGTGGATGGGCATCGGCGGCTTCCTGTTCGGCAGGGGCGGATTGTAGCCGCTGCAAGCAGAAACGCCCCGCTCGGCATGCGGCGGCGGGGCGCCGGGCTTCATGGCGTCGTTCTTGATGGTGACTTCCACCTTCGACGGCGAGGCGGTGCGATAGCGGCTCAGGTTGAGCGTGGCGGTGCCGCTGGCGTCCGCACCCTGGCCAACGATCAGCCCGCAGTCGTATGGGCCCTCGTCAGCGCCCGCCGGGGCAGCACCCCGGCATCCGCTACTGGCGCTACGGCCGCCGCCGCTGACAGGCGATGACGATGCCGCCGGAAGGAGAGCAGGCGGTTTGATGAGGCCCGCATCCGCAACTTCGCCGGGCAGGCAACGGCCCGGATCATTGACTCAGCGCTCGCGGAGTGATTCGTCGAGCACGCGGATCAGCGGGTAGAGGAAGAACGAAATCACCGAGCGCTGGCCGGTGATGATCTCGCCGGCGAGCGTCATTCCGGGCAGCAACAGGGTGGGTGTCGGGACGCCGTCGAGCCGGGTGTCGTCGAGGCCCACCCGGGCGAGATAGTAGGCGCTGTCGGTGCCGACGGGGCCCTGGCGGGTGAAGGTGTCGGGGCTGATGTGCAGCACCTTGCCGCGGATGGTGCCGTGCTTCTGGAAGGGGTAGGTGTCGATCTTGACGCGCACGGCATCGCCTACCCTGAGCATGCCCACGTCCGCCGGCGCGACTTCGACCTCGGCTTCCAGCGGCGCATTGAGGGGCACCAGCACGAAAAGCGGCTCGGCCTCGCGAAGCACCGACCCGACCGATTTCTTGCCGATCTCGAGGACGACGGCGTCCTCGGGGGCGGTGAGGCTGACGAGGTCGGTGCGACGGCGGGCTTTGGCCAGCTGTTCGGCCACTTCGTCCCGTTCCTGAACCGCGGCGGAAAGTTTTTCGAGGGATTCCTGCCGCCAGTTGCGACCGAAGGCGGTCCGCTCGGCTTCGGTAGCGGCAATCTCGCGGCGGATCTCCTCTGCGCGGTTTACCGCCGTGGCCCGGTCGCGCTCGACCTCCAGCTTGCGTTCGCGGACTTCGAGCACCCTGGCGCGGGAGCCGAACTGGCGGGTCTGCAGCTCGGCCTGCATGGCTTCGAGCTCGGCGAGGCTCTGGACCCGCTCGGCGAGGGTGGCCTGATCCTGGCGGTTGGTCGCTTGGGCGGCGCGCAGACGGGCGATGGATTCGTCGAACTGGCGCATGCGGGCGGCGTAGGTGGCCTGGCGTTCGGCCATCAGGCGCGTCTGGACCTGCTGCTGGCTGTGGGCGCCGCCAGCGTCGATCGGGGTGCGGCCCTGGAGTTCGGCCTCGAGGCGCCGGGCGCGCATGCCCAGGCTGTCGCTGCGGGCGCCAAGCTGGCTGGCGTCGGCTTCGGCGAAGGTGGGGTCGAGGGTGGCGAGGACGGCGCCCTTGCGGACGGTCTGCCCGACGCGCACCTGGATGGTCTTGAGGATGGCTTGTTCGAGGGGTTGGACGACGATGTTGGGCAGCGGGGTGACGAGGCGACCGCGGCCGATGACGAGCTTGTCGATCTGGGCGAAGGTGGCCCACAGGAGGGCCGTGAGCACCAGCGCCAGCAGGGCGTACAGGGTGATGCGGGCGCCAAGGGGGGGCGCCTGGTGTTCGATGGCTTGGGCGTCGGGGAGGAAGTCGGCCAGCAGACGCCGGATTTTCGGGTCGGAGGACATGCTCAGAGGTGACGGGTTTGTTGTTGCCAGAGCTGGGCGTAGATGGCGCAGCGCTGGAGCAGGGCATCGTGGGGGCCGGCGTCGGCGATGACGCCCCGGTTGAGGACCATGATCGCGTCGGCTCGGGTGAGGGTCGACAGGCGGTGGGAGACGATGATCACCGTGCGGCCTTCGACCAGATTGGCCAGGTTGCCCAGGAAGATCGCCTCGGATTCCGGGTCGAGGGCGCTGGCAGCCTCGTCGAGGATCAGGATGCGCGGCCGGGGCAGCAGTGCGCGGGCGATGGCGAGCCGCTGCTTCTGGCCGCCGGAGAGGTTGGCGCCGTTCTCGTCGAGCAGGGTGTCGTAGCCCTGGGGCAGGCGCTCGATGAACTCGTCGGCGCCGGCCAGGCGGGCGGCCTCGACGATCTCCTCGAAGCGGGCGTCGGGCTTGGTGACGGCAAGGTTCTGCCGGACGCTGCCGCGGAACAGGAAGTTGTCCTGGAGCACGATGCCGATCTGGCGACGCAGGTGGGTGAGGTCGATCTCGCGCACGTCGATGCCGTCGAAGCGGATCACCCCTTCCTGGATCGGGTAGAGGCCCTGCATGAGGCGGGTGAGGGTGGTCTTGCCCGAGCCGCTGCGCCCGACGATGCCCAGCACCTTGCCGGCGGGCAGGGTGAAGCTCAGGCGGTCGAGGGCCGGCGGGCCACCGGCGGCGTAGCGGAAGGTGACGTTGTCGAACTCGATCTTGCCGGCGAGGGTGGGTTCCAGCCCGCCGGACTCGCGCAGGCCCTCGACCGGCCGGTTCATGATCTCGCCCAGCATCCGCACCGACAGGGCGGTCTCCTGGTATTCGTGGACCAGCGCGACGATCTGCACCAGCGGCGCGACGACCCGCCCGGAGAGCATCTGGAAGGCGATCAGGGCGCCCACCGACAGGCTCTGGTCAAAGACCAGATGCGCGCCCACGCCGATGAGGGTGACGGTCATCAGTTTCTCGAGAAAGCTCATGGCGGTGTGTGCCGCCATCGAGATCTTCCCGACCCGGAAATGCATGTCGACCGCCCGGGCGGAGCGGTTCTCCCATTCCTTGCGGCGCTGGGGTTCCATCGCCAGCGACTTGATGGTGCGCATGCCCTGGATGGACTCGACAAGGATCGACTGGCGCTCGGCCTCGGCGTTGTAAAGGGCCTGCAGGCGGTTGCGGAAGGTGGGCACCAGGGCAAACACGACGCCGCCGATGGCGGCCGCGAAAGCCAGCACGATGGCTGCCAGCAGCCCGGAGTAGAAGAACAGGATCGGCAGCAGGATGACCAGGATCGAGGCGTCGAGGATCGTCGAGAACAGTCGCCCGGTGAGGAACTGGCGGATTTTCTCGGCCTGCTGCATGTGCCGGGTGATGACGCCCGCGGTGCCGGTCTCGAAGAAGGTGATGGGCAGGCGCAGCAGGTGGCTGAAGGTTTTCTGGGCGAGGCGGATGTCGACCCGATTGGTGGCGGCGAGCATGAAGTATTGCCGCAGGTAGGAGAACACGGCCTCGAACAGCAGGGCGAGGATCACGCCTCCGGTGAGCACGTAGAGGGTGGAGCGGCCCTCATGGACGATCACCTTGTCGATCACCAGCTGGGTGAACACCGGCATCGCCAGCGCCAGCACATGGAGCACGATGGCGGCAACGGCAACGTCGCGCAGAAAGGTGCGCTGGCGGAAGAGTTCGGGGATGAACCAGCGCAGGCCGAAGGGCTGTTTTTCGTCGAGAACGGGGTAGCTGCGCTTGAGCAACACAAGCTCGCCGCTCCAGGCCTCCTGGAAGCGCGCGCCGCCGATGAGCAGGATGGCGTTGGCAGGCGTTGCCGTGGGGTCGAGCACGGCGACCGCCGGGCCGTCGGCCGTGTCGCGCAGCCCGACCAGCACGACGCAGTTGCCGTTCCGGAGTACGGCGATCGCGGGGAAGGTTTCCTGCAGTGCCGCCAGATCGGCGAAGTCGAGCTGCTGGCTGCGGGCCTTGAGCCCCAGCGCGCGGGCGGCGGGGACGAGGGCGTCCGGGGGCGTGGGGAATGGCGCGTCGTTGGCGAGGTGCTCGCGGCGGATCTGTTCGACGCTGGTTGAGAAGCCGTGGTGGCCGGCGATGGCTGCGAGGCAGGCCAGTGGGCTGTCGATGGACGGAGCCTGGTGCGCTTCGGGAATGGGGTCTGCGAGGTTCAAGCGGAGGGTTCCGGCGAGGGCGCGACGGTGGGGCAGGCCAGCGACAACCGGGCGTGGCTGCCCGGTTGTCGTGGCCGATCAGGGGGCTCAGGCGCTCACAAGCTGGATGTCGCTGGCGCTCAGGGCTGCACGGTTGCTGAGGGTTGCGAGCTGGACGGCGGCGCCGGCGCCCACGCCGTCCCGGTCGAACCACAACTGGCCGTTGGTGGTGTTGTAGAGGAACTGGCCTGCCGGCCCGATGGCGGCAGGCAGGCTGGTGGCAGAACGCAGCAGCGCCGTTCCGCCGGCAGTTAGGCCGAAGTTGGCCGCGATCACCTGAATCCTGTCGCCGGCGGCGGACGAGAAGTCGGTGATGGTGTCACCGCAATCTGCGGCGACGGTGAACACGAACTGGTCGGCCCCGTTTCCGCCGGTCAGGGTGTCACTGCCACCACCGCCGACGATCCGGTTGGTGGCACTGTTGCCGACGATAGTATCGGCCAGCGCGGTGCCCTTAGCGTTCTCGATGGTTGCGCCGTAGGCAATGCCCAGGCTGTCGCGCACGTAGGTGCTGCCGTTGTGGAACGTATTGCCGATGGACGACCAGCTGCCCGCGTTGAGGTTGAGGCTGACACCCTGGGTCTGGTTGCTGGCGTCGATGGTGTCGTTGCCGCCCGCATCCCAGATGCAGTCGTAGATGCGGCCGCCGGTGGTCCAGGTGTAGACGTCGTTGCCGGTGTTGTAGCTCGTGTTGGCGCCATAGAGGTACTGCAGGGCGGCGATGTCGTTGAGCATGTAATCGACAGGGTAGAAGCTGGTGGTGTACCCGGTGAGCGGGGCGCCGTCGTAGCTGCGGTAGCTCATCACGCTGTACTTGAGCTGGTCCTCGCCGGACTCGGGGGCCGGCGTGCCGCTGTGGGGGTGATCCAGACCCATGGCGTGGCCGAGCTCGTGGATGAAGGTGGCGTAGTCGTAGTTGCCCTGAGCCGGGTTGGTGTAGCCGTTGGCCTTGAACCAGATGTCACCACCCAGCGCCGAGCGGCTCGGATACCAGGCGTCGGCCGTTCCCTCGTTGGGCGATCCGGTGACCGACCAGCGGATGTCGCCCGCGCTTGTGGCCGTGTCGGCCACTTCGCTGAAGGTGATATTGCAGATCGCCGAGACAGACCCCATCGCCTGCTGGGCCGCGGCCCGCTGGGCGCTGGTCAGCGCCGAGACGGGCGCGTGGGCCACCTTGCCGTTGAAGATGTTCTCGTAATTGAAGACCGAGGTGGCCGTGGAGAAGCTGTAGGTGAGTGATGCACCGGTCCCGATTGCACCCCCCCACTTCTGGTTGCTGACGAGGTTCTCGATGCTGTCGTCCACCGAACTGGGGACAGAAATATAGGTGACGGCGGCGATGCTGTTGTCGATGCCGGGGCGGTTGGCGGCTGCGTCGTCGTTGAGGATGGTGGCTGCCGCGCTGGCGGTCGTCAGGGTCGCGCCGGCTGCGCCGCTCAGCACGACGTTGAAGGTTTCATTGGCTTCGACAGCAGTGTCGCCGGCCACGTTGACGGTGATGGTCTTGCTGGTTTCACCGACGGCAAAGCTGATCGAGCCACCGGGCAGCACCCCGCCGGTGAAGTCGGCAGCGGTGGCCGTGCCGCCGGAGACGGCCCAGTTGACGGTGGAGGCCGCCGTCGTCGTGCCGGCGCGCGTCACGGTAAAGGTGAAGGGCGTCGAGCCGCTGTTGCCCTCGGCCTTGCTGGCGCTGGTGGCGGCGATGGCTAGAGTGGGGAGGACGTCGTCGTTGAGGATGGTGCCGACGGCGCTGGCGGTGCCGAGGGTGGCGCCGGTGGGCGTGGTGAGGTTCACGTAGAACGCTTCGTTGGCTTCGACGACGGAATCTCCTGCGACATTCAGGCTGATGACCTTTCTGGTCTCGCCAGCGGCAAAGCTGAGGACGCCGGAGGTGGGGCCGGAGAAGTCGGCGGCGTTAAGGGTGGCGGTGCCTTCGACGACGCTCCAGGCCACGGTGGAGGCGCCGCCGGTGTTGCCGCTGCGGGTGACGGTGAAAGTGAAGGGCGTCGTGCCGCTGTTGCCCTCGCCCTTGCTGGCGCTGGTGGCGGCGATGGCGAGGGTGGGGAGGACGTCGTCGTTACGGATGGTGCCCAGCGCGGCGGAGGTGCCGAGCGTGGCGCCGGTGGGCGCGGAGAGGACTACCTTGAAATCTTCGTCGGCCTCGATCTGGGTGTCGCCGGCCACGTTGATGGTGATGAGCCTGGAAGTTTCGCCCGCGGCAAAAGTGAGGGTGCCGCCCGTGAGCACGCCACCGGTGAAGTCGGAGGCGCTGGCGGAGCCGCCGGCCACCGCCCAGTTGACCGTGCTGCTGCCGACGGTGCTGCCGCTGCGGGTGACGGTGAAGGTGAAGGCCGTGCTGCCGCTGTTGCCTTCGGCCTGGCTGGCGGAAGTGGCGGCGATGCTGAGCACGGGCATGGTTGCCGCCGTGGTGGCCGAGATCAGGTAGTTGCCGGTGGCGGAGCCGTAGCCCTGGGCCGACAGGAAGTAGCTGCCGGACTGGGTGGCGGTGAAGCTCAGCGCCGAATTGAGGGTTCCGCCGGCGTCGTCGTTCCAGGCGAGCTGGCGGCCGGTGGCGTCGAGCAGGCGCAGCAGCGGATCGCCCACGCCGCCGAAGGTGAGCGTGTCAAGCCGGAAGGTGTAGGCCGTCCCCGCCGTCAGGCTGACTTTCCACCAGTCCTGATCTCCCGCGGTTTCGATGGAACTGATACCGCCGAGGCCGTTGATGGCGAGCGTGGCGGTGGAGCTGGTGGAGCCCAGGATGTCGGCCATGATTTTCTCTTCCGGAGTGGTGAATGTCCTAAATTATCCCGGTAGTCATGATGAATTGTTAGTCGTTTTGGTTGTTTTGAGTTACCCGAAGTGGGTTTGTTGGATACGGGGGCGTCGATCGGGTTGGTGCGGCCTTGCCGGTCCGGGCCCCGGTGCTATGATCGGCGCCCTCTCTCCCCACACTCATTTACCCGGAGCGCCCCATGAGATTCGGCACCCCTCTTTCCCCGTCCGCCCTGCGCGTGATGCTTCTCGGCTCCGGCGAGCTGGGCAAGGAAGTCTTGATCGCGCTGCAGCGCCTGGGCGTCGAGACCATCGCGGTCGATCGTTACCCCAATGCCCCTGGCCATCAGGTGGCCCACCGCGCCCACGTGATCCCGATGACCGACGGCGCCGCGCTGCGGGCGCTGGTGGAGCAGGAGAAGCCCCACCTGATCGTGCCGGAGATCGAGGCCATCGCCACCGACATGCTCGAGAGAATCGAGGCCGAAGGCCTTGCCACGGTGATCCCCACCGCCCGCGCCGCGCGCCTTACGATGAACCGCGAGGGCATCCGCCGCCTTGCCGCCGAGGAGCTGGGCCTTGCCACCTCGCCCTACCGTTTTGCCGACTCGATGGCCGAGCTGCAGGCCGCCATCGACGGCAGCGACGGCAAGCCGGCCATTGGCTACCCGTGCATCGTGAAGCCGGTGATGTCCTCGTCCGGCAAGGGCCAGTCGCTGCTCAAGGGGCCGGATGACGTGCAGAAAGCGTGGGACTACGCCGCCGCCGGCGGACGCGTCAATCAGGGCCGGGTGATCGTCGAAGGCTTCATCGATTTCGATTACGAGATCACCCTGCTCACCGTGCGTGCCAACGACGCGACCGGCACCGTGCAGACCTATTTCTGCGATCCCATCGGCCATGTGCAGGTGTCGGGTGACTACGTGGAATCCTGGCAGCCCCAGGCGATGAGCCCGAAGGCCCTGGAGCGCGCCCGGGAGATCGCCGGCGCCGTCACCGGCAACCTGGGCGGGCGCGGGCTGTTCGGCGTCGAGCTCTTCGTGAAGGGCGACATGGTGTGGTTCTCGGAAGTCAGCCCGCGGCCCCACGACACCGGCCTCGTCACCCTGTGCTCCCAGCGCTTCTCCGAGTTCGAGCTCCACGCCCGCGCCATCCTCGGCCTGCCGGTGGATGTGAGCCGCGCCGAACCCGGTGCGTCGGCGGTGATCTATGGTGGTATGGAGGCGGCGGGCATCGCCTTCGAGGGCGTGGCCGAGGCGCTGGCCGTGCCGCGTACCGACATCCGCCTGTTCGGCAAGCCCGAGGCTTTCGTGAAGCGCCGCATGGGCGTGGTGGTGGCCAATGGTGCCGACACCGACGAAGCCCGCAGCCGCGCCAAGCTGGCCGCCGGCAAGGTTCGCCCGGTTCAGGGCTGACTCCGGCACGGGGGAGGGCGGCCCGCCTTCCCCCACAATAACAAGGCCGCGGGGCGGCCCGATGAAGGAGACACGCCATGAAACTGCTGCGCTACGGCCCGGTGGGCCAGGAGAAACCCGGTCTGCTCGATGCGGAAGGCACGCTCCGCGACCTTTCCGGCCTCATCGACGACATCACCCCGAGGCGCCTTGCGCCGGAAGCCCTGGCCGCGCTGGTCGCGGTCGATCCGGCACGGCTGCCGGCGGTGCCGGGCAACCCTCGCCTCGGCGTACCCTGGAACGGCACGCCCAAGTATGTGGCCATCGGCCTCAACTACCACGATCACGCGGTCGAGTCGAACATGCCGGTGCCCGTCGAGCCGGTGATCTTTCCCAAGTGGACCAGCTGCCTGTGCGGCGCCAACGATGACATCATCCATCCCCCCGAATCCACCCAGATGGACTGGGAGGTGGAGCTGGGGATCGTGATCGGCAGCCGCGCCCGCAAGGTTTCCGAGGCCGAGGCGCTCGATCACGTGGCCGGCTACGTGCTGGCCAACGATGTGTCGGCGCGCGACTGGCAGCTCCAGCGCAGCGGCGGCCAGTGGGGCAAGGGCAAGGGCTTCGACACCTTCGGCCCGGTAGGGCCGTGGCTGGTGACCAAGGACGAGATCCCTGACCCCCAAAGCCTCGATCTGTGGCTCGATGTGAACGGTGTACGCAAGCAGACCGGCACCACGAGCCTGATGATCTTCTCCTGCGCCCAGGTGGTGGCGTATCTGAGCCGCATCATGACCCTCGAGCCCGGCGATCTCATCATCACCGGCACGCCGCCGGGTGTCGGCATGGGTTTCAAGCCGCCCCAGTTCCTGAAGGTGGGGGACGTGGTGGAGCTGGGCATCACCGGCCTGGGTAGCCAGCGCCAGCGCATCGTGGCGGGCGACTGAGCCCGCACAACGGCGAGGCCTGGCTTCGATCCGGCCTCGTGCCACCCTGGCCCATCCTGTGGTCGGGGCTAGATCCTCCATCCGTTCATTCCGTTTTTGCCGGCGCTGGCGGCTTGGTGCTGGCCGTGTGGCAGGTGCTTTGGGGGGTGGTTTGTCGGACTGAAGTCCGACCTACAGGGGTTTCGCGGGTGTGTGGGTTGAAGCCTCACCGATCTGTAGGTCGGACTTCAGTCCGACATTCCCTCGCCCTGATTCATTCTTGTCCATGAAAAGCCATCTTGGCGGATGGAGAAAGATGCCTGCAGCGCGCGAATCGTCAATGCGCGTTGCCGAAACGGCGTTTCATCGCGCGCATCGTCGATTCATCGCCTGAAACTGCGTTGCGCGGGGCGTAGGGATTGTTTTGGCGCGTGAAACCCACTTTCTTGCGAGAGAAACGTCGACTCACGGCCTGAATTGACGTTTCTCTGACTGAAACGCTCTTTCAGCAAGAAAAAGTGCGTTTCTTACGGCGTAATGAGGAAAAATCGGGGCAGGAATGGCAGGGAGTGCGTTGAGCTTTGTCGCTTGCCGGACAGGGGGGTGCGGGAGGCGGCGGCGAGCGCCACCGGGCCCGCACAAACAAAAAGCGCCGGTTGCCCGGCGCTTTTGTGTGCAGCAGTGGCAGCCTTGCGGCTGCCGGCGGCTTTAGACCGACATGGCCAGCTCGAACAGTTCGCGCTTGAGCATGAACTGCTTGGGCAGGCGATCCGACAGCTTGTCGAACCATTCCTTGTGGCCGGCCAGTTCGGACTTCCACGCTTCCGCGTCGATCTTGACGAGGGCGTTGAACTCTTCCTTGGTGACGTCGGAACCGGTCCAGTCGATGTCTTCGTACTGGGGCATCCAGCCGAGGGCGTTTTCCTGGGCGGCAACGCGGCCGCGGACGCGGTCGACGATCCACTTCAGGACGCGCATGTTCTCGCCGAAGCCCGGCCACATGAACTCACCCTTCTCGTTCATGCGGAACCAGTTGACGCAGAAGATGCCCGGGGCCTGATCCACGGTGTGACCCATCTTCAGCCAGTGGTTGAAGTAGTCACCCATGTGGTAGCCGCAGAACGGCAGCATGGCGAATGGGTCGCGACGGACCACGCCCTGGGCGCCAAAGGCGGCAGCGGTGGTTTCGGAGCCGAGGGTGGCCGCCATGTAGACGCCGTAGTTCCAGTTGAAGGCCTGGTACACCAGCGGCACGGTGGTGGCACGACGGCCGCCGAAGATGAAGGCGGAGATCGGTACGCCGGCGGGATCTTCCCAGGCCGGGTCGATGGACGGGCACTGGCTGGCCGGCGCGGTGAAGCGGGAGTTCGGGTGCGCAGCCTTGCGGCCGGTTTCCTTGGCCAGCTCCGGGGTCCAGTCCTTGCCTTGCCAGTCGATCAGGTGAGCCGGGGCTTCCTTGGTCAGGCCTTCCCACCACACGTCGCCATCGTCGGTCAGCGCGACGTTGGTGAAGATGATGTTTTCCTTGAGGGTGGCCAGGGCGTTGTAGTTGGTCTTTTCGGAGGTGCCGGGGGCAACGCCGAAGAAGCCCGCTTCCGGGTTGATCGCGTAGAAACGGGTGGTGCCGTCGGCTTCCTTGCGCGGCTTGATCCAGGCGATGTCGTCGCCGACGGTGGAGATCTTCCAGCCATCGAAGGACTTCGGCGGGATCAGCATCGCGAAGTTGGTCTTGCCGCAGGCAGACGGGAAGGCGGCGGCGACGTAGGTCTTCTCGCCGGTGGGGCTTTCCACGCCGAGGATCAGCATGTGTTCGGCCAGCCAGCCTTCGTCACGGGCCATGTTGGAGGCGATGCGCAGGGCGAAGCACTTCTTGCCCAGCAGCGCGTTGCCGCCGTAACCGGAACCGTAGGACCAGATCTCACGGGTTTCGGGGTAGTGAACGATGTACTTGGTGGTCGGGTTGCACGGCCAGGACGAATCCTTCTCGCCGTGGCCCAGCGGGGCGCCAACGGTGTGGATGCACGGCACGAACTCGCCATCGGCACCCAGCACGTCATAGACGGCCTTGCCCATGCGGGTCATGGTGCGCATGTTGGTGACCACGTACGGGCTGTCGGAGATCTCGACGCCGATGTGGGCGATCGGGGAGCCGAGCGGACCCATGGAGAACGGGATCACGTACATGGTGCGACCGTGCATGCAGCCCGTGAACAGTTCGTTCAGGGTCTTGCGCATCTTGGCCGGGTCTTCCCAGTTGTTGGTCGGGCCGGCGTCGTCCTTGTTGGCCGAGCAGATGTAGGTGCGGTCTTCGACACGCGCCACATCGGAAGGGTCGGAACATGCGAGGTAGGAGTTCTTGCGCTTTTCCGGGTTCAGCTTGATCAGCATCCCGGCTTCGACCATTTCGGCGCAGAGGCGGTCGTATTCTTCTTCTGAGCCATCACACCAGACGACGCGGTCGGGCTGGGTGAGGGTGGCGATCTCGGCGACCCACTGCTTGAGTTTCTGGTTTTTGACGTAGTCGGGCGCGGCGGCGATGGCGGCTTCGGCAATGCTTTGAGACATCTGACGATTCTCCAGGACGTTACGGATGTGTTGTTGCACACTTGCCGGCGGGGAGTTTACCGGCTGCGTAATCGCGTCTTTTGGCCTCCAGGGCGCGGCGCGTATTATTGGGCGTCGAAGGGATCCGGGCAGCCCTGCTGTGGGGCAATCGGGAATAACCCTTAGAAGCTAGCCTATAATTATGCCACGGTTCGCACGGTACGGTAATTCACACGTCACATCGAAGTGCTGCGGATATCACGAATTGGCATCAAGTCTTTTCGGCCGGATCATGCGTTGGCACCCAGCACAACAATCATGAGGGAAAACAGAATGGATGAACGAATCCGCGCGGCGGCCCTGGAATATCATCGCTTGCCCAAACCGGGCAAGATTTCCATCGCTCCTACCAAGGCGCTGACCAACCAGCAGGATTTGTCGCTGGCCTACTCTCCCGGCGTTGCTGCTGCTTGCGACGCGATCGTCGAGGATCCGGCGGAAGCCGCAACGCTCACTTCGCGGAGCAATCTGATCGGCGTCGTCACCAATGGCACCGCGGTGCTCGGCCTCGGCAACATCGGCCCGCTGGCGGCCAAGCCGGTGATGGAAGGCAAGGGCGTGCTGTTCAAGAAGTTCGCCGGCATCGACGTGTTCGACCTGGAGATCGACGAACCCGACGCCGACAAGCTGATCGACATGATCGCTGCCCTGGAGCCGACCTTCGGGGGCATCAACCTTGAGGACATCAAGGCGCCGGAGTGCTTCTATATCGAGAAGAAGCTGCGCGAGCGGATGAAGATTCCGGTCTTTCACGACGATCAGCACGGCACCGCCATCGTCGTCGGCGCAGCGATCCTCAACGGTCTGCACCTGCTCGGCAAGGATCTGGCGACGGTCAAGCTGGTCACGTCCGGCGCCGGCGCCGCGGCGCTGGCTTGCCTGGATCTGCTGGTGATGCTCGGTGTGCCGGTCTCCAACATCTGGGTGACCGATATCGAGGGCGTGGTTTTCGAGGGCCGCACCAAGCTGATGGACCCGATCAAGGCCCGTTACGCCAAAGTGACTGCCGCGCGCACCCTGGCCGAGGTGATCGAGGGCGCCGACGTTTTTCTGGGTCTCTCTGCCGGTGGCGTGATGAAGCCGGAGATGGTCGCCAAGATGGCGCCCAACCCCTTGATCATGGCGCTCGCGAACCCGACGCCGGAAATCCTGCCCGAAGAAGTCAAGAAGGTTCGCAGCGACGCGTTGATGGCGACCGGCCGTTCGGATTATCCGAACCAGGTGAACAACGTGCTGTGTTTCCCCTTCATCTTCCGCGGGGCGCTCGATGTGGGCGCCACCACCATCACCGACCAGATGAAGCTCGCCGCCGTTAAGGCGATTGCCGAACTGGCCCGCGCCGAGGCTTCCGACATCGTCGCCGCGGCCTATGGCGAGAACGTCTCCGGTTTCGGGCCCGAGTACATCATTCCCAAGCCTTTCGATCCGCGCCTGATCGTCAAGATCGCCCCGGAAGTCGCACGGGCGGCGATGGAATCCGGCGTGGCGACGCGCCCGATCTCCGATTTCGAGGCTTATCGCCAGCAGCTCAACAACTTCGTGTGGCAGTCCGGTCTCGTCATGAAGCCGGTCTTTCAGGCTGCCAAGCGTTCGCCCAAGCGCATCATCTTTGCGGAAGGCGAAGCCGAACGCGTGCTGCGTGCGGTGCAGACGGTGGTGGACGAAGGCCTGTGCCGGCCGATCCTGGTCGGTCGTCCGGAAGTGGTGGCCGAAAACATCGAGCGTTTCGGCCTGCGCCTGCGTCCGGAACTCGATTACGAGATGGTCGACCCGGACACCGATCCGCGCTACGACCAAGTTTGGACCCACTACCACACCCTGATGGAACGCAAGGGCGTGTCGGTGGATTACGCCAAGCGCGAGGTGCGTCGCCGTCCGACCCTGCTCGGCACGCTGCTGCTCAAGTTCGGTTACGCCGACGGGATGATTTGCGGCACCTACGGCATGCATAGCCTGCACCTCAAGTTCATCGAGACGGTGCTCGGCCGCCAGAAGGGTGTGCGCAATTTCTACACGATGAATGTGCTGACGCTGCCGGGCCGCACGGTGTTTCTGTGCGACACCTACGTCAACTATGACCCGACCCCCGATCAGGTCGTCGAGATGACCCGTCTGGCCGCCGACGAAGTGCGCCGCTTCGGGATCCAGCCGCGCATCGCGTTGTTGTCGCACTCGAGCTTCGGCACTGAGAATTCGCCGACCGCCGAGAAGATGCGCAAGGCCTTGGTGATGCTGCACACCGAGCATGCCGAACTGGATGTGGAAGGCGAAATGCACGGCGACGCGGCGCTGGATGCGGGTATCCGCAAACAGGTCTTCCCTAATGCCAAGATGAGCGAGGACGCCAACCTGCTGATCTTCCCGACGCTGGACGCGGCCAACATCGCGTTCAACCTGCTCAAGACCGCCTCTGGGGAAGGGATGACGATTGGTCCGATCCTGCTCGGTTCGGCCAAGCCGGTGCACATTCTGACGCCCACCGCCACCGTGCGGCGCATCGTGAACATGACGGCGCTGACCGTCGTCGAAGCGGGCCGCTGAGCTTCGGGATTCTTCCGGGGCCGGGTTGCGGCCCCGGTTGTTTTCCGTGCTTGGCGAGGGTTCCGGTTTCCGATCCGGCGATCGGCTGTGCCGGCGTCCTTGCGTGCCGTTAAACTCCCCGACGCGATGTATTGACGGAGGGAGCATGGCTCAGGGAGGGGCGGCGCTGGTGCTTACCGGTGGCGGGGCGCGGGCGGCCTATCAGGTCGGCGCGCTGATCGCCATCCGCGATGTGTGGGGCAAGCGCCCCGAAAATCCGTTTCCGATTCTCTGCGGGACTTCCGCTGGCGCGGTCAACGCTGCGGCGTTGGCGGTGTTCTCGGCCGATTTCAATGAGGCGGTGCGCAAACTCGCCTTCATCTGGCGGAATTTCCGCGTTCATCACGTTTATCGGGCCGATACGCTGGCGATCGCCGAATCGGTGCTTCGCTGGGGTTCGGCCATTTTTTTCGGCTGGCTTGCACGTCAATCGCCGCGCTCGCTGCTCGATAACGGCCCGCTGCGAGAACTCCTGGAAGCGCAGCTCGATTTCGGTGCCATCGGCCGGGCCATCGCCGACGGCCACCTGCAGGCCGTGTCGGTGACGGCTTCCGGCTACACCTCGGGCGAGAGCCTGTCTTTCTTTCAGGCACGGGAAGACCTGCAGCCCTGGCGACGTGCCCAGCGCATCGGCGTGCGCACCGAGCTGAAAGTCGAACACCTGCTGGCGTCGAGTGCGATTCCCTTTGTCTTTCCGGCGGTGCGCATCAATCGCGAATATTTCGGCGATGGTTCCATGCGTCAGCTTGCGCCGATCAGCCCGGTGATCCACCTTGGCGCCGACCGGATTTTGGTGATTGCCGGCGGCCGTCGTTCCGAGGAAGCCCGTCAGCGCGCCGACGTTTATCCGTCGCCGGCCCAGGTCGCCGGTCACGCCATGTCGAGCATCTTCCTCGACGGGTTGGCCATGGATCTGGAGCGCCTTGAACGCATCAACGCCACCGTGGGTGCGATCGAGCCGGCACAGCGGGCGGCGGCCGGCATTCCTCTCAGAAAAATCGAAACGCTGGTCATTGCGCCGTCGCAGCGTCTGGACTATCTTGCCGCCCGCCACAGCAGCGCCCTGCCGGGAGCTTTGAGCCTTGTCTTGCGCGGAATTGGTGCGACGCGAAAGAACGGCTCGGTGTTACTCTCTTACCTTTTGTTCGAGCGTGGGTATACCCGTTCGCTCATGGAGTTGGGCTACCGCGACGCGATGAGTCGGCGAGCCGAACTCGCGCGCTTTCTACGCGTCGATGGGCGTTGAGGCAAAAAAAACAACTCAGAAAAAACTTCAAAGATTTAAAATAAACCATTATTTTGAATAGAAGTCTGCCGTAAATAATTTGGGCACGGAGGTGACTCCCCAGCCCAAGCAGGATCAAGGCCGTGACCGGCCGGGAGTCGGTCAAGTTCGCGTGAGCGCTTCATCGCGAAGGTTTATTACCAGGGAAGGGCTCGCTCTTCCTGTTTTCGATTCAATTTGAAATAAGATGAAAATCCGCAATACCCTAATCGCACTGTTGAGTGTCTTTGCCCTTGGTTCGATGGCCCCCGTCGAAGCCCATGCCGCCCGGCACCATTCGTCCAAAAAGGCGGTGGAAGCCAAGTCTGGCAAGCATGCCAAGGCCGAGAAAGTCTCCGCACGCTCGAGTCGGCGGGAAAAAGCCCGCCATACCGCTCACGCGGTGCCGGCCGTTCAGCGTGCCGCCGTGGCTTCGGCCGGTCCGGAAATCGACAACGAGGGCAATCCGTTGCTGCACTCGGCGGCCTTCATGATTGCCGATCAGGCAACCGGCAACGTGCTGCTCGAAAAGAATTCCGACGCCGTGCTGCCGATCGCCTCGATCACCAAGCTGATGACGGCAATGGTCGTCCTCGATGCGCGCCTGAACCTCAACGAATCGCTGGTCATCGCCAACGAGGATGTGGATACCTTGCGCAACAGCAGTTCGCACGTTCCGGTCGGCACCGAACTGTCTCGCGAAGACATGCTGCGTCTTGCGCTGATGTCGTCCGAGAACCGCGCGGCGGCGGCGTTGGCCCGCAATTATCCGGGCGGTCTCCCGGCCTTCGTCACGGCCATGAACCGCAAGGCTGCGAGCCTTGGGCTGCGCGAGACGCGTTTTTTGGATAGCACCGGTCTCAACTCGGCCAACGTCTCGAGCGCGCGTGACCTCGTCAAAATGGTTTCGGCGGCGTCCCGCTACCCGCTGATCCGCGAATTCTCGACGACGGCCAACTACGTGGTGTCGCTCAACGGGCGTCAGCGTCAATTCAACAACACCAATGCACTGGTAAGCAGCCCCGACTGGCAGATTGGCGTTTCGAAAACCGGTTTCATCAACGAATCCGGTAAGTGTCTGGTGATGCAGGCTTGGTTGCTGAACAAGCCGATGATCATCGTGCTGCTCGATTCTCTCGGGCGCTTCACCCGCGTGGCGGATGCCCAGCGAGTCAAACGCTGGCTCGAGAGTGCGGCGGTTCAGCAGAAGGTGGCGGTTAACGGTCGCGGACCTGCAACCTGAACCGTGGGTGTTTCAATATTGAAAACGGGCGCTGCGTGGCGCCCGTTTTTGTTTTGGAGCGCCCGGTCAGGGGGCGCTTGGAAAAGGGGGATCGTGCTTGATGCGCGAGCGCCGCGTCAGCGCAGCACACGCCCGTCGCGTCCCAGCACGGTGAGGTCTACGAAGCGGGAACCGTTGTGGCTGGCGGGGCTATAGCCGACTTTGTAGCCACCCAGATCGAAGTTGTTGCCTTCCAGGGTATTGACCAGCTTTTCGCGGGTCAGATCCTTGCCGGTCTTGCGAATGGCTTCGACCATCAGTTTGGCATTGATGAAGCCCTCGACGCCGTAGTAACTGTAGTTGCTGTGCTTGGCGAACGCTTTGAGCGCTTTTTGGTATTCCTTGATGACCGGCAGGGTGTCGTTCCAGGGGTAGGGCATGACCTGGGAAATGCCGATGCCGTGGGCCTCCTTGGCGCCCATCTCCGCAACCAGGAAGTCGGCGCCGATCGGCGACAGGGTCGAGAACTGAGGCACCTGCCCGGCTTTGCGCATCTGCCGCACAAATTCGGCCGTCGGCTTGTAGAGCGTGACCATGATGACGGCCTGGGGGTTGGCCTTGGCGATCTGGGCGACGGCGCTTTCCACTTGAACCGAGTTGCGTTCGACGGAACCTTCGGCGACCGGTTTCAGCTTGTGATGAGCAAGGGCGGCGACGACTCCGTCCTTGCCCGACTTGCCGAAGCCGTCGTTCTGGTAGAAGACGGCGATCTGGGTGATGCCGAGTCCGACCAGGTGATTGACGATGGATTCGGTTTCGTCGGCGTAACTGGCACGCAGATGGAACATGTATCGATTGACCGGCGTGCGCAGGCTGCCGGCTCCGCTGATGGTGCCGACGAGCGGCACCTTCGCTTCGGAGAACACCTTCATGGCTTCCGCAGTCGGCGAGGAGCCGTAGTAGGCCATCAACGCAAAAACCTTGTTCTCGTTGATGAGCTTGCGGGTGTTGGCGACCGTCTTGTCGGTTTCGTAGCCATCGTCGAGGGCGAGCAGTTCGACCTTCTTGCCGTTGATTCCGCCTGCCGCGTTGAGCTGCGCGAAGTAGGCAAGCGCGCCTTCTTTCATTTCCTTGCCATAGGCACCGTTGGGGCCGGTGAGGGGCACCGACATGCCGAGGGTGACCGAACTGTCGCCGACGCCCGGATCGGCTGCGAGTGCGCAGCTTGAGGCGGCCAGTAACAGCCCGGTGCCAAGAGGAGCGAGCAGGGATTTGAGCGCTTGGATGAACATGAGTGTATTTATTCTTGAATGTTGGACGGGGCGCGCTGGCGAGTATAGGACAAACGAAACCTGCAGAGAAAAGCCGGCGTTACAAAAAGACACCGGCCGACGTCTTGCGAACGTCGGCCGGTGATCGCGGAGCCGCGATGGGGTTCGGCTTAGCTGCTGAAGAAATCCTTCACTTTATCCATCCACGACTTGGCTTTTGGGTTGTGGCGCTCGGCGTTGCTTGAGGCGATGTCGCCGAATTCGCGCAGCAGTTCTTTCTGGCGATCGGTGAGCTTGACCGGGGTTTCGACGATGACATGCACCATCAGGTCGCCGGGCGCGTGGCTGCGCACGTTGCGGATGCCCTTGCCGCGAAGGCGGAAGACCTTGGCGCTTTGGGTTTCGGCAGGGATGCGGATGCTGGCTGCGCCGTCGAGGGTCGGAATCTCGATCTCGCCGCCGAGCGCCGCGGTGGTGAAGCTGATCGGCATCTCGCAGTGGAGATCGTCGCCGTCGCGCTGGAATACCGCGTGCTGCTTGATGTGGATTTCCACGTAAAGATCGCCGGCCGGGCCGCCATTAACGCCCGGTTCGCCCTGCCCGCCGTGACGCAGGCGCATGCCGTTGTCGATCCCGGCGGGAATCTTCACTTCCAGTGTCTTCTGACGCTTGACGCGACCGGCGCCGCCGCACGAGGTGCAGGGCTCCGGAATGATGCGGCCGCTGCCGTGGCACTTTGGGCAGGTTTGCTGGATCGAGAAGAAACCTTGCTGGATGCGTACCTGGCCGGCGCCACCGCAGGTCGGGCAGGTCTTGGGCTGCGTGCCGGGTTTTGCGCCGGTGCCGTGACAGGGCTCGCATTCCTCCTGCGCCGGGATCCGGATCGTCTTTTCCGCGCCGCGGGCGGCTTCTTCCAGGCTGATCTCGAGGTTGTAACGCAGGTCGGCACCGCGATAGACGTTGGAGCGTCCGCGGGCACCACCGCCACCGCCGCCGAAGATATCGCCAAAGATGTCGCCGAAGGCGTCGGCGAAACCGTCGAAGCCCTGACCGCCGCCACCGCCGCCCATCTGCGGATTGACGCCGTCGTAGCCGTAGCGATCGTAGGCCGCACGCTTGTTGGCGTCGGTGAGGATCTCGTAGGCTTCCTTGGCTTCCTTGAACTTTTCCTCGGTTTCTTTGTTGTCCGGGTTGCGGTCCGGGTGGTACTTCATGGCCAGCTTGCGGTAGGCCT
>ERZ650306.278-NODE-278-length-30701-cov-24.270215_pt1 | contig 30701 bp, 25 predicted proteins | sample MGYA00376242_ERZ650306 | MGnify/ENA primary metagenome ERZ650306 (study PRJEB26733, sample SAMN07839244) | wastewater metagenome | biome: urban; feature: wastewater treatment plant; material: waste water | place: USA: North Carolina | collected 2016-03-31 ... | reverse complement strand
GATCCGTGGGATTCGGACCGACTTGCTCCTGAGCCAGCGGCGCTTTCATCATCGCGCCATCGATGCTTTGCCAACGCCAGGCGATGCCTTCCATCTCGTCGTACTCCGCCAGCCCGGCACGCCACAGCGCTTCGAAGAAACCGGCCTTCTCCCATTCCAGAAAGTGCTTGTGCACGGAACTGGCGCTGCCAAACCGTTCGGCGGGAAGCGCCTTCCACTGGCAGCCGGTGCGCAGCACGAAGACGATGGCTTCGAACACCACCCGCGCCGGCTTGGGTTTGCGACCACCGCCGGGCTTGCGAATGAAGGTTTTCTCCGGATCGCGCTCCCGTCTTGCCGGGATCAACGGCTCCACCCGACTCCAGAACGCATCCGTCACTTCCCACGACTTGGCCCCCATCTACCCAAACTCTGAAAGAACGAAAGCCGTATTATCGGCTAATTACGGACAAGTTCTAAATGTGCAGGTTCGCATGGCTCCCGGCAGCGGCTCTCACAGCCAGTCCACAAAGGGGCAGATCCTGGCACTTTGCCAAATCCAACCCTTGTCTCAGCCACACATTCACTCAGAAGCCATTAATCACTGCAGGAATGAATAGCCAATCTGGATGGCGACCCACGGTTTGTAGTTACCCGCATATTGCGCATCGCGACTCACCATATCCCAGCCCAGCACCGCCCCCAGCTGGAACGAGTCCTTCAACGTGGTAATCACCCCGACCCCCGCCGATAGACCGGCATTGTCGGTGGACTTCGTCACCCCGCTCTCCGATTTCTGGACAGAAATGACCGTAGCGCCGGCAAAACCAACCAGAGAGACATCCACACCCAGCATCGGTGGGCGACGAAAGCCTACGTAGCCGCCAACGGTACTCGCACCGCGCATACCGCGATCGCCGGCAAGAACGTATTTGAACGGGACTACCAACATCCCATAGGTCCAACCGGATCGCTTGCCGCCTAACTCATCCAATGCCGACACGGGCAATTCATACGGGACGCTGTCGGCGGGTCTGGTCGTGACGGTTGTTTTCCCGTCCTGGCACTTGCCGGCTTGAATATCGCCGGAGTCCTTGTTGAAGCGCAGCACGAAGAAGTTCTTCTTGTCGCTTTCCCTTTGCTTGAGGCCGATCACCTTCATCGGATCACCCCGACGCAGACATACGGCGTCGTCGCCGCTACCCAGCAGGGTGTCCACCTCGAACCTCAGGTTATCGCCGATGTAGTTGTTCTTGTCGTTGGGAAGGGTGGTCTTGCTGTCATCGGAGGCCGATAGTGCCGGACCGGCTGCAGCCAGAGAAAGGGTCATCAGGGCCAACCGAAACGTGGTCTTGTGGGCTGTCATGGAAGCCTCCTATGAGTATGGGTTGAATCACGGCATACGATGCCGGCGGACTGGCTGCTCGCCGACGCCATCGCAGCGACGCAATACAGCCGAACCCAGTCTCGGCCATTCACATCCCAAACCCCATCCTCATTTCTGGTGATGCCAAGCAGGTGGATAAATCGCGATTTATGTGCAAGGATGAAAGAGCCCCACCCCCGACTCCGCCGGGCGGATCAAGGTCCGCACGGCACGTCCTTCACCATTCGGCGTCAAGACCGATGACACCAACCACCATCGCGATGGTCGAAGACGACATCAACGCGCAAGAGCGCTTCGCGCGAGTGATGGCGGCCGACCCCACGCTCAATCTCATCTACACGACCCGCAGCGGAGGCGAGTTGCTGCAGTGGTTCGCCCTTCACCCGGTGGACGTCCTACTGGTCGATCTTGGCCTGCCTGATATTCCGGGAATCCGCGTGATCCAATCCTGCGCAGTACAGCGGCCCGAATGTTCGATCATGGTTGTTTCGATCTTCGGTGATGAAAAGAACATGCTCGACGCCTTCGAGGCCGGCGCCTGCGGCTATCTGCTGAAGGACGGCACGGAGGCCGATCTGGCACATCATGTACGCAACCTGCAGAACGGCGGATCGCCCATATCGCCGCTCATCGCCCGCAAGTTGCTGCGTCGCCTGCGCATCGACCCATCCCAGTCGAAGCCCCCACCAGCCGACACACTGTCGCCGCGGGAGCAGCAGATTCTCGATCTGGTCGCCCGCGGCTTTACCTACCCGGAAGTCGCCGAGCAGGTCCGGGTTTCGTTGAACACCATCCACACCCACATCCGCAACATCTACGGCAAGCTAGGCGTCCACAATAAAACCGAAGCCGTTTTCGAAGCCCGCCAGATCGGGCTGCTGCGCTAAGCGCTGGACACCATGAACCCGTCCGGAGTCGCCAGTCTGCCCAAGCGTCTGCGCGCTCTGATTCCCCTGCTCTACCTTGGCGCGATGTATCTCGTCGCAGCAGCATCCGTTGCCGCCGACAGCCTGACTCCAGTCGTCATAGATGCGGCAGAGGCCACCCTCATGCCGGACGGACTACCGCCCGAAAACCGTCACGTTGCCCTGCGCCATCGCTGGGAAAAAGACTATCCGGGACGAAACGGCATGGCCCGCTACCGCCTCGTGCTGCCGCCTCTCAAGGACGCTGAACCGCGGGCGTTGCTGCTTGACCGGAGCGGCAATCAAATCGAGATTCGGATCAACGGCCAAATAGCAAGCCGCATCGGCAAGATCGGCGATTCCGGCTTCGACGCCCTCAAGGCGAGTCATTTGGTCGAGCTCCCCGCCGTCCTGCTCCGAAGCGATGCGCCAAATAATCTTGAAATTCTGCTATCCGCCCAAGCGCTTCGAGCCGCCGGTCTTGGGAAAGTCGTTTATGGCCCCGTCCCGATCCTTGGTCAGATCCACGACACAAACCGATTCTGGGAACACCAGCTTCCCCAGATATACGCCATCAGCCTGGCACTCATGGGTGCGCTTACCCTTGCCCTGTGGTGGCGACATCGGGACGCCTTGTACGGATGTTTTAGTGCGGCAGCTTTCAGCGGATGCGTTCGCGTCTTCGACCAGACTCTGCTTCAAGCCCCCCTCCCCTGGCCCCATTGGGGCATGGTTGTCGCCGCGTGCTACACGATCCATTTATGCTTCGTCGCCCGCTTCGTTCTGCTAGCGTTAGAGTTGCAGTCAAAGCGGCTGGTCCGCGCGATCTACATCGCGCTCATCACGGTACAAACCCTAGTGGTTCTGTCCTTCGCCCTCAAGTTGCCGTACTTATGGACCGTCGGACTCGGCATCCTGCTCGGCGTGGGCCTTGGCTGCTTCAGCCTCGTACTTCGCAATCTGCTCGCAACCCGCCGGCCGATCGCGCTGACTCTCACCCTCGCAGGTTCTGCCGCGATTGCCTGTGGCATCCACGACCTCATCCTCGTGCGCATCGGTCTGAGCCCTTCTTCTGGCTACCCGCTGATGCCCCACTCGATCTTTTTTTTCGTACTGATCCTCGCGGGTATCGTCGTGGACCGCTACAGCCGGTCAATCACGGCCGTGCAAGAACTCAACTCCACGCTTGCCGAACGCGTGGCCGATCGGGAGCGACAACTTACCGAAGCCTTTACACGCCTGCGCATACAGCAGGAAGAGCAAGCCCTGGCGACGGAACGCCAACGCATCATGCGGGAACTTCACGACGGAATCGGATCGCAGCTTATCGGCATCCTCAATCTGCTTGATCGGCAGCAAATCGACCCCTCGGTGCTATCCGAACACCTCAATGTCGCTCTGGACGAAATGCGAATTGCCGTCGACTCCCTGCAACCGCTGGAGAACGATCTGACCATTGTTCTCGCCAACCTACGCTATCGCCTACAGCCTCGCCTGGCCGCGGCAGGGCTCAGTGTGGAATGGAATCTTCCCCAACTCCCTGTCCTCCCCCAACTCACGCCGCAGTCGATACTCAATCTGCAACGCATACTCCTGGAAGCGTTCACCAACACACTGAAACACGCCCGCGCCACCCGTATCTCCATCTCAGCCAACTGTGGAGGAACACCACCGGCCGTGCAGATCGTGCTGGAAGACAACGGAATCGGCTGGCCCAATGGGCATCCTACGGAGGCAGCAACCCGATGCGGACACGGTATCGCCAACATGCACGCGCGCGCGACCGCCATTGGCGCCGCCCTACGGATAGGCAACCGGCCTGACGGCGGACTAAGGATCTGCCTCGACTGGCCAATTCCCTCCACCGAGCCTTGACAGGCAACGAGTGGAAACAACAGAATAGACCTTGCCACACCATTTAAAGTGCAACAGCGGAACGGACACCTCTCGTAATCCCCCCCGCACGCGGTGGCCCGCGATGAGACCGACCGCCAGCTCATCAAGGGCTCGGCGATCGACCGCGGGAAACCTCCGACCCGAGCCCGAAGCTCAGGCCAGCCCGACCTGATCGCCGCCCGCCATCGTCTGACGCACCACCGCGTCTTCGAGGCGGCTGATGAGCATCTGGTAATCCGGGTGGCCGTTGAAGTCCGCCACCGCCACGCTCACCGTCACCCGCATCGAATTGTCGCGCCGCAGATGGAAGTCGGCGACACGCGTCCTGGTCCGGATCTCGTTGGCCATCTCCAGCGTCTTGTCCGGCCCCGACTTGACCACGATGATCAAGAACATGTCGTCGCTGTAGCGAAACACATGATCGCCACCGTGCGCCGCATCCGCGACGATCATCGACATCTGCTGCAGCAGGCGCGCATGACTTTCCGGATCGGCAAAAATCGGGCTGCGACTGAGCGGATCCACTTTCACGAGCACCACACACAACGGTTCGCCGCTGCTTTTGTGGCTGTCGATCTCGCGCGTAAGCAGCGCCGGAAGATAGCGCCGGTTAAGGAGGCGCGTCACCGAATCCCGCCCCAGCAGCGAACTGCTCAGCCGGGAAAACAGATCGTTCATCAGGTAGCGGATGAACTCCAGCCAGCGCTCCAGATCGAGGATGAGCTTGTCCGCCCGGCTCCCCTGCGCCTCGTCCGAGCGAAGCTGGGGAAGGACCACATCGTCGATTTCCCGCACGACGTCCCAGACCGAATCGAGCTCCGCGGTGCCATCGAAGAAGATCGCGGCCTTGTGACGGAGCCATTGGCCAAAATCCGAATCGGCAAGTTTGCCCGCCGTCACCACCCGACCGGGCACGCGCGTGGCCAGAACGAGCTTGTGCGACCACTCCGCCAGTGCCGCCCGCTGACGCTCGCGTTCGAGCGCCATGTCATGTTCCAGCGACACCACCCGGTATGCCTCTTCCTTGCGGGCGTGATCCTGGATGTTGCGCACAAAGGCCGACGTCACAAGCATGTCGGCCACCTGCAGCACTTCCTGGATATAAACCACCGCCGCCAGACGCATCTCCATGTCTGGAAAGAACGCCGGCAGACGTGCCCGGAGTTCGGCCGCGATCAGCCGCACCCCGCACTGCATCAGATCGGACGGCAGCTTGATGCGGGCATGCACCAGCCCGATCTGGACTTGCCGCGCGACCAGACCTGGCAGCATCGCTTCGTCCCGCACCGAGAAGAGCGACACCATCCAATCGTGCAGCGTCGCCTTGAGGCGGGACTCCACGAGATCGAGCTTCAGATAATCCTGAGCGCGGGCATGGGTCAGCATGTGCTCATAGAACCGCTCGATCACCTCGCCCGCCGAGCGCTCGACCAGCGCACGGACAGGCTCCCGCACGGCCTCCGGTGCGCCGCGGAACGTCTCCTGCCACAGCGCCAGCACATCCGACTTAGCCGCATCCGCGGCACCGACTCCAAAACCCGACGACATCGACGCACTCCCGTTCGCCTTCCCGAACCCACACCGGGAGCACCCATCCGCCCTCGATCAAGCACAGGCTTATGGCCTTTTATCTATGCATTTAGTTATACGTCCAGCCTATAGAACAGCCCTGGGTAATGCAACATCGCAATCCCCCACCCCTATCGCACCAAGGGACGAAGTTGCCGGTGAGGCCCTGAACAACACCCCAATGCGGCGTTATTTCCCCCGAAAAATCAACGCCCTGAGACGTTTTCCGGACACTCTCCCTTGTTTTTCAACTCAAAAAAGACTACTAAATGTAGTAGAAAAATTCTTTTATTATCACTATTGATTTTTTTAAGTATATGTTTTTAAACGATTAAAATATTTTGCTCAAATCAAGCTATCGGAGTAATCTACGCGCCGCTGAAGACATCATCCAATCCGACAACAAAAGGGTGTGAAGCCGTCCATGACCGCCACGACAAAATCCGCTAAAGCCCAACCCGCAACCGCTGCCAACCTCCTTCCCCAGGACATCTGCGACGAGGTTCTTCTGGAGAAGTACGCCAAAGGCAACGAACAGAACATTTCCGAGGTACGCCTGCGTGTCGCTCGTGCCCTGGCGGCCATTGAATCCGAAGACAAGCGCCTGTTCTGGGAAACCAAGTTCCTCGAAGCGCAGGAACGCGGCTTCGTGCCTGCCGGCCGCATCAACTCCGCCGCGGGCACCAATCTCGCCGCCACCTTGATCAACTGCTTCGTGCAGCCGGTGGGCGACTCGATCACCGAATCGGTCGATGGCCGCTGCGGCATCTACACCGCGCTGGCCCAGTCCGCCGAGACCATGCGTCGCGGCGGCGGCGTCGGCTACGACTTCTCCTCCATCCGTCCGAAGGGCGCGATGGTGCGCGGCACCCAGTCCAACGCCTCCGGCCCGGTCTCCTACATGCGGGTGTTCGACCGCTCCTGCGAAACCGTCGAATCCGCCGGCTCCCGCCGCGGCGCCCAGATGGGCGTACTGCGCTGCGACCACCCGGACATCGAGGAATTCATCCACGCCAAAGACCACGGCGATCTCACCAACTTCAACGTTTCGATTGCCGTGACCGACGCCTTCATGCACGCCGTCGAGGCCGATGGCGACGTGGAACTGGCCCACAAGGCCGAGCCCGCCACCGAATTCAAGTCCGCCGGTGCCTACCAGCGCGACGACGGCCTGTGGGTGTATCGCAAGGTGCGCGCCCGCGATCTGTGGGATCAGGTCATGCGTTCCACCTACGACCACGCGGAGCCGGGCATCCTGTTCCTCGACCGCATGAACAAGGACAACAACCTTTACTACTGCGAAACCATCGAGGCCACCAACCCCTGCGCCGAGCAACCCCTGCCGTCCTACGGCTGCTGCTGCCTGGGCTCGATCAACCTGACCCTGTACGTGAAGGACGCCTTCTCCGACAAGGCCAGCTTCGACTTCATCGGCTTCGGCAAAACGGTGGAAACCTCGATCCGCATGCTCGACAACGTACTTGAAGCCACCCACTGGCCGCTCGAACAACAGCACGCCGAAGCCCAGTCCAAGCGCCGCGTCGGCCTCGGCTTCACCGGTCTCGGCAACGCGCTGGCCATGTTGCGCCTGCGCTACGACACCGACGAAGCCCGCGCCATGGCCACCAGGATCAGCGAATTCATGCGCGATCAGTCCTACCTCGCCTCCGTCGAGCTGGCCAAGGAGCGCGGCGCCTTCCCGCTGTTCAACGCCGATCTCTACCTCTCGGGCGGCAACTTCGCCTCGCGCCTGCCCAACGAGGTCAAGGACAAGATCCGCAAGCACGGCCTGCGCAACTCCCACCTGCTGTCCATCGCCCCCACCGGCACGATCAGCCTGGCCTTCGCCGACAACGCCTCCAACGGCATCGAACCGCCGTTTTCCTACACCTACACCCGCAAAAAGCGGATGGCCGACGGCACCTTCAAGGAATACGCCGTCGAGGACTACGCGTGGCGTCTCTACCGGCACCTGGGCGGCAATGTCGCCAAGCTGCCCGACTACTTCGTCACCGCACTGGAAATCTCCGCCAAGGCCCACAAGGACATGGTCGCGGCCGTCGCCCCCTATGTGGACACCTCCATCTCCAAGACGGTGAACGTTCCCGAAGATTACCCCTACACCGATTTCGAGGATCTCTACCTCGACGCCTGGAAATCCGGCCTCAAGGGGCTCGCCACCTACCGGCCCAACAGCGTGCTCGGTTCGGTGCTGTCGGTCACGCCCAGTTCCGAGCAGAAGCAGCCGCAGGATCTGGACATCTCCGACGACACCAACCGTCGCCTGTCCATCAAGAGCCTGCCCGCCCCGGTCCTGTCGTCCCTGCGCTGGCCCGGCCGCCCCGACCTGCCGGACGGCAACGCCGCCTGGACCTACATGTTGAACACCCCGCAGGGTAACTTCGCCCTGTTCGTCGGCCACATGGACCCGACCGAAGAGAGTCCGGCCAAAGGCGCCTTCCCCTTCGAAGTCTGGGTGAATGGCGCCGACCAACCCCGCGGCCTCGGCGCCGTGGCCAAAACCCTGTCGATGGACATGCGCGCCAACGACCGCGGCTGGCTCAAGCTCAAACTCGAAACCCTCGCCAAGACGGTCGGCGAAAAGCCCTTCGAACTGCGCTTCCCGCCCCACGGCGAACAGAAGCTCATGCCGGGCGTGGTATCCGCCTTCGCCCAGGTCGTGCGCTACCGCTGCGAAAAGCTCAACGCCCTCGACGGCGGCGCCGATCTACCGAACCCGGTACTCGACAGCCTCTTCAGTCTGGCCGAACCCAAGACCGGCACCGACGGCACCCTGTCCTGGACGGTCGACATCCAGAACCCGGCCACCGGCGAAGACTTCGTCCTCGGCCTCAAGGAAATCACCCTGCCGGACGGCGTCACCCGCCCCTACTCCATGTGGCTGTCGGGCAACTACCCGCGCGCCCTGGACGGCCTGACCCGCATCCTGTCCCTCGACATGCGCGTGATGGACCCGGCCTGGATCGGCATGAAGCTGCGCAAGCTCATCGACTACCCGGAACCCCTGGGCGACTTCATGGCCTTCGTGCCGGGCACCCGCCGTCAGCAGAACTGGCCCTCCACCGTCGCCTACATGGCCGCGCTGGTGATCCACCGCTACGCCATGCTCGGTGTGCTCGACGAAGCCGGCTACCCGACCCGCGAGATGGGCATCCTCGAAGCCCCCCGCGACACCAACGAGCCCAAGCTGATGCAGGGCGCCCTGTGCAGCGAATGCGGCAACCACTCGGTGATCCGCAAGGACGGCTGCGACTTCTGCACCGCCTGCGGCGCAGTCGGCACCTGCGGCTGATCCAGCCCTGCCCATGCAAAACGGCCCCTCTCCGGAGGGGCCGTTTTCATTGAATGGCGGCAAACGGCGTGCCGCTCATACCCGATAGCCCTCCTCCCGCAGCACCTGGCTCACCGCCGGGCGCGCCAGCATGCGGCGGAAGTGGGCCGCGCAGTTGGGCGGCAGGGGCAGCTTCAGCCGGTCGGCCCAGAACTCCGTGTAGAACAGCGCCGCGTCGGCGATCGAGAAGGTGCCGGCCAGGTATTCCCGCCCGGCGAGCAGGCCATCCATCACCGCGAAGCCGTCCGCAACGATCTGCCGCCCGCGGGCCTGCACCGCGTCGTGGTCAGCCGGGTTAGGGGTGAAGCTGGCGGTGGTGAAGATCCGCGTGAAGCCCTGGCCGTGGATGGTGCCGACCGCGTGGTTCATCGCCTCCAGCACGCGCACCTCGCCCTCGGCATCGGTGGGCAGCAGCCCGCGTCGCGGGTACTGACGGGCCAGCCACCAGGCGATCGCCTGGAACTCGGTGATCGCCGTGCCATCGTTACGCACCAGGGTCGGGATGGTGCCCTTCGGGTTGATCGCCAGATAGTCGGGCTTGAGGTGGTCGCCCGCGGGCAGATTGACGATGTACGCCTCGAACACCGCGCCCACCTCCTCGAGCAGGATGTGGATGCCGGTGGAGCACGAGCCGGGGGTCATGTAGAACTTCATGGGCAAGCCTTGCAGGTGGCGGGACAAACGCCTCGTGCAAGATCGATGCCATCAGCCTGGGCCGGGCCGCGCCCGCCTGGCGCAGCCTCACGCCCTCCGGCCTTGTCGGCAAGGCGCCGAAAAGGGCTGGCGGATTGTCGTGTTCCGCCCAGGCGCCAGGGTCAACTACGGCGGCTGATCCGGCCGAGGATCGCCGCCGGGATGTCGGTGAGCGATAGCACCTTGTCCACCCCGCCCAGCTTCACGGCCTCCTTGGGCATGCCATAGACCACGCAGCTGGCTTCGTCCTGGGCCACCGTCCAGGCGCCAGCGTCGTGCATTTCCTTGAGGCCACGGGCGCCGTCGTCGCCCATCCCGGTCATGATGACGCCCACCGCGTTGCGGCCGGCAAAGCGCGCGGCAGACCGGAACAGCACATCCACCGACGGCCGGTGACGGCTCACCGGCGGGCCGTCGATCACGTCGACCACGTACTGCGCGCCGCTACGCTTGAGCAGCATGTGCCGCCCGCCCGGGGCGATGAGCACCCGGCCCGGCATCACCCGGTCGCCGTGGCGGGCCTCGCGGACCTCCACCTCGCACAGGCCATCAAGGCGCTGGGCAAAGGCGCCGGTGAACTTCTCCGGCATGTGCTGCACCACGACGATCCCCGGCGACACCCGGGGCAGCGCCCGCAGCACGGACTCCAGCGCCTGGGTGCCGCCGGTGGAGGTGCCGATAGCCACCACCGTTTCGGTGGTCTGCGCCATCGCCGAGCCCGCGGGCAGGATCGCGTCGGCTGAAAGCTTGGGCGCGACGGCGCTCGGTGCAGGGGCGCTGGGCACCAGGCGCCGCACGTTGGACCGGGCCGCGGCCTTCACCGCGCTGATGAGATCGTCGGAGCAATCGTGGAGAAACTGCTTGAGCCCCACCTTGGGCTTGGTCACCACGCACACGGCGCCGGCCGACAGGGCCTGCAGCGCCGTCTCCGAGCCATTCTCGGTGAGGGTCGAGCAAATCACCACCGGCGTGGGCCGCTCGGCCATGATCCGGCGCAGGAAGGTGATGCCGTCCATCCGCGGCATCTCCACGTCGAGGACGATCACGTCGGGCCACTGGGCCTTCATCTTCTCCAGGGCGAACACCGGGTCCACGGCGGCGCCGATCACCTCGATGCCGACATCCTCATCCAGCGTGGCGGACAGGACCTGACGGACCACCGCCGAATCGTCGACGATCATCACCTTGATGGTGGGCATGGGGAAAATCCTTTTCTGGTTGTTCTTGAAGGGCCCGGCAGCATGCCGTGCCGCATGGTCACGCGGCCGCTCCACACGTCGAAGATCAGGTGTCGGTGGCCGTAGCCTTCCATATGGGTTGCGCTGCACAGCAGGCGGTGCCGCTCCACCAGCCGCAGGGCCGCCTCCACGTTCTGGCGGCCCACCGACTTCGATGTGGCGCCGCTCACCACGCCGGGGAACATGTCGCCGCCGCCAAAGAGCCGCACCCGCACGCCGCTGGTGTCCAGCCCCGCCCGGTGGATCTCGTCGAGCAGCAGCCCGAAGGCCTCATCGCCGTAGCGCCCGTCGGGCCTGCGGCCGTGGCGCTCGCCGCGGGTGGGCAGCATGAAGTGGCACATGCCACCCACCCGCGCCCCGGGATGCCAGAACACCGCCGACACGCAGGAGCCGAGCACGGTGCGGATGCGCGTGTGCTTGTCGCCGAAGTACCATTCGCCCGGCTGCAGGAAGATCTCGACGACCCCGTCGGGCATGCGCATGGGTTCAGGCCGCCGGCTTGCGGTAGATCGACGGACGGACGGTCTTCAGCGCATCGGAGATGCCGTTGAGGTTCTCCGAATGGCTGAGCATGAAATAGCCCCCCGGCCGCAGCAGCGGCAGGATGCGCCGGATCACCTGACGCTTGGTCTCCAGGTCGAAATAGATCATCACGTTGCGCAGGAAGATCACGTCGAACTGGCCGATGTCCGGCAAGGCGGCGTTCAGGTTGATCTGGCGGAAGTTGATGCGCCCGCGCAGTTCGGGCTTCATCATGAAAGTGCCGTCCTGGCTGCCGATGCCCTTCAGGCAGTACTTCGCCAGCAGCGGCCGGGGGATGCCCGCCGCGTCGTCCATCGGGTAACGCCCCTCCCGCGCATGGGCCAGCACGCGGGTGGAGAGGTCCGACGCGACGATTTCCCACGGGCGCCCCGCCAGCACCTCGGCCATCACCATGGCGATGGTGTAGGGCTCCTCGCCGCTGGAGCAGGCGCCGCTCCACACCCGCACCGTACTCTGCCCCTTCAGCTCGGGCAGCGCGTGGCTGCGCAGGAAGTCGAAATGCTTTGGCTCGCGGAAGAAGTAGGTTTCGTTGGTGGTCAGCAGATCCACCGCGATCTGACGCTCATCGGCATCGGCCTGCACCCGCTTCAGGTAGCTGCCGTAGCCGTCCAGATCCAGCTGGCGCAGCCGGCGGGCCAGCCGCCCGGCCACCAGCTGCTTCTTGGCGTCGGACAGGCTGATCCCGGCCAGCGAGTACATCATCGCGCGGAACTGGGCGAACTCCCGATCCGTCAGCTGGCCCTGCAGACCCATGACGTGGCCCCGGACGGCGGTCGTCGTCATGGCTTCAGACCACCACGCTGCTGGCAAGACGCGGCAAGGCGCCGGCGTCCACCGGCTGCCCGTGCCGCGACAGCTCGTCGAGCGCCGACAGCTCGTCCGTGGACAGCACCGCCTCCACGTTGAGCAGGATCACGAAGCCACCGCCCACCTTGCCCATGCCGCGGATGAAATCCGCCCGGATGCGCGCGCCAAAGGCCGGCGGCGGCTCGATCTCGCCGGGTGGGATCTCCAGCACCTCGCTCACCGTATCCACCACGATGCCCAGCACCTGGCACTCGTCGCTGCCGCTCATCTCGATGATGACGATACAGGTGCGCCGGGTGACCTCGGTGGGCTGGCCGCCGAAGCGCGCCTTCAGGTCGATCACCGGCACCACCGCGCCGCGCAGGTTGATGACGCCGCGGATGCTCCTCGGCATCATCGGCACGGTGGTCACCTGACCGTACTCGATGATCTCCTTCACGCTGAGGGTCTCGACGGCGTACATCTCGCCGCCCAGGGTGAAGGTCAGGTACTGGCGGGGCTCCAAGGCCACCGCCGGCAGGTCTTTCCTGGCAAGCGTGGCCATCGCTCAGCCCTCGAACTGGACAAACTCGGTTTCAAAGATCGGCGCCCGGCCCGACTGGCGACGGCTCTCGGCACGGCTGGCGGCCTCGGCGCGGGCGGGCCGTGCCCGATGGCCGCTGGCAAGCTTGAAGTAGGCCATCGCCTTGCTCAGCTGCTCGGCCTGGGCGCTCATCTCTTCGGCGGTGGCCGCGAGCTCCTCGGAGGCCGAGGCGTTCTGCTGGGTGGTCTGGGAGAGCTGGGCCATCGCCGAGTTGATCTGGCCGACGCCGGAGCTCTGCTCGTCCGACGCGGAGGCGATCTCCTGGACCAGATCGGAGGTCTTGGTGATGCTCGGGATGATCCCTTCGAACAGCGTCCCGGCCCGTTCGGCCAGGGCCACGCTGCTCTTGGCGGTCTCGGAGATCTCCTGGGCCGCCACCTGGCTGCGCTCGGCCAGCTTGCGCACCTCGGCCGCCACCACCGCAAAACCCTTGCCGTGCTCGCCGGCCCGGGCCGCCTCGATGGCCGCATTGAGGGCCAGCAGATTGGTCTGGTAGGCGATGTCGTCGACGATGCCGATCTTGTCGGCGATGCTCTTCATGGCCTCGACGGTGGAGCGCACAGCCTCGCCGCCTTCGATCGCCTCCTTGGCCGCCTTGGCCGCCATGCTGTCGGTGAGGGTGGCGTTCTCGCTGTTCTGGGTAACGGACGCCGACATCTGCTCCATCGACGCCGAGGTCTCCTCGACGCTCGCTGCCTGCTCGCTGGACGACTGGGACAGGCTCTGGGCGGTGGCGCTCACCTCTTCCGACGCGCTGGAGAGCGAATCGGCCGAGCTGCGCACTTCGGTGATGATGGACGTGAGCCGCTCGTTCATGATCTTCACGTTGTAGAGCAGGCTGGTCGTGTCGCCGGCCTTGGTGTCGACGGTCAGCGTCATGTCGCCTTCGGCGATCTTCGACACCACCTGGGCCGCGTAACCCGGCTCGCCGCCCAGCTGCTGCATCAGGCTGCGGGTGATCAGCACACCGATGAGCGACACCGCGACCAGCGTGGCCGCGCCAATCCCGATCGCCACCCAGCGGGCGCTGGCGATGCTGTGGGCGGCGTCCTCGGCGGTCTTCCTGCCCAGCTCGGCGTTGTACTGGCGGTGCTCCTCGAAGGCGTCCCACAGGCGGGCCATCGTGGCCTGGTTGGCCATCAGCAGATCCCGCGCCTCTTCCATCTTGTTCACCCGCGAGAGCACATAGACCCGATCGCGAAGCTGGTCGAACTCGGCCAGCGCAGCCCGGTCGGCGGCCAGCAGGCTCTTGTCCTTCTCGTCACTGAGGAGGCCTTCGTACTTCTTCAGGGCTTCGTCGATCTTGCGGTGGTTGGCGGCGATCTTCTCTTCGAGGCCGGTCATCACCGCCGTGTCGGACGCGGCGATGTGCTGCCACAGCTGGGTGCGGGCGGCAGCCATCGGTGCGAACGCCGCGTCCAGCGTGAGGACGCTGGGCACCACGATCTCATTGGCGTAGTTGGTGGTTTCATAGACCCGGCTCATCTGGGTCAGGCCGACGATGGCCAGAAGGATGATCCCGAACGCAGCGGACAGGATCAGGGACAGCATTTTCTTGCTGACGGTCATGACGATTCTCCAAGTGGTGGCCGACGGATCAAACCGGCGACAGGGTGGAATACAGGTGACGGGAAACGGGTTGGCGCTCGGTCACCTGCCGAACCAGCCCAGGAACATCAAGGATCAGGGCAACTTCTCCGCTGCCCAGAATGGTGGAACCGCCGATGCAGCGGATATGACTGAAGACCTTGCCGAGGGGCTTGATGACGGTCTGGAACTCGCCGAAGAGCTGATCCACCACCAGCCCGGCGCGCTCCCCGGCGTACTGCACCACCACCACGTTCTCGCGGCGGGGCGCTTCGCCCGGGATGTCGAACAGATCGCGCAGGCGCACGAAAGGCAGCACCTCGCCGCGCAGGTTGAGGTAGCTCGCGCCCTGCTCGGGCTTGTCCTTTTCGGGCAGCTCGATGCACTCCAGCACCTGCTCCAGGGGCACCACGTAGGACGCGCTGCCGGCCCCGATGAGAAAGCCGTCGATGATGGCCAGTGTCAGCGGCAGGCGCAGGCGCACCGTGGTGCCCTGCCCTTCCACGCTGTCCAGATCCACCGTGCCGCGCAGCGCCAGGATGTTGCGCTTGACCACATCCATCCCCACGCCACGCCCCGAAAGGTTGCTGACCTGGGTCGCGGTGGAGAAGCCGGGCTCGAAGACGAGGCCGAAGATCTCCTTGTCCGACAACACCTGGCCTTCGCTCACCAGCCCGCGCTCGACCGCCTTCTGCAGGATGCGCTCCTTGCGCAGCCCGCCACCGTCGTCGCTCACCTCGATGACGATGCTCCCCGACTCGTGATAGGCGTTCAGGCTGAGCCGGCCCTGCCGCGGCTTGCCGCGGGCGGCGCGCACGTCGGCCGGCTCGATGCCGTGGTCCAGGGCGTTGCGCACGATATGGGTGAGCGGATCGCCGATCTTCTCGACGACGGTCTTGTCCAGCTCGGTTTCGCCGCCGCGGATGTCGAGCTGGATGTCCTTGCCCAGCTCGGCGGCCACGTCCCGGACGACCCGGCGAAAGCGGCTGAAGGTGGCGCCGATCTGCACCATGCGCAGGTTGAGCGCCGAATCGCGCACGTCCTCCACCAGCCGCGACAGCACGCCGGTGGCTTCCACCAGCTCGGGCACCTTGACCCGCCGGGCCACCAGCTGAGCGCCAGCCCCGGCGATGATGAGCTCGCCCACCAGGTTGATGAGCTGGTCGAGCTTGGCGGCATCCACCCGGATCAGGGTCGGCTCGCCAGCCCGGGCCTTCCGGGCCTCCTGCTGGTGATCGAGGGCCGCATCCACCAGCGGCGCATCCACCAGTTGCTGCTCGACGAGCACCTCGCCGATCAGCGGGGGGATTTCACCGGTGATCTGGCAGGCGTCGGCGCGGGCCTCCTGGGTGCGCAGGGCCAGGGCCAGCTCGTCGGCGGTGAGCGACCCGCAGCGGACGAGCATCTCGCCCAGCAGCAGATTGTCTTCCGGCAGGTCGCGGAACAACGCCCGGTAGTCGTCCAGCGGGCCGTAAGGCGGGATGATCCGCACCAGGCTGTCCTCCCGCACGAAATCGAAAGCGCCATTCACCGTGGCGGCGTCGGCCTGGCTGGCAAAGCTGAGGTCGAAGCCGAGGTAGCAGGTTTCCGGATCAAGGGCCGACAGGGGCGGAACGCCACCGATCACGGTCTCGAGGCTGACGATCTCTCCGAGGGTGCCCAGGTAGTTCAGGATCGACAGCGGGTCCATGCCGTTACGCAGCAGGTCGGCACCCGGCCGCATCGACACGTGCCACAGGCCGCTGGCCACGGAGCCCGCATCCGGCACCGACGGCAGCCTGGCGACGGCGGCTCCGGTGGCTTCGGAAAGCTCGGACTGCGCCACCGGGCTGGCACCCCGGTCGAGGACCGCCTGCAGCCGGGCGGTAAGCGCCGTGCTCCGGGCGGTGATCGCGTCGTCTGGCGCCTCACCGGCGGCCAGGCCGTCGATCAACGCGCCCAGCTGGTCGCAGACTTCCAGAAACAGCGCCCCGAAAGCCGGCTCGAAGGCGAGCTGGTGGGCGCGGATCCGATCAAGCACGCTCTCCGCCACGTGGGTGAAGGCCACGATGTGGTCCAGCGAGAACAGCCCCGCCGAGCCCTTGATGGTGTGCGCGGCGCGAAAGATCGCGTTGATGGTTTCGGGGTCGTCGGCGTTGCCCTCGACTTCCAGCAGCGCATCTTCCATCTGCTGGAGCAGTTCGCGGCTCTCGGCGATGAAGGTCTGGAGCGGATCTTCGAAATGGTCGGTCATGGTCGGCAGCTCCGCGTGTCAGGCCTGAGCAGCCGGCTCGAGCTCGAAGAATCTAAGCAGGCGACAGAACTCGAACGCCTCCAGAACCCGCTTGCTGGCGGCGCGCACATTGAAGCCCCGGTCGCCGTCGGCCGCCTCCAGGCGCAGCGACACCAGCAGCTGGATGCCCGCCGCGTCGATGTCGCTGACGCCCGACAGGTCAAGCTCCACATCACCCGGCGCGGCCAGCGCGGCCAGCAGCTCGTCACGCCATTCGCGGGCGGTGTAGATGGTCATCTCGCCAGTAATCACGACATGGCTGCTGCCAAGGTTCTTGTGATCGGATGCGTTCATGGTGTTCTCTCCTCCGGCAGGCGGATTCAGGGCAGGACCAGCTTGGCAACCGCGCCGAGCATCTGCTGCGGCTGGAAGGGCTTCACCACCCACGCCTTGGCGCCGGCCGCCTGGCCCTCGCGCTTCTTGTCCTCGCCGGCCTCGGTGGTGAGCATGATCACCGGCGTGAAGCGGTAGGCCGGAAGCTGCTTGACCGCCTTCACGAAGCTGATGCCGTCCATGTTCGGCATGTTCACGTCGCTGATGATGAGATGCACCTTGCGGCCGTCCAGCTTGCCCAGGGCGTCCCGCCCGTCGCAGCCTTCCAGCACTTCGTAGCCTGCCCCGCGCAGCGCGATGGCGACGACCTGACGCAGGGACGCCGAGTCATCCACGATGAGGATGGTCTTTGCCATGTGTGTTTCCTTAAAAGAATGTGATGCCTGCTGCATCCTGGGCACGGGCCGCAGCCTCGCCCCGATGCAGGGAATGTTGTTCGGGTGTGGTGTAGGCGCGGGCCATCTCCACCATCCACATCCCGACGTCGATCGGTTGCGGGGCGATGCCGGATTGCTGGTCCGCACGCACACCGGCGAGGTGCCCCTTGAGCCGTCCCATGTCGGACTCCACATGCCCGAGCACCTGACTGACCCGATCCTGGAACTGCAGCGCCACGAGCACCTCGCCGATCTCGCCTGCCACCATCTGCCCCTCGACAGTCAACGACTGGGAGGCATCGACCAACTTTCCGGCTGCCGTGCGCAGGCGCTGTACCACCTGACCGATCTGCTGGCCGGATTCGCTCACCAGCAGCTGATCGTCCCGGGCGTTGCGCTCGGAGACCGACAACACCTCGTGGATCGCCCGCGTCGCTGAACTCACTGTCTCGCCGATCTTCCTGCCGGTATCGCCGGACGACGAAGACAGCTTGCGCACCTCGTCCGCCACCACCGCGAAACCTCGCCCCGCCTCGCCGGCCCGCGCTGCCTCGATGGCGGCGTTGAGCGCCAGCAGGTTGGTCTGCTTGGCCACGTCTGCCACCTCGCCCGCCATCTGCTGCAGCGATTCGGTGATGCTGGCCAGCTGTGCCACCTGCTCGAGCAGCACCTCCTTGTGCGAGAGCGCATCCCGCAGGGCGGCAACAATCGTGTCGAGCTCCGTCTCGCTCATGTTGAGCAGTGCCACCAGATCCTCTCCGCTCGCCTCGCGTGACGTGGCCACCGCGGTCTCGACCCGCGTGGAGATGCCCGCAAAGCGGTTGGACAGCGCCGTGATGGCGTCTTCCGTCTGCTGACGGGCCTGAGCCACCTGGCCGCTCCACACGGGCAGCACTTCCTCGCACAGCGTGTCGAGACCTTCCACTGGCGCCAGCACCGATTCCTGAGCCCGCAGCACATCGGCAAGCCGGGCCTCCGCCGCATTCAGCGCCAGCCAGTGGCGACGGGCTTGATGGCCACCGAGCAGCGCCACCGCGATCCACTGCAGCGCCGCGAGCGCCAGCACCTCCGGCCGCAGGCCCCCCAACACAACGAACAGCCCCGCACTCAATCCGCCCAGACCGATCCAAGCCCACGGCAGACCGGGCCTTGCAACATTTGCCGCCTGCTCCCGGGCAATCCCTTGCGCCTGCATGTACGACTCCATCACCGCCCCTCCTCCAGACTCTGCCCAGCCCGTTCGTTTTCCCGACGCCAATTGCGCAGAAAAGCCCGCACCATGACCGTCAGCTCCGAGCTGTCGAGCGGGGTTCCCACAATCACCACCTCGTCCGGCAGACGCTGGCGCACCCCCACCTTGTCCGCCTCCGACGCCACCAGCACCACCACCAGCATCGCGCGATCCCTGGCGTGGGTAATCAGCGCGTTGATCATCCGGAAGAAGTCCAGTCCGGTGACCCCCAGATCCGTGATCAGCACCTTGGGCGCCATCTCGCCCATGCGGATCAGCCCTTCAAACCCATCCCCCACGCCAACCACGACACAGTCGGACAGCACCTCTTCCAGCCGGCGCTGCAAGGCCTGCCGCTCCTGCGGGTTCTCGCGAAGCACGAGTACGCCGAAGGGCGCATGGCGGGTCATGCCGGCCCGCTGCTGCTCATCGAGCAACCGTCCGACCGAACCCATCAGAATCCGGCGATGCCCGCCCGGCGTCTTCCAAGCCTGCAACCGGCCGTCCTCGACCCATAGCTGGGCCGTTCGCACACTGATGCCAAGCAAGCGGGCCGCTTCGCGGGTGGAACATGTCTGGGCGGAGAGAGCGTCTGTGGTCATAATCCTTACCTGTTTTATCGATATTATCATTTTTATTGTTTTAATCAATATTTTGTCGCATTTAACGTTTTTATGTTTTAGCGCAACCGCCGGCAGAACCGTAAAAGGGCGCATATATCGCGGTCAATTCAACTTTCTCTATATTTTTCAGTACTATGCAAAGCCACGCCGATCGGTACGACAATCTGACCCCAGGTGTCAGAATCCTGTTTCACAATCCAAGCCGGGGAAAGAGGAATCATTTTTGTTGTTTTTGTTATTAAAATCTTTTGTTTTTAGCGAATATCCCCCTCATCACAGCGAGGTCGCACTGCCCACCTTGGGTACTAAAGGGCAACTGAAGCCTTGAAGGAGAAAATCTGAAGAAAGAAAAAGCCCCTGGCCGGCATTCCGGACAGGGGCTTTGGGGATCACTCATGCGCACCGGCAGCTAACCGGCGGAAAGACAGTTCAACTCACAACGTCAACGAATGCGGCGCGCGGACCGACAGCACGGCATGCAGGAACAACGAACGGGGAACAGCTTCACCAGTCGGCACAACCGCCACCAGAGAAGCCACTGAGCTTGCGTCCGCCCGGGCTCATGGGCCCCCGGAGGCCGACAAGCCTACGGGTTGCGCCAAGGTCGTGCGCTTGTGTTTCTGGAGCAGGCCCCAGACGAGGGCGGCCAGTTCATGTCCGTCAAACGGCGGTTCCACCAGCACCACATCCCCGGGCAGGCGGGCGCTCACCGCAGCCCTGTCAACGCCTGATGCCAGAAGAACCACGACCACCATCGGGTGCTCCCGGACATCGTCGAGCAACGAATGAATCATCTGAAAGAAATCAAGGCCCGTGACCCCCAGATCCGTGATCAGAACATCCGGCCTGATCTCGCCGATTCGGATCAACCCTTCGAAGCCACTCGACACCGCCGCGACTGTGCAGTCGGGGAGCAGGCTGCCCAGCAACGCCTGCAGCGCGCGCCGATCCCGGGTGTTTTCCTTGAGGATCAGCACACTTGAAGCATCGGGCCCGGATGTCGCACCTGCGCGACGCTGCTCGTCCACCAGCCGCTCGACCGACTCGACCAGGATGCGCCGATGCCCTCCGGGCGTTTTCCAGGCACGGAGCCGCCCATCCTCGACCCACAGCTGGGCCGTGCGGACGCTGACCCCGAGCAAGCGAGCAGCCTCGCGGGTGGAACAGGTCAGGGACGTCGAGGGGACTGGGTTCATGGGGGCGGACTGTTGTTTTCGTTATTATCGATTTTTATGTTTATTTGCGCAAATACGGCTATTTCACGCACATTCAACAAATACACAACTCAGCCATCGCCCCTCCGCCACACATCCGTACGCCGTGTCGTCCAGTCTGTCGGGAGCGCCCAAGAAAAAACCCCGCGCCCAGCAATGCCGGGACGCGGGGTTTGAATGCAGCAGCGCCTTAGGGCGCAGCAGCAGGTCTTACATCTCGACGGTATCGGCCACTTCAACGAAGGACGGGATCTGGTCGAAGTTCATGTAGCGGTAGATGTCGGCAGCCTTGGCGTTCACCACCTTGATGTTCTCCATGTACTCGGCCACGGTCGGGATCTTGCCGAGCAGCGCGCACATCGCGGACAGTTCGGCGGAACCCAGATACACGCGGGTGTCGATGCCGAGACGGTTCGGGAAGTTACGGGTGGAGGTGGACATGGCGGTCGAGCCCTTGCGGATCTGCGCCTGGTTGCCCATGCACAGGGAGCAGCCCGGCATTTCCATACGGGCGCCAGCCTTGCCGAGGACGCTGTAGTAGCCTTCTTCGGTCAGGATCAGGGCGTCCATCTTGGTCGGCGGGGCGATCCACAGACGGGTCGGGATGTCGGACCGGCCATCGAGCACCTTGCCGGCAGCACGGAAGTGACCGATGTTGGTCATGCACGAGCCGATGAACACTTCGTCGATCTTGTCGCCGGCGACTTCGGACAGCACCTTCACATCATCCGGGTCGTTCGGGCAGGCAACGATCGGCTCCTTGACGTCGGCCAGATCGATCTCGATCACGGCGGCGTACTGGGCGTTGGCGTCGCCCTTGAGCAGGACGCCGTTGGCGATCCAGTCTTCCATGGCGTTGATGCGGCGCTTCAGGGTGCGGGCATCTTCGTAGCCTTCGGCGATCATCCACTTCATCAGGGTGATGTTCGAACGCATGTACTCGACGATCGGCTCCTTGTTCAGGGCGATCGCGCAAGCGGCGGCGGAACGCTCGGCGGCGGCGTCGGACAGTTCGAAGGCCTGTTCGACCTTCAGATCCGGCAGACCTTCGATTTCGAGGATGCGGCCGGAGAAGACGTTCTTCTTGCCCTTCTTCTCGACGGTCAGGAGGCCGGCCTTGATGGCGTACAGCGGGATCGCGTTGACCAGGTCACGCAGGGTGATGCCCGGCTGCATCTGGCCCTTGAAGCGGACCAGCACGGATTCCGGCATGTCGAGCGGCATGACGCCGGTGGCGGCAGCAAAGGCGACCAGACCGGAACCGGCCGGGAAGGAGATGCCGATCGGGAAGCGGGTGTGGGAGTCACCACCGGTGCCGACGGTGTCCGGCAGCAGCAGGCGGTTCAGCCAGGAGTGGATCACGCCGTCGCCCGGACGCAGCGCAACACCGCCACGGGTGGAGATGAAGGACGGCAGCTCGCGGTGCATCTTGACGTCCACCAGCTTCGGGTAGGCGGCGGTGTGGCAGAAGGACTGCATCACCAGATCGGCGGAGAAGCCGAGGCAGGCCAGATCCTTCAGCTCGTCGCGGGTCATCGGGCCAGTGGTGTCCTGGGAGCCGACGGTGGTCATCTTGGGCTCGCAGTAGGTGCCCGGCAGGATGCCCTTGCCTTCCGGCAGGCCACAGGCGCGGCCGACCATCTTCTGGGCCAGGGAGTAGCCGGTGCCGGCGTCGGCCGGGTTCTGCGGCAGGCGGAACAGGGTGGAGACCGGCAGGCCGAGGAATTCGCGGGCCTTGGTGGTCAGGCCACGACCGATGATCAGCGGGATACGGCCACCAGCGCGGACTTCGTCGAGGATGACGAGGGTCTTGAGCTGGGATTCGGCGATCACGGCACCGTTCTTGGTGGCGGTGACCTTGCCGGTGGCGCCATCAACCTTCAGTTCGATCTCGTCGCCCATGTCCATCTGGCCGGCGTCGATTTCGATCGGCAGCGCGCCGGCATCTTCCATGGTGTTGAAGAAGATCGGGGCGATCTTGGAGCCCAGGCAGACGCCGCCAAAGCGCTTGTTCGGGACGAAGGGGATGTCTTCGCCGGTGAACCACAGCACGGAGTTGGTGGCGGACTTGCGGGAGGAACCGGTACCGACCACGTCACCGACGTAGGCGATCAGGTTGCCCTTGGCAGCCAGGGCTTCGAGCTGCTTGATCGGGCCACGGGAGCCCGGCTCGTCGGCTTCGATACCCGGACGCGGGTTCTTCAGCATGGCCAGGGCGTGCAGCGGGATGTCGGGGCGGGACCAGGCGTCCGGCGCGGGCGACAGGTCGTCGGTGTTGGTTTCGCCGGTGACCTTGAAGACGGTGAGCTTCTGGGAGGCCGGAACTTCCGGACGGGAGGTGAACCACTCGGCATCGGCCCAGGACTGGATCACGGCCTTGGCGTTGGCGTTGCCGCCCTTGGCCAGTTCGGCGACGTCGTGGAAGTAGTCGAAGACCAGCAGGGTCTTCTTGAGGCCTTCGGCGGCGGGGGCGCCACATTCGGCGTCGCCCAGCAGGTCGATCAGCGGCTTGACGTTGTAGCCGCCGAGCATGGTGCCCAGCAGTTCGGTGGCCTTGACCTTGGAAACCAGACCACAGGCCACTTCGCCCTTGGCGACCTTGGCCAGGAACTCGGCCTTGACCTTGGCGGCGTCATCCACGCCGGCGGGGACGCGGTAAGTCAGCAGATCTACCAGGAAAGCTTCTTCGCCGGCCGGCGGATTCTGCAGCAGTTCGACCAGAGCCTGGGTTTGCTGCTTCGACAGGGGCAGCGGCGGGATGCCGAGGGCGGCACGCTCGGCAACGTGCTGGCGGTAGGCTTCAAGCATGGGTAGATCCTTCCTAGACGATGGTTACATTACGGTGATGCTGTCTTGCGCGTTGGGCCGGGAAAACCCCGGGGCGCGTCTCCCTCACAGACCGGCCTTTGGTTTTTATAAGGCAGAGCCAAGTCTTATATATATTATATTTTAAAACTACCTCGATTGTGCGAACGCACAATCCAATTTTTCCAGCAAGTTCAACGGCTCCCGCACCATGCCGGTGCGTGCATCAGGCCTGGAGCACGCGCTCGACGGCGCCCAGCGTGATCGGCTTGATCAGCAGATCATCAAAACCCGCATCAATGAGCCGCTGCCTCTCTTCCGGGAGCGCATGGGCAGTATAGGCGATGACGCGCAGGCCGCCGAATCGGCTGTCGGCGCGGATGCGCGCGAGCACCTCTTCACCCGACATGCCGGGCATGCTGATATCCAGGAGCACGATGCTGAAGGGCTCGGCATCCAGCTTGGCAAGCGCGTCCGGGCCATCCTCGGCCTGATCCGTGGTGTACCCGAGGCGGCTCACGAATGCGATCGCGAGGCGTCGGTTGATCACGTTGTCGTCTACAACGAGAACCCTTTTCAGGGAGGAGGACGAATCGCTCATGGAAAGTGCCTATCGGGACTGCGGGAGGGTGATCGGAAGGAACAGGGTGAATGTGGAGCCAACGCCCATGGTCGACTGCACGACAAGGTCGCCGCCCAGCAGGTGCGCGAGCTCCCGCGCCAGGGCAAGACCAAGGCCGGTGCCACCGTGGTCACGGGTCAGGAATTGATCCAACTGGCGGAATCTCTCGAAAATGACGTCCTGTGCCTCGGGCGGGATGCCCGGCCCGGTGTCGGAGACGGCAAAGGCAACCCGCTCGCCGTCCAGTGTCACGCGAAGGCCAATCCTGCCATTCTCTGTGAACTTGATCGCGTTGTTCAAGAGATTATTGAGAATCTGTCTTACCCGCTGAATGTCCATCGACAGTGACTCGGGCAGGTTGTCGGCCAGTTCGAGCTCGAGGGACAGCCCCTTGGCCTGCGCATGGGGGCGGTGGGCGCCAACAAGTTCGCGGGCAAGGCCGACCAGACCGTGGTTCGTCGACTTCAATTCGAGCCGCCCGGCCTCGATCTTCGCGAGGTCGAGCAGATCATTGACGATGTCCAGCAGGTGCTGGCCCGAGGACTGGATCGTGGTGGCGTACTCCAGATGGACCGGATCGGCCAGTTCGAGCTGCAGCAGTTCCGAATAGCCGAGGATGCCGTTGAGCGGCGTGCGCAGTTCGTGGGACATGCTGGCGAGGAAATCCGACTTGAGCTTGTTGGCCTCCTCCGCCCGGGTCCGGGCCTCTTCCGAGCGCTTGAACGATTCCTGCACCTCATCGGCCATGCTGTTGAACGACTGGGCCAGTTGCCCCATCTCGTCGTCGGTCTGCACCTTCAGGCGATAGGACAACTCGCCCGCCTGGAAGCGCCCGAGGCCACCGATCATGGTGGTGATCCGGCGCGTGATGAACTGGGCCATCCAGATCGCCACGACGATCACCAGCGCCACCATCAGCAGCGTGGATAGCGTGAGCGCCCCGGCAGTCTGGGTCAGGTTCTCGGCGATGCCGTCCTGCAGCCCCTGGCGCTGGGCGAGGAGCGACTTGTCCATCTCGGCGATGCTCTGCCCGATGCGCTTGGCCGATTCGGTCGCCGCCCGGTGGAAGTCATCCACGTTGGCGCCGATGGTGACGATGCCGAAACCGCGCGGGGATTGGGCGTACTGGCCGGTGTAATACGGGATCGCCGCCGCGGTGGTCAGTTTCCAGAGGCCCGAGAAGAAGATCGCGAACGAGCCCGAGCCGCCCTTTTCGGTGAGCTGGTTCCAGCCCGCACACTGGGGCGAGAAGTTGAGGTAGCGACAGTCGAGCCCCACGGTGCCGGCCTTGATCAGCGCCACCGCCGGCTTCTTCTTGAGCGACTGCTCGTCGAAGGGTTTGACCATCTCGAGGAAGTCCCGTGACGACTTGCCCGACGCCTGCCAGGCTTCGTAGAGCGACTGGTCCAGCCACGGCGTCACCGGCTCGCCGGTGGCCGGATCGTAACCGGGGATGAAGTAATCCCGCGGGTGCGAGATCGCGCGGCTGCGGTGATCCCACATGAAGGCGTAGTTGCCGACGATGGCGTCGTTGATCGGGGTGTAGCGCGAATCGGTCGGGCTGATGTGGTCGGTGAACTCGCGGATGTGGTCGTGGTCGAGGGCGAGGGTCACGTAGCCGACGATCTTGCCGCCCCGCTGGACCGGCGTCGCCCACCGCACGATGCCGCGGAAGCGCTTGCCCACGGGGTTCTCGGTGCCCGCGTAGGCCGACTCCTCGGGCTTGAACTCGATGCCCGCCTTCTTGGCACTGGCCGGCAGATACGCGCCCACCACCTTGCTGCCCACGTAGGCGCCGATCACGTCCGAGACGAAGATCTCGCCCGGCTTGAGCTTCTTCAGCTCGGGCCAGTAGCGCTCGGCCTTCAGGAAGGTGTGGAGCGGATTGCTCACGTCACGCAGTTCGCCCGGCATGAGATCGCCGGTCACCACCTTCACCCGTTCCCTGCCCTGCAGGTCGACGAAGCTCATCTCCACAAACAGCGGGCGGGGTTCCGCGTGACCAATGTACTCGGGCGGACGGGCGCTGAACGCCTTCGCGTTGTCGGCCAGCGCCTGGCGGGGGTCGGCTGCCAGCGCCTCATCCCATTCATCCGAAGCCGCGGGCTCCCAGCGGGTGCCGTCCTCGGCCAGCTGCCACTGCCCGTGGCGATGGACTGGCCGCAGCCGATACAGCAGGAAGTTGCGGTACGCGCCTTCGGAAGGCTCGATCAGGGATGCCTGGCGGATATCCGAATCCCGGTCATACAGAAAGCTTGCCACCGCCCGCGCAGTGTCGGTGGTGAGCCGCTCGATGGCGACCCTCGCCCGGTCGTCCAGGGCCTTGATCGAATCGTTGGTGGCGCCTTCGCCCACCTGTTTGACCGTCGCCAGCATCGACTCGGCCATTGCGCTCGCCCTGGCGCTCACCGTATCCCCGAGCCGCTGGGCCATCCCCCAGGCCAGCAGCGCCAGCAACAGCAACGGGAGCACCTTGATGACCACGAAGATCGCGATCAGCTTGCCCCGAATACCCATTCCCCGACTTTTCAATCCCATGCCTCCACCTCGCACCGTCCGGCCGGGCAAACCACGCCCCGACTTCCAGCAACCGGAATGCTGATTATCTGCCCAAGATCGTTGACCTTGTCTCTAACGGCACCCATGCCGGAATCTCAAGGAATGGCATCGCGATTGCTTGCAGAGCCCACCCGCCTCATTCCAGAATGCCGCCTCCTGCTCCAACCGCTGCCCACCCATGGCCCATCCCTGCCCCTGCGGCAAGCCCGCCGAATATGCCGCCTGTTGTGGCCGGCACCTCGACCACGGCGAACCGGCGCCCACCGCCGAGGCGCTGATGCGCTCGCGCTACACCGCCTTCACCCTCGGCCGGGACGACTACCTGCTGGCCACCTGGCATCCCGATTTCCGTCCGTCCGCCCTGAACCTTGCCGACGATCCGCCCACCAAGTGGCTGGGCCTCGCGGTGAAGCGCTTCGAGCAGACCGACGAGACCCATGCGGTGGTGGAATTCGTGGCCCGCTACAAGATCGGCGGCCGCGCCCACCGCCTGCACGAAACCAGTCGCTTCGTCCGCGAGGATGGCCACTGGCTGTACCTGGATGGCGACATCCACCCAAACTGAAAAAAACTCAAGGAGACACACCCATGAAGCTCTACTACTCCCCCGGCGCCTGCTCCCTCTCGCCCCACATCGTGCTGCGCGAGGCCGGTTTCGACGTCACCCTCGAAAAGGTGAACCTGCGCACCAAGGAGACCGAGACCGGCGCCAACTACGCCGCCATCAACCCCAAGGGCTACGTGCCGGCACTGCAGCTGGATGGTGGCGAACTGCTCACCGAAGGCCCGGCCATCGTTCAATACGTGGCCGACCTGGTGTCCGAGAAGAAGCTCGCCCCGCCCGCCGGCACCCTCGCCCGGGCCCGACTGCAGGAATGGCTGACCTTCATCGGCACCGAACTCCACAAGAGCTTCAGCCCACTGTTCAACCCGGCCGCCAGCGACGACATGCGCGAAGCTGCCCGGGCCAACCTGGCCCGCCGCTTTCCGATCGCCGCCGCGGCCCTCGACGCCAAGCCTTATCTGCTGGGCGACGAATTCTCGGTGGCCGACGCGTACCTCTTCACGGTGCTGGGCTGGGCGGGACTGGTGAACGTGGATCTCAGCCCGTGGCCGAGCCTCGGCGCCTTTGCCGAACGCATCAAGGCCCGCCCCGCCGTTCAGGCGGCGCTCAAGGCCGAAGGGCTGTTGAAGTAAGAGGCTGGAAGACGATCAGCCGGCGGCGACCAGTTCGATGGTCTCGCCGGCAAAGTCGATGCGCTGCCCCGGGCGCAGCTTGGCCCGCTTGCGATTCTCGATTTCCCCATCCACGAAAACCGCACCGTCGGCGACGCGCTGCTTGGCTTCGCCGCCCGAGCCGCACAGGCCCGAGGCCTTCAGCAGTTGGTCGAGCTGGATGAATTCGCCTTCGACGGGGAAACGGATGGTCATGGTGGCGGGCTCCGGGCAGATGCCGAAAGATGTGAGGAGCGGCGGATTGTGTCAGACCCGACCCAATCCGCCAATCCGGGCCGCCCGCCGGCAGCCCTTCAAACGCCAGAATCAGGCCGGAATGCGCAGCACCTGACCCGGGTAGATCTTGTCCGGGTGGCCGAGCATCGGCTTGTTGGCCTCGAAGATCTTCATGTAGGCGTTGGCATTGCCATAGAACGCCTTGGCGATGGCCGACAGGGTGTCGCCCCGCACCACGGTATGGAACTGGGCCGGCGGCTCGGGGTTGGTCACGGCAAGCTGGTCGTCCACCTTGTCCACGCCATCCACGTTGCCGCAGCACAGCAGCACTTTCTCCTTGGTGGTCTGATCAAGCACGGTGCCGGCCACGGTCACCGTGCTGCTGGCGCCGTCAAAGCTCACCGCCAGCCCGCTGGTGTCGAGGCCCTGCTTGTCGATGTAGGCCACGATGGAGACAGCGGCCTTCTGGTTGAGTTCAGCCAGCTTGTCGGCGGCACTGGGCTCGGCGGCGGCGGCTTCCACATCCTTGCGGCCGAACAGCTTCTCGCCCGCTTCACGTACGAAACTCAGCAAACCCATATGTCTCTCCTGGTGGTGGTCAAACCGACAGACTAAGCCCGCTTCGGGACAAGGACATCAATTATTTGTTTCTAACTGTCAAACCATCGTCATCAGCGGCAGGAAGTCACTCGCCCAGCGGCTTCATGCCGTGACGGCGCCGGGCGCGGGCACAGCCTTCGTCGCCGATGCCCAGCGCCGCAAAGGGCGCAAAATCCCGGCACGGGCCGGGGCGGCGGTCGTAGATCGTGCATTTGACCTCCTGGCCGATCTCGCCGGCCAGTGCAATGCAGCGCGGCGGGCCATCGTCGGTGCCGCGCATCCGCGCCAGGGTAGCCGTCACCGGCACCGTCAGGGCCACCGGCACGCAGCCGCCGGGGCAGGTTTCCAGATCCGAAACGTGGAAATCCACCCGAAAACTCGCGCAGCACGCGCCGCAGGTAAGGCAGGGATCGGCCAATCTCTTGCTCCGTGTCATGAGGGGCCCGAGGGCGCCGCCAGTTTGAAAATCTGTCCCGCCACCTTGCGGGCGCCATGCACCGACAGGTGGTCATCGTCAAAGTAATACGCCTTGCCCCGGCCAGCCGCCAGACAGGCTTCGCCGTCGCACAGGACGTCGGCCGGATCCACCAGGATCACGCCCGGCGGCAAGTCTGCCAGATGATCGCGCACAAAACGCTGACGGCGCATCCACCACCGCTCGGCAACGCCGACGATCCGCTCGCCGCGCTCCAGCAGGATGAGATCGCCGATGCCCTTGCGCAGCTCTGGCGCCTGCACCACCACCACCACCCGCTTGCCGGCCGCGTGCAGGCGCGTCACCAGATCCACGTAGCTGCGCCACACCCGCTGCCGCGCCGCCTCGCCCACCGTGTCGGGCAGCGCCGGATAGACGCCTTCGTGCTTGCCAAAGAGATACAGATTCATCCGGTAGGCCACCACCACCGTATCGACGCCGCGCAGCGACAGCAGATAGGCCAGCGCCGCATCGGACCAGCGCCGGCAAGGTGTGTCCAGATCGCCCTGCCCGAGCACCGGGCCGCAGCCGCTGAAGCTCAGGTGCTTGAGGCTCTGCCCGTGATCCCGCAAGCCTTCGGCCAGCGCGTAGGCGAGCTCAACCGCGTGGCTGTCACCAAACACCGCCCAGGTCGTTCGGCCGCTGAAATACGTGCAGCTGCGGGACGGCGGGGTGAAATCCGGTGAATCGAGGGTGTGGCAGGCATCGCGCAGCGGGCTGGGCTCGGCTGTCTTGCGCAGGGCGATCTGGCCCTCGTCGAGGCGCGCGGCCTCGTAGCCGCCGGTCATCCGCCCGCCCTGCCCCACGGCGATGAAGAACAGCAGGAACACGCCACTCAGCACGAACACCGCCCGGCGGGGAATCGTCCGCCGCTGACGGAAAGGCCGCTCGACAAAGCGCCAGCTGAGATAGGCCAGCCCCACCGACGCCACCGCCAGCGCCGCCATCAACCCGTGACTCGGCGCCCCGATGGCACGCACACGGGCAAAGGCGAGGAGCGGCTGATGCCACAGATAGGCGCTGTAGCTGAGCATCCCCACGCCCACGAAGAAGCGGCTGCCGAGGATCGCCCCGACGCTGGTCTGCGGCGTGGCGAAGAGGATCACCAGCGCCGTTCCCACGGTGGGCAGCAGCGCATACAGCCCGGGAAACGGAGTGCTCCGGTCAAACAGAAGGACCGACGCGGCGATCGCCCCAAAGCCCGCCAGACTGGCCACCTGCCCCATCCACGCCCGCGGCGGGACGAGCGCTCCGCTCTCGCCGGCCCGGGCCGACAGCACCAGCGCCGCCAGCGCACCGATGAGCAGCTCCCAGCCCCGGGTGGGGAGCAGATAGTAGGCGGCGGTCGGGTCGCGCCGCAGGCCCCACTCGGCGACCACCAGGCTGGCCGCCAGCAGCACGGCGAGCATCACCGCGATCCGCCGCCGACCCAGGCGCCAGGCGGCCATCAAAAGGAGCGGGAAGAACAGGTAGTACTGCTCCTCCACCGCGAGGCTCCAGGTATGGAGCAGCGGCTTGAGCTCCGCCGAGCTGTCGAAATAGCCGCTCTCGCGCCAGAACAGCACGTTGGACGCAAACAGCGAGACGCCGATCAGGCTG